>Ga0256839_1004303_pt1 | contig 14024 bp, 13 predicted proteins | sample 354166metaG_FD_185968 | JGI IMG/M metagenome (GOLD analysis project Ga0256839, IMG submission 185968) | Hydrothermal vent microbial communities from Mid Atlantic Ridge, Atlantic Ocean - 354-166 | ecosystem: Environmental > Aquatic > Marine > Hydrothermal vents | place: Atlantic Ocean: Mid... | reverse complement strand
TCCATGCCAGTTTACCTTTATGATCAGAGGATTATTTGTCAAAAGATCTGATCGGCAAACTGGCGTTAAGTTCACGTCTTATCCCGAGTTCAGGTTGGTTAGATACTCGCACCACTGCAGGAGGCAATATCGAGCCGCCGCGGCTTCAGGTGGAACATGGAGGGAGCGCCAGCTTCACCCTCAGCCCGGACACCGGCTACCACATCGACAGCGTCACCGGCTGCAACGGCACCCTCAGCGGAGACAGCTACACCACCGGCACCATCAGCGGGGCATGCACCGTCAACGCCACCTTCAGCCGCAACAGCTATATGCTCTCCGCCACTGCCGAGCCGGGCGGTAACATCTCGCCCGCCTCCGTTGAGATCCAGCACGGGGAGAGCACTACCTTCACCCTCACACCCGATACCGGCTACCACATCGACAGCGTCACCGGCTGCGGAGGAACCCTCAGCGGAGACAGCTACACCACCGGTCTGATTAGCGGCGCATGTACCGTCAGCGCCACCTTCCGGCTCAACCGCTACTCCCTCTCCAGCACCGCCGGTTTGGGCGGCAGCATCTTACCCACCAGGGTGGAGATTCTGCATGGCGACAACGCCACCTTCACCCTCACACCCGACACCGGTTACCACATCGACAACGTCACCGGCTGCGGAGGAACTCTCAGCGGAAACAGCTACACCACCGGTTCGATCAGCGGCGCGTGCAGCGTCGATGCCACCTTCCTCCTCAACCGCTACCCGCTTTCCGCCACCGCCGGCCCGGGCGGCAGCATCTCGCCCGCCTCCGTGGAGGTCCAGCACGGGGAGAGCACCACCTTCACCCTCACACCCGACACCGGCTACCGCATCGACAGCGTCGCCGGCTGCGGCGGAACCCTCAGCGGAAACGGCTACACCACCGAGCCGATCAGCGCAGCATGCAGCGTCAATGCCACATTCATCCGCAATCCCCCGGCGGTGGCCGCTACCCTGAGCCTGACGCCCACACCTACCAAGCTGTTCCGCTTTACCTGGAACGATGTGGGTGACGCCACCTTCTACCGTCTGCTGGAGAATCCCGATGGCAACTCCGGCTTCAGCCAACCGGGCAGTGACATTCCTGCGGGAATCCAGACCGTCGACCAAGTGGTGCCACTCTATGCCCGGCTCAACGCGCGCTACCTCCTGCAAAGCTGCAACGAGGGGGGATGCAGTGATTCGGCCGTGGTGACGGTCAGCGGAACGCTGACCTCGGCCGTCGGCTACTTCAAGGCCAGCAACAACAGCAGCAGTATCTGGTTCGGCGGTGCGATCGCCGTGAGCCGCGACGGCAACACCTTGGCGGTGGGCGCCCCGGGAGAGGACAGCAACGCCACCGGTATCGACGGCAATCAGGGGGACAACTCCGCTGCAGACTCCGGCGCCGTCTATCTGTTCACCCGTAATGGCAGCAGCTGGAGCCAGCAGGCCTACGTCAAGGCGAGCAACGCCGAGGCCGGGGATGCCTTCGGTCGCCATGTGGCGCTGAGCGGGGACGGCAGCACCCTGGCGGTCTCCGCCCCTTGGGAGACCAGCGCCGCCGTCGGAATCGACGGAAACCAGGGAGACAACAGCGTGACCACCGCCGGCGCGGTCTACATCTTCACCCGCAACGGGGGCAGCTGGGCACAACAGGCCTATCTCAAGAGCGACACCGCCGTCGCCGGTGACTGGTTCGGGCGCTCTGTCAGCCTCGACAGCAGTGGAGACACACTGGCTGTGAGCAAGGTGCTCTCCACCTTCGGCGGCAGGGCATACATCTTCGCCCGCAGCAGCGGCAACTGGAGCCAACAAGCCAGTCTCGTGGGGACCAACACCACCAACGGCGACCAGTTCGGCCGCTCCCTCAGTCTCAGCAGCGACGGTACCACCCTGGCGGTGGGAGCAATAAACGAGGATGGCGGCATTGCCGGGATCAACGGCGATGGCAGTGACAACTCCCTGACCAACTCGGGGGCCACCTACGTCTTCACCCGCAGCGGTGGGGGGTGGCAGCAGCAGGCCTACATCAAGGCCAGCAATCCGGACCCAAGCGACGGCTTCGGGCAGGCGGTAATACTCAGCGGAGATGGCAACACCCTTGCCGTCGGCGCACCCTTCGAGGACAGCAGCGCCACCGGTATCAACGGGAATGAAAACGACAACTCCGTCAGCAATGCCGGAGCAGCCTACCTGTTCGTCCGCAACGGCGGGAGCTGGAGCCAGCAGGCCTACATCAAGGCGAGCAACACCAAAGACATCGAAGACCGGTTTGGGGGCGCCGTCGGCCTGGGCAACGGCACCCTGGCAGTCGGAGCCCCCCTGGAACAGGGCGGCGCCAGTGGCATAAACAACACCAGCGCCACCACCAATTATGACTCCGGTGCCGTCTATCTCTATTGAACCTGATCCCGACGATACCCTCTCTCCCTATCAAACGGATGGCGCTTCGCTTATGCACCACAATAATGCTTCCTTTGTCGATGGATGAATCAGTTAAATGCTATAAGTGAATACTTGACCCGTTTGCTATTTTTCCCATCCGCAAAGTGGAGTCTACCGAATTTGGAAAATTCAAAAAGGAAAATCCAGAGTGATTCCAGCAGCAGATAAAGAGTCAAAGAGGGTTTTAGAGAATTTGTTTTAATCGCTTGCATAGCGGAAAGCTGGGATAAGACTGAAGCGGTCAACCGCTGTTTCCAGAATTATCGCATGAACAATAAAACATGCTCTCCCCTGTATTTACCCAACTTTTCCATGCCCAAACTACCGCTATATAAGTGAATCCGGGGTTGCTCCCATTGGGTGTAACACCTCACAATATTCTTCATCAGTCGGTACGGCGCAATAACGAGTTGGCGCGAGTATTCCATGACCTCAATCTCATGGGGCGTGAGGGCAGTGGCTTCGATCTATTGTATGAGGTGCTCACTTCTCAAGGGCAGCCACTGCCGAAAGTCACTGAAGGGAGTGACCGTGTCGAAGTAGCCATTCCCCGGCGTGTTATCAAGCCGGAAGTGATCGACTTCCTTGCCAAAGCCGACGGGACTTTTCCATTGAGCCAGCGGGAAAGGATTGCGCTGGGTATTCTGGTTCAACATGAAGCGCTTACCATACGACAGCTGGCAGAGATGCTCGAGCGGCATCCGGGAGCGGCCTTTGGTGAGATTCACGAGCGGATCGGGCGGGAGATTCCTGATAATCAGATTCGCGGACAATTAAAAGCTCTTGTTGCAGAAGGAAGGGCCAGATTTGAGGGCGAAAAGCGTTGGCGACGATATTGGCCTGCTTAGCGGGCTATTAGACAGGATATCCCGAAATCAGCCTGAAATCTTGATAGTATTGTTTTACAACATCCGTCCCCCTAATAACAACCGATAATAATCAATGAATTATATATACGTCAGACTCGGCAAATCTTGGCGGGTATCCAATAGAACATTCGATAGAAACAGAGAGAAGGTAGCAAATCATGACACCAACTGCCGGCACTGAAGTACTCTCTGGTTCATCAACCCACCCCCACCCATCTGCAGCAGCCAAGTGAGTGTATTTTATGCACTACAACAACGCTGGCAATGGCAGCAGTGAAAGAACAGGGCTGGGATTGGCCATAACAATCATCGAATCTCATGGTGGAAAAAATAGTTGGCACCTCCGACAAAAATGGAACGCAGTTCAAGCTCACTCTGCCTGTTTGAGACCACATCATCGCCCCTCGGCCGCGGAGATTTATCTATATCATCAATCCGGAGTCGGGCTGCCAGGCTAACCAGCACAACAGGAAAGCTGGCTTAGTTCTTTATCAAAAGTCTGCGCTGCCAGTTTCAGCCCTTCCACCATCGTCAGGTAGGGAAACAGTTGATCAGCAAGATCTTGCCTGGTCATGCCGTTGTGAATAGCCAGCGCCGCCGTCTGAATAATCTCACCACCTTCATGCGCCAACAGCTGACAGCCAACAATGCGGCCGCTCTCTTTTTCTGCGACGAGCTTTATAAAACCACGGGTATCCAGACTGGCCTGTGCACGCGATACATTTTCCAGATCCAGTGTGCGGCTTTCGACCGTCAACCCCTGAGCTTTGGCCTGTTTCTCGCTCAGGCCAACCGTTGCAACCTGCGGTTCGGTAAATACAACTTTCGGCATGACAGACAGGTCAATGGCCATATCATCACCCGTCATGTTACGGGCGGCACGCGTACCGGCAGCAGCAGCGACATAGACAAACTGGGGCAGGCTGGTGCAATCACCTGCCGCATAGATATTCTCAACGCTGGTACGCATATGATCGTCGATAACAATGCCGCCTCGCTTATCGGTTTTGACTCCGATTTTATCCAGTTCCAGTACCGCGGTGTTCGGTGTACGGCCGGTGGCCACCAGCAGTTGATCTCCATACAGTTCACCCCTGCCGGTTTGCAGAATGAATTGCTTCCCGTCATGGTTGACGGACTCCGGCAAACTGTTCAACAGAACATTGATACCTTCACCTTCAAACACATCAGTCAGGCCCTCACCAATCGCCGGATCTTCTCTTGACAGAAGTGTCGATCGCGCCAGTATGGTAACGTCAGCACCCAGACGATGAAACGCCTGAGCCAACTCCAGGGCAACGGCCGAGGCGCCGATTACCACCAGATGTTCCGGAACAGATTCAGCAATCAAGGCTTCAGTCGAAGTCCAATAGGGCGTGCCCCTTAATCCCGGTATATCGGGTATTGATGCACTGGCACCAGTGGCCACCAGAATACGGTCGGCCCGGATCTCTTTTTCGGTGCCGTTGGCTTGAGAAACGGTCAATCTGCTCGCACTCTTGAAGCGCGCCATGCCGCGAATCAGGCTGATCCCGGGGTTGCTCTCCAGGATGCTTTCGTACTTGGCATAACGCAGTTTTTCCACCCGTTCCTGTTGTTGCTCCATCATCGCCTTGCGATCGATCTTCGGGAAATTCAGCGCTATGCCGTTAAACTCATGATGACCTTGAAGATGCGCAATATATGCGCCACGGATAAAAATTTTTGAGGGCACACAACCGCTATTGACGCAGGTCCCGCCAATCACCTCCGCACCTTCAATAATGGTTACGGTTGCACCTCGTTCCACCGCTTTGATTGCCGCAGCAAAGGCTGCAGAGCCGGAGCCGATTATGGCGATGTGCAGACCGTTGCCATCATTACTGATAAAGCTGCCATCGTTGTCCATCACGAATGTCCCGCATGCAGATTGATATCGATGTCAGAAGCAGCATCCCCCTCCGGACATTCGGTCTCTATCTGGACAGTGGAAAAATAGACTGAAAAATCTTTTTTCAACAGATCGTGGATCTGCTTAAGGAGCTTTTTCTGATCCACCTTCTCACCAACCAGGACATGCATCGAAACGATATTCTTCCCCGTGGTCAATGCCCAGACATGGGCGTGATGGACATCTTCCACGGATTCCAGTTTTTCTATCTCGCTGACCATTTTTTCCAGATCAAACTCTTCAGGAACGGTCTGCAGCAGGATGCGTGTGGCTTCGCGGATGATTCCCCAGGATGCCCAGAGCAGGACCACGCCGAACAGCATGCCGAGAATGGGATCGATCTGGTAGAAGCCGGTAAGTTTGATCACCACGGCGGCGACGATAATGATGATGCTGCCGACGAAGGTCTGGATCACATGCCAGATGGCGCCCTTCATGTTGAGGTTGTCCTTCTGCCTGCCGAACAGCAGCCACAGACTGATCAGTTCGGTGACCAGTCCACCGGCGGCGGCCAGCAGCATGGGGCCGGTGGGAACCTCGATGGGGGCGCGCAGGCGCTGGTAGCCCATCCAGAAGACATACAGCGCCATCAGCAGCAGGAACAGGCCGTTGAACAGGGCGCCGACGATCTCCGCCCGGATCAGGCCAAAGGTTGCATACTGGGAGGCGGGGCGGGTGGAGAAGTATCCCGCCACCAGGGCGATCAGTACGCCACCGACGGCGGAAAAGGTGTGGAACGCATCGGAGATGACTGCAACGGAGCCGCTCCAGTAACCAATCGCCAGCTCCACGATGAAGTAGATGCCGGTCAGCCATCCGGTTATCTTCAGGGCGCGGGCATCGCCGGTGGGCATGCCGTGTCCGGAGTGAGCACTCTTTTTTCTGCTGTTCATGCCATTCTCCCGTTACTGAATCGCTGGTCCACACCCACTACTCAGCGAGTAGCAAAAATATTTTGTAACTATTAACCCGCTTTTTCACCAAGCTCGGCGGCTGTTTCGATCAGGTAGCAGATGGAGTCTTCTGCTGATATCTCATCGGGCAGATTTTCCCATTGAGCAATGGCCTGCTCCATTCGTTTCTGTAGTGCATTAAGCTCCGCCAGTTTCGCCCGGTTTTCCTGAATATGCCGCTCGAGAAACTCTCTGACCTTGGTGCAGGGCGAACGTCCGCTGCGGCTCTCCACGAAGATCTGCTTGATCTCTTTCAAAGTATAGCCGAGCTGTTTTGCGCGCCGGATAAAACGGATGCGCATGACATCCTGTTCGGAGAAAAGCTTATAGCCGTTGTTGCTGTCCCGCTCCGGCTGCAATAATCCAATCCGAACGTAGTAACGCACCACGTCCGATTTCACATCGGCTCTTCTGGCAAGTTCCCGAACCGTCATTTGAAACCCCGGCGATGACCTGGATCGGAAATTTTCTGAGGGGGCAGTATTGATCATAACGATTACCTCACTGGGACTCTCTCTCCATTCGATACCACGCCTGGTAAAGTTCATCTGGCCAGAGTGACTGGAACCAGGCGATCACTGCGTCTGTCTCTTGTGCCGAAAGCTTGTCGGCAAACCCCGGCATAACTCCACCCAGCGGAACGCCTCCCTGCCGGATGGTCTCCCGCAATACAGAGAGTGAATGATGCCAGGCATGAGCCGATCCGTTCAGCGGTGGCGGCGGGTAGTTGCCAGTGGCATCGGTCTTGCGCCAGTCCGGAGTAGCCTCGGCATTTTTCCCGTGACATTCAGCGCAGTGTTGGACAAACAGTTCTTGCCCCTGTGCAACCTGTTCCGCTGTGTACCAGCGATCGGCAGCACCCTCCTCCACATCAACAATTTTCGGGATGACAACAGGAGATTCCGAAGCGGGATAAAACAGTGCAACAAGCACAATCAACACAATGGCCACCACAACCCATGCGCCAACGGCACGCAATTTTTTTCCGCTCTTTTTTCTGTTTTCCTCCCGCTGTGACATGATTAATATCTCGTAAACAGTTTGGTTTTTCCTTCTTTGTCAAACATCAGTACGCTGTAGCCTCTGGGCTTTTCGCCAGGCGGCTGCATACCCGGCGAGTGCTGTGGCATGCCGGGGGCGGTAAGACCGGCGGCATTCGGTTTTTCTTTTAAAAGACGTTTGATGTCATCGGCAGGCACATGGCCTTCAATCACATAGCCGTCGATGGTGGCGGTATGGCAGGAAGCGAGATGAGACTTCACGCCGAGCTGTTTCTTGACGCTGTCCATGTTGGTTCTCTTGTGCGAGATGACCTTGAACCCCTCCTTCTCCAGATGGACTTCCCAGTCGGTGCAACAACCACAGGTGGGGGATTTGTATACCGTGATCTCCGGCAACTGTTTTGTCTGGCCGGTTGCGGTATCAGTGGCATAAGCCTCCTGCATCGGTTTGGACCAGTACAGCGTTGCCGCCACGATTGCCGAGGTGACCGTCAGGGCGATCAGGCCGAAGGAAAAAATCCGGGAACCTTTTTTCCCGCTGGTAATTTTTGCTCTGTTTTGTTTGCTCATCAATTCAACTCCTCAATCGGGTATTCACTATCAATGGTCGTGGTCGTGACCATCACCTTCCATCGCTTCATCCATGCCGCTGAAGTCCATCGGCTCATCATGACCGGTGGTTTCATCTGCACCATGCCCCCCACCGGCGCCGTGATCATGATCATGTCCTTCACCACTGGACTGTGGCAGCGACATCACGCCCAGGCCGTAGCGATAGACAATCTCGCCACCATGCCAGGCCGCGGTCAGCAAAACCATCTGCGCAATCAGCAACAGGGTGATAAACAGGCCGCCTGCCTTTTTCCCCGCCCGGGTGCGGACTATCGACCAGACGGCGGAAACCATGATCAGCGCGGCAGTGGCAAGCGCCCAGTTTCGATGTACCGTCATCGCCGCATGAGATGGTCCATCATGGGCCACCGTATTGTAAGCATGGAATCCGGCAGCCACAGTAACCAGAGTAACAGCTGCACCGAACCACAGATTCCAGCGCGCCACGACTCCAAACTGGATTCGCAGATTCTCCGGCAAAACGCGCCTGAACAGCAGAAGAATGACAAAAAGAGCCGTCGACACCGACAATAGTGCAACTGTAAAGTGCACAAAAATCGGGTGATAATTTGGAATTATTTCCGGCATATTAAGGTTATCCTTTTTTTTAGGTAACTATTTTCACCATGAAGAACATGAAGCGCATGGAGAATTTACAGAACAAATTTCTTGACGCCTTGGTTCGGTTCAATACATTCTGCCAACTGCCGGATCAAATCTGAGCTGCCACGCCTGACTCACTATCTCTTTTCGATACTTCATGTCATTCATGTTTTTCATGGGATCAAACGTTCTCCGTTGTTGCTTCTGATTTGGTGCGAATCCGGTAGAGTTTTTCCACCGGAAGCACCGCGACAATACCATCCCCGGACAGCCCGACATGGGCTGTTTCCATAATGGCCCGGGCGATACTCTCCGCTCTCTCTTCGGTGGTGAATATCTCGATGCGAGCATAAGTTATCATCCAGTCACGGGCGTAGAAGTCAGCATATTCACCATACCCTTTTACTCTGGTTACACTGATCCCCTGCACCCTTCCTGTTGCAGTTTCTGCTCCACTTTTTGCAGCGCATCACGTCGTATAATGGCGGTCACTTTTCTGTATTTCATCATCTTTTCCCCGCATTCATTTCATACTGCCAGGCGGCGGCTTGTTGCAACAGGAGCCCGGCTTGGCGGTCAGGTTTTTCAGTTCAATCTCTTCCGTATCATGCACCCACGAGCGGCGCAGTCTCTCACGCCAGCTGTCATCCAGTTGCAGACCCGCTTCGGTCAGCGCTTCTTCAATCTGCGCCTCTGTCACCTGCAGCAGGTTGTAGCTGATATGCAGCCGCTCGCTCTCGACCGACACCTGTTTCACTCCCATCAGGTCCATAAGATAGGAGGTCAACAGTTTGGTAACCTCCTCATCTGGCGGCTCGGCGAGATGCAGGGTCCTTTTTTTCAGAATCTCCCTCTGTTCTGCGGCGGGCTTGCTGGCATAAAGGCCAGGATTCTCCAGAAAGGTTTCACGGCACTGGGCGGAGCAAAAGTAGAAAAACATCTTGTGATACTCCACACTTGCTACGGCAGGATCTGCCGCCATGCCGCAGACATGGCAAATATCCGGGTTGCTGTTCATCTTCCGTTTCCTCCTCTATCTATTTTTCCTCAGGGGTAGTAGATGCCCCCTTTGTGCTTCTCTCCATCCGCCGTTTTGAACAGGATCATCAGCTGGTGTTTTCCGTCATGACCCAGATCGTAGCCGTTCATGTACCAGTCACCCATCTTCATCAGCGGTTTGGTCTCGGCCTTGCCGTTGGGGTGTACCACCTTGGAGTTGATCTTGACATCGGTCAGCGCCTTGCCGTTCTGTTCGATCTTGATCATCAGGTTATGGCTGCCGCCGTGCTCCATCCCCTTCTTGGCCTCCATGACATGGAAACTTACGGTATAGCCGTCGATCTCCTTTTTCTCCAGGAACATGCCACCGCCATGTTTCTCATCGTGCGCTCCGTGCGCATGATCATCGTGCTTCATGCCTGTGTCATGTTCATTGCCATGGTCGTGCCCCTCTCCCGCCAGGACAGTGGAACCGGCCGCCAGCATGCCGGCGAAGGCCAGGGTCAGGATCAATGTTTTTTTCTGTTTCATGGTTTACTCCTCTCTTGGTTAAAAAATTTCTCTTGTATCTGTAAAATGATTCCGTAGATCACCGGCAGCACCAGCAGGCAGAGCAGGGTTACGGTGACCATGCCGCCCACCATTGGTGCGGCGATGCGCTGCATCACCTCCGAACCGGTGCCGGAGCTCCACATGATGGGCAGCAGGCCGGCAATGATCGCCGTGGCGGTCATCACGATGGGGCGCACCCGCTCGGAGGTGCCCTTGAGAACCGCGGCCATGATCTCCTTGCTGTCCAGTATTTTTCCGTCGCGGCGCTGTCTGGCCAGCTCGTGATCGATAAAGGTGAGCACCAGCACGCCGATCTCCGCCGCCACCCCGGCCAGGGCGATGAAGCCCACCGCCACCGCCACCGACATGTTGAATCCGAGCCAGTAGAGCAGCCAGAATCCGCCGATCAGGCCGAACGGGATGGAGATCATCACCACCAGCGGTTCGGTGACATTGCGGAAGTTGAAGAACAGCAGCAGGAAGATCACCAGCAGGGTCACCGGCACCACAATCTTCAGCCGCTGAGCAGCGCGCTCCATATACTCGAACTGTCCTGACCAGACCAGTGTGTAACCGGGCGGGATCTCCACCTGGCTCTCCACCACCTGTTTCGCCTCGGCCACGTAGCCGCCGATGTCGGAGGTCTTGATGTCCACGTAGATCCAGGCGTTGGGGCGGGAGTTTTCGCTCTTGATCACCGGCGGGCCGCGGCGCAGTTTCAGATCCGCCACTGCCGCCAGCGGGATCTGGGCGCCGGTGGGGGTGGGGATCAGCACCCGTTTCAGCGCCTCCAGGTTGTCGCGCAGCTCGCGCGGATAGCGCACGTTGACCGGGTAGCGCTCCAACCCCTCCACCGTCTGGGTGACATTCATCCCGCCGATGGCGCTCTGGATGACATCCTGGATGTCCCCCACCACCAGCCCGTAACGGGAGGCCTGCTCGCGGTCAATGTCGAAGTCCAGGTAGTAGCCACCGGCCGCCTTGTCGGCAAAGGCGGAGAGGGTGTCGGGCAGCTGGGTCAGTGCCTGCTCGATGTCACCGGCCACCTTCTCCAATACGTTCAGATCCGGCCCGCTCACCTTGATCCCGATAGGGGTCTTGATGCCGGTGGAGAGCATGTCGATGCGGGTCTTGATCGGCATGGTCCAGGCGTTGGCGATGCCGGGGAACTTGATGGCAGCGTCCATCTCGCCCATCAGCTCCTTGGTGGTCTTGTCGGGATCGGGCCACTCCGATTTGGGCCGCAACTTGATGGTGGTCTCCAGCATCGCCAGCGGTGCCGGGTCGGTCGCGGTCTCCGCCCGTCCCACCTTGCCGAACACATGATGCACCTCGGGGAAGGTTTTGAGGATTTTGTCGGTCTGCTGCAAAATCTCCTTCGCCTTGGTGATGGAGAGGCCCGGGTAGGTGGTTGGCATGTAGAGGATGTCCCCCTCATCCAGCGGCGGCATGAACTCGCTGCCCAGCTTGCCCATCGGGTAGGCGGTAACCAGCAGCAGGATCAGCGCCAGCCCCAGGGTGATCCAGCGCCAGCTGATCGCCCAGTGCAGCGCCGGGGAGTGGATCCAGTGCAGAAAGCGGTTCACCGGGTTCCTCGCCTCGGGCATGATCTTGCCGCGGATGAAGATCCCCATCAGCACCGGCACCAGGGTGATGGCCAGGATCGCCGCCGCCGCCATGGCGTAGGTCTTGGTGAACGCCAGCGGGGCGAACAGCCGCCCCTCCTGCGCCTGCAGGGTGAACACCGGCAGGAAGGAGACAGTGATGATCAGCAGCGAGAAGAACAGCGCCGGACCCACCTCGCGGGAGGCCTCCGCCACCGCCTCCCAGCGCTCGCGCACGGTGAGCGCCGCTCCTTTTCTCCTGGCGGAGTGTTCCAGGTGCTTGTGGGCGTTCTCGATCATCACGATGGCGCCATCCACCATGGCGCCAATGGCGATGGCGATCCCCCCCAGCGACATGATGTTGGCGTTGATCCCCTGCCAGCGCATGACGATGAAGGCCATCAGGATGCCGATGGGCAGGGTGACGATGGCCACCAGCGCGGAGCGGGCGTGGAGCAGGAACAGGATGCAGATGAGACTCACCACGATGGACTCCTCGATGAGCTTCTCCACCAGATTGTCCACCGCCCGTTCGATCAGATCGCCGCGGTCATAGACCGGCACAATCTCCACCCCTTCCGGCAGCCCCTTCTGCAGCTCCGCCAGCTTGGCGCGCACCCGCTCGATGGTGGCCAGGGCGTTCTCGCCGTAGCGCATGATCACCACCCCGGCGGCCACCTCCCCCTCACCGTTGAGATCGGCCACGCCGCGGCGCAGCTCCGGGCCCAGCTGGATATTGGCCACATCTTCCAGGCGGATGGGGGTGCCGTGCTCATCCACCCCCACCGGAATCACCTTCAGATCGTCGACGGACTGGATGTAGCCACGGCCGCGCACCATGTACTCGGTCTCTCCCATCTCCACCAGCTTGCCGCCCACGTCACTGTTGGAGCGCTTGATGGCGTGTTTCACCTTCGCCAGCGGGATGTTGTAGGCGGCGAGCAGATTGGGGTCCACCTCCACCTGGTACTGCTTCACATAGCCGCCCACCGAGGCCACCTCGGCCACCCCCTCTACGGTCTGCAGCGGATAGCGCAGGTACCAGTCCTGCAGCGAGCGCAGCTGCGCCAGGTCGTGATTGCCGCTGCGATCCACCAGGGCATATTCGTAGATCCAGCCCACCCCCGTCGCATCCGGTCCCAGCGACGGTGATGTTCCCTCCGGCAGCCGCGAGCTGACATAGTTGAGATACTCCAGCACCCGCGAGCGGGCCCAGTACATGTCGGTGCCATCCTCGAAGATGATGTAGACGAAGGAGAAACCGAAGAAGGAGTAGCCGCGCACCACCTTGGCGTTGGGCACCGCCAGCATGGCGGTGGTGAGCGGATAGGTCACCTGGTCCTCCACCACCTGCGGTGCCTGGCCGGGATACTCGGTGAACACGATCACCTGCACGTCGGAGAGATCCGGAATGGCATCCAGCGGGGTGTTCCGCGCCGACCAGATCCCCGCCGCCAGCAGGATGGCGGTGGCGATCAGCACCAGAAACCGATCCCGCAGCGAGGCATTGATGATGGCCTGGATCATGGCTGACCTCCCGAATCCAGCGACATGTCATCCATCCCCATATCGTCATCCATGGACATATCACCCATATCCATATCCGCGTCGGCAGATGCGCCACTGTCCTGCACCAGTGCCTCCATCATCTTGGCTGTGGCCTCGCGCAGCTTGGACTCGGAGTCGATCAGGAACTGGGCCGAGGTGACCACCTCTTCCCCTGCTTTCACCCCTTCCAGGATCTGGGTCATACCGTCGGCAGAGAGCCCAACGGTCACCTCACGCGGCTCGAACTTGCCCGGCTCGCGCACCACGAAAAGCATCTCCCGCTTGCCGGTGCGCACGATGGCCTCGGAGGGAACCAGCAGGGCCTGGTCGATCCGCCCGGCGGCGAGGACCACATTGGCATACATCTCCGGGCGCAGCACGCCTTCGGGATTGTCCAGCTCCAGACGCACCTTCACCGTACGCGTCCTGGCCTCCATATAGGGGTAGATGTAGGTGACCCGCCCCTCGAAGGTACGTCCCGGCTGCGCTGCCACCGTAATCTCCGCGCTGTCACCCTCCCTGATCCAGGGCAGCTCATGTTCATACACCTCGGCAATCACCCATACCCTGGAGAGATCCGCCACCTTGTAAAGCTCGGTGGAGGGTTTGACAAACTGCCCTTCACGCGCCCCCACATGCATGATGACGCCCGTAAACGGCGAGTGGATGTGGATCTTTTTCTTGATCCGTCCGGTCCGCACCAGCTCGCGGATCTGGTGCGCCGGCATGTCCAGCAGCTCCAGCCGCTTGCGTGCCGATTTCACCAGCTCCCCGGCACCGCGGCGGATATCCTCGAACGGACTCTGCGCCAGGGTGGCGCGGTTCTTCAGCGCCAGCAGGTACTCCTCCTGACTGGAGACCAGCTGCGGCGAGTAGATGCTGAGCAGGATGGCATCCTGCGCCACC
>Ga0256839_1004302_pt1 | contig 14039 bp, 12 predicted proteins | sample 354166metaG_FD_185968 | JGI IMG/M metagenome (GOLD analysis project Ga0256839, IMG submission 185968) | Hydrothermal vent microbial communities from Mid Atlantic Ridge, Atlantic Ocean - 354-166 | ecosystem: Environmental > Aquatic > Marine > Hydrothermal vents | place: Atlantic Ocean: Mid... | reverse complement strand
AAGTGTGGCATCTTCGATGAGCAAACGACCCATCATTCTATAGGTGAGATTATTTATATGAAGCATGGGGGCTTATTGCTTGAGAATGCGCCCCGATGCAAGGGGCAGTTTGCGGGAAATGGGAATATACATTTGAGTTTAGCATCGTTTAAACTTGGTGCAATTACCGGAGCAAGGCAGCAATCAGCCACTCAATCCATTAGCCAAGGCAACAAATTCCTCAATGTTCAATTCTTCGGCGCGCCTTGTGCCAGCAATGCCAGCGCGTTCAAGCAGGGCTGCACCACCAAGCTGTTTGAGGCTTTGGCGCAGCATTTTACGGCGCTGACCGAAGGCTGCTCGGGTAACTGCTTCAAGTGATTTCACCTTAACCGGCAAGGGCTTGGCGCGCGGTGTAAATGTCACCACCGATGACATGACCTTTGGAGCAGGCGTAAAATTCTGCGGGTCGAGATTAAAGGCAATATCGGCCTTGCAGCGCCAGCCGGTTAAAACCGCCAGCCGCCCATAAGCCTTGTCGCCCGGGCGGGCCACAATGCGCATTGCCACCTCTTTTTGAAACATCAGCGACATGGCCGAATAGAACGGAGGCCAATCATTCCCCGTAAGCCATCCGGTTAAAAGCGGGGTTGCCACATTGTAGGGTAAATTGGCGATAATGCGAGTTTCCCCCTCGGCCAAATCAGTACAATCGACTTTCAATGCATCACCCTCAACCACCTCAAGCTGGCCCGGATAATATTCAGCAATTTCGGCAAGCGCCGGCAGGCATCGTTCATCGCGCTCAATGGCGATTACTTTTTTCGCCCCTCCGGCAAGCAAGGCGCGGGTTAGACCGCCTGGCCCGGGGCCAATTTCGATGACTGTCACGCCGTCTAGCTGCCCGCTGGTGAGTGCAATTTTTTGAATGATATTGAAATCAAGCAGGAAATTTTGACCCAATGATTTTTTCGCATTGAGTTCGTGCCTGGCAATGACATCGCGCAGCGGCGGGAGATCATCAATCATCGTGATGCCGACATTTCATCAGCCAGCTGAATGGCGGCAATCATGCTTGAAGGGTCAGCCCCCCCCTTGCCGGCTATGTCAAAAGCTGTGCCGTGGTCTGGTGATGTGCGGACAAATGGCAGGCCGAGCGTCACATTGACGGTTTGGTCGAAATCCAATGCCTTGGCAGGAATAAGCGCCTGATCGTGATACATGCAGATCGCCACATCGTAAGTTTCGCGGGCGCGTTGATGAAACATGGTATCGGCCGGCAACGGGCCAAAGGCATCAATGCCGCTGGCTTTCAATTCAGCAATTGCCGGTGCAACAATTTCTGCATCTTCCATCCCCATCGCGCCCTCTTCGCCCGCATGGGGGTTAAGCCCGCTGATCGCAAGGCGCGGTTTTTTAATGCTGAAGCGATGCTTTAAGTCATTGGCGGTAATTGTCGCGATTTCAACGATGTTTTCAGTGGTGAGCGTTCGCGTCACCTCTGCCAGCGGAATATGGATGGTCACCGGAACCGCCCGCAACCTTGGACCAGCCAACATCATAACCGGCTGCGCTTTGCCCTTACCCCAACCTTCGGCCAGCGTTGCCAGAAATTCCGTATGGCCTGGGTGGGTAAAACCCGCATCATAAAGCGACTTTTTGTTGATTGGCGCGGTAACCATCGCTCGCGCCTGCCCCAATTTCATATGATCGACGGCTGAAACAATGGCTTCAATCACGCCCGCGGCATTGGCCGGGTCTGCCCGGCCTGCCATATCGCTCAACCGGTTTTTCAAAGGCACAATCGGCAAAGCCTCATTAAAAACACTCGCCGTTTCACTCGGTTCTGTAATGCGTAAAGGTACGTTAAGCCCGAGAGCTCGCGCCCTGTCCTGCAATAGCGTCGCATCACCCAGCACATAAAATGGACTGAGCGGTTTTGCTGCACCGGCCAGATTTCGCCCGGCCCATGAAGATAAAATGATGTCAGGCCCAATGCCGGCGGGTTCACCAATTGTAACGGCAATAGGCAACTCGGTATCAGAAAACAGGTTCACCGATTTGCACCTTATAAAATGGCAGAGATGTCAAAATTGTCAGGCCTCGCCTTTGTAAGATAAGGCCAAAACCAGCGAGATTTCTAGCGTTTGGTAATTATCGCTTTATCGCGCAATTCTTTGATGAATTTCTTTTCAGCACCGGATACTGATTTGCTTTTGGCTTTTGACTGATCCAACTGGAAGTTAATTTGCGCCACACGGTCATCAGAAATGGTCGTGGCTTTGCAAACCGCCAAAAATTCGACGCCACGAGCGGTATCGCGAACTTTGGTTGGTTTACCTTCCGATGTGGCAAGCACGTATTTTTTCCAATCCGGCGGCAATTGTTCTTTCAAAACCCTGCCCAGAGAACGCACGGTTACGTCCCGCATTCCTTTTGCCAATTGAATTGTGTTGCCACAGTTGTCAAATCTGGCACGAAATGCCCGTGCATCCCTGCGCCGCTTGGCCATCAACCGTCGGCGTTTCGCCTTGGGCACAACGAAGATCACCTGCTGTAGTGTATATTCTGTGGACGTTGGTTTTTTGCCGCCTTGTGCATGCAGTTTTGCAAAAATATCCTGCGTGGCACTTTGGTTGGTTTCTGCCCGCAATTTCGCCGCCATTACCCGCTGCCAGCTCATCTGAGCCCGGATGAACTTTTTAAACCCGCGCCCGGTAACTCCCGCCCGGTTAAGCACACTGCCCAGTTGGGCTTTTGACATCCGATTGCCTTTGGCAAATCGAACAAAAGCTGCATTTACCTCTTTATCAGAAACGATCATTTTCAACCGCTTGGCCATCTGCATTTTTATTGCTTCTTCAATCAATTCTTCCGTTGCAAGCTTGGTAGAATTGCCCTTGATGCGACGCAGCCTGAAAAAGGCCGCGCGCTTTGCAATATCGTAGGTGGTTATCGGCTCGCCATTTACCAGATATTTGATTTTGCTGGCAGCATTCGTGGAATTGGGTTGCATCAAAACAGACGCCAGGGCGATCATAATTAGCAATGTAAAAGCCCGAAATGGTATTCTAGCAAACATTGCCAACCCGCCAGATTTGGTGATGGTCAATATATCAGTCAATTTCAATATCCCATTATTGTTTGGCAATTGTGATGGTTTTCAAGGCTACGCAACAAACAAACTGTGTATTTTGTTAAGTAAATCAAGCCCGGTTGCGCCATATTTATAAATTTACGGTGATTTAGACAACAATTATTACACTCTGTCAGGTTTATCACAATCCCACTTGAAGCATGTCCCAAATGGAAGCCTTAAAAGCTGGTAAACTCATCCAGGCTTTGGCTATGATCGATGGAACCGATTGTTCTAATTCCGATTTTCAATAAAATCCGTTGGCCTGATACATCGCTGGTATATCTGTCTCTGGTTTCAGAAAAGCCCAATGACAACGAAAAGCACTCGTCATTATATGATATTCCAAAACTATTGCTAATCAGCTGATTGTTGTGAATATCAAACTGCGCGGTGCCAAATGCTTTCCAGTAGTCGTTCAGCTTAACAGAACCGGAAACATTTGCCTGCTCTCTTTTAATATCAAATCCATAATCCGGCTGCGCACCAATAAACGCATATCCGGCTGAAAGCGATAACCAGTCAGCGGAGAACCGACCACTGGCTTCAAGCCTTGCCGGGCTCAGGTCTGCAGTATCAAACCGTCCTCGAGCTTCAAGAGCAAAACGGCTGTTAAATCTGACGCCCGCCATTGCAACAATATCAGATGCATCTGTTTCCAGCCCGGATTCCTGCCCCATATTGACCACATCATCTTGTCTTGCGTATGGATTTCTGCCGGCAAGATGGAAAGACTGCCCAACCAATGCGCTGGCACTCACCCCATTGCTAAACAATGCAGAATACCGCAGACCGACATTGGCCCGAACACCGCCTTCAAGCCTATCATATCCAGAAAACTTGCTGCGTCTGAACAAAGTGGTCGTATCAAAAACGAGGCTTTGCGCATCTTCATTTGGTAGTGCCGCAACAGACCCCACATCCGGGCGCACAAATATTTGCGCAATGGGCTCAAATATATGACTGCCGCCATTAACGGTTGCCAAAAACGGCCAGCGATATTCCAATCCGAACGAAGGCACAGCGCGATAAGATTCGTTATTTGTAACAGGTGCAGCACTCTTGCCATCAGGCTGAATCAATGTGGCACTGCCCTCAAAAGAAAGAGAAGGCGTAAAACTCATACCATTTGTGGTGGTAAAGCGGCGCTTCCATTCCACGTCCAGGCTGCCTCTGGTTGAGGTGCCATCGATGCCGTGGAAACGGGTATCGCCACTTGTCGGCGTGATGGTACTTGGGTCGGTGCGAGAAATACTTGTCAGATTTGCATTATAGGATAACTGACCACCATAGACGGGTTCTGATTTCACATAATTGTAGTCCAGCACAGGGTGCACGCGGGCCTGTTCATCCTGCTGCTGAAATGCTGTCGGCGTATCCTGAACCAGAAATTGGTAGGCACTCAAATCAAAATAATTACGCCCGGCAAGCCCTCGCAAATAAATCTCATTGGTAACAAATTGTGTATTATATCCGGGAACTTTATAGGTTCTGGAGAAGGTTCGGTCGCTCTGAATCATGGCATTCCAGCCGATAGACCAACGCGGATTGATATTAAATCTTCCGGTGGTTGCGATCATACCGCGCTCTTTTTCCAAATTGTCTGGAATTGTTGTAAATTCCGACATTTTTTGCTGGCTAATACCAGCCGCCTTGAATGTATAATACCCGCTGTCCAGCTGGTGACGCCATTCGAGATCGGTTAAAAAGCCCTGCTTTGAATACCAGGTCTCAGCAATTGTCAGGTCATGACTGGCGCCAGTCGCCCAAAAATAGGGAACTCTGAGGCTATAGCCGAGCTTTTCATCATACCCGTATTCCGGCAAAAGAAATCCGCTTTTCCGCTTGGTCGAAGGGTCTGCGTGGCTGAAATACGGCAAATAGGCGATCGGCAAGCCAAACAGTTCGAACCGTGCATGACGATAGGTCACCGTCTTTGCCTTACTGTCCAAAATAACTGTTTTTGCCTTGATTTGCCACAAGGGAGGCTTGTCGGGATTTTCTTTACAGGCTTTACAGGCTGTATAAACGCCGTGATTAAAAACGGTCTTATTCCCGGCGAACCGCTCTGCGCTTTCAGCCGCAAACCGGGTATCATCTGCGGTATCGACACGCAGCGCATTTAAAAATCCGCTACCAAAATCATCAGTAATGTCAATGGTATCCGCGACTATGCGATTTCCGCCTGGTTCCAGAATCTCGACATTACCGTTTGCCACGATACGCTTGGTTTTCTGATTATATGATACACTTTGGGCGACAAGTTTGTAGCCATTATAGTCAATCTGAACGCTGCCTTCAGCTGTAACTTTTTCAGCGTCATTGTCGTAAATCAGCTGATCAGCCTGCAGCAACATTTGTGCATTGGGGTCGTTTTTTACCTTACCCAGCAGCCCGGTTTCAACGGATTGCGAATAGGCGAGCGGTATCGACAGCAAGCCTGTGCTACAGACGGCCAAAATCGAGACGCCGAGTGCCAGCTTTTTCCTAACCGTGGAAAGCTGCACTCGCATCAGAAACTCAATACCAGGACGTCGCATTATCCGTCCTCCTGATGCAAAATAACTGTCAAACCAATCAATGTCGCTACTGTCGCCGGCGACCATGCCGCCACCCAAGGTGGCACGATGCCGTTCTTGCCAAAACCAACTACTAATTCTGATACCACATAAAGCACGAAGCCAGCCAGGATGCCAGTCAAAATAACCTTACTATTTTGCCCAAAACGAACAAATTTCAGTGACACGGTTGCAGCAATCAACACCATTGCAACAAATAGTAGAGGTCGCGCCAATAATGAGTGGTATTGCATCTTGAAAGAATTCGATATTGTACCGGCAATTTCGGCCGATCGAATGCGCTGCGGCAGTTTCCAAAACGAAACGTCAGCGGCGCTTGTTGAGGCGTTGCTTAATTGGCTTACGGTCAAATTTGATTTAATGCGGTACTCTTCCATTTGAAAAGGGTTTTCGCCCGCAACGCTTATGCTCACATCCTTAAACAGCCATTCGGCTGAACCTCCCGATTGACCTTCCAGGTAGCGGGCAGAACTCGCATCAAACCGCTCTAAGTGACTGCCATTCTTATCGAATCTATGGGCTGTGATACCATTCAGCGTGCGCCCTTCATCGCGGGAAATCGCCGCATGGATTATCATATCCCCTTCAGCGCTGTATTGCCTAAGCCACAAATTGCTGGCGCGATCGCTCTCGTTTTTGGTTTTTTGTCCATAGACCCGCGCTTCGATAGATTTTCCATGCTCTTTAACCAGCAAGGAAAATGGATTGTAGACCATCATTGAAAACAGCCCCAATGCAATGGCTGCCATCAATGCCGGTGACAAAAACTGCCACACAGACACACCGGCTGCACGCGCAACCACCAATTCCATCTTTTTGTTCAAAACAATTAGGGTCGCAATACAACCAAACAGCGTTGCGAATGGTAAAATCCGCTCGGCAAACCCCGGCGCCTTGGCCAGGGAAATCATTAGAAAATCTGACATAAGCACATCAGGATACCGGGACATGCGCCGCGCCTGGTCGGTCATATCGACGGCGACGATCAAAACCAAGATGAGAAGAAATATCAAAAATACATTCTTCAGAAATATTTTGGTGAAGTATATGCCGAGGGTGTGGCCGATCATGACGATACCTCCGCACGTCTTCGGCGCCACTGAATGTACCAGCCTGCCCACCGGGTGTAGATGTTGCCAATACTATATTGAACTTGATCAAGCCAGTTTTGAGCGAATTTTGGAAGCGCCATCTGCTTACCGAAAAACAAATAAATTGATGGAATGAGGATACCGATAATCGGCAATATATATATCAACGCCATCAGGCTCTGGTCGCTGCGCGAGCCGTTTACCGCAACAATGCTGCCGCCTCTTAGCGCAATACATAGGAAAAAGGCTGCCGTAATCGCCGCCTCATAGCCCTGGCGGGTAGACCGCGCGCGCCCCGATATTGCCAAAACAATCAAAATAAACGCAAAGGGATAAAACCCGGCGGTGACGCGGTTGTGAAACTCCGCCCGCATGGCGCCTGGTCGCCTTTTGTAATTTGATGAATTTTTATCGGGGTATAACAGCCCCAAGGTTGATGTTTCCTCCAGGCTCGAGCCTGAATTTTTTGCCCCTGAAAGGCTGGACAAATCGAATGCATAGGAATCAAACTTAATGACCGAGATGTCTCCGGTTTTTAGCGATGCCCGTTGAATTTCGCCATCTCTCAGCAACATATAAGCATTGCCGTCCTGCTTTACGATTGATCCCTCAGTTGCGATATAGGTGAAAGTCTCTTTCTTGCTTCGCTCATCTTGAACAAACACCCCTTTTAGCAGACCACCACTTGATCGCTCAGCGATATGAAACGTGAGATTGTCGCCAATTTTACTGAATTCGCCATCCTTGATGATGACGGATACAAGATCAGAGCGTACCAGGGTAACAAATGTCCGCAATTGGGCGAGGCTTGAGGGACCATAATAAAGTGCAATTGCCATTACAACGAATGCGGTTAAAAAGCCAAGCGCCAGCAATGGACGCATAATTACGCTTTGCGATGCACCTGATGCATTAATGACCACCAGCTCACTGTCGTTATTCATGCCATTGATGCAGTTCATCACCCCGAGCAACATGGCAATTGGCAGGATAACAGAAATGAGGGTCGGTACACCAAGCGTGGTCATATAGAGGTAAAGCAAAACGCTTTGCCCCTTGGTTGTTATCAAATCGACGCCCTGAAATGCCTTTACCACCCAGACAACACCGGTCAGCGACAGAGTTGCAATGATAGTTGCAAACAATGCCCGCTTAAAAATATACCGTTCTATCAGTTTTGGTGTCATAAATTGACCAGCACTTTTAACACAAACAGACCCGTATCCCTCTTCCTATTCAGCGGTCAGGCCAGAAATTGAATACTGACCAATTTGCAAAGTTTTCGATAATTGTATTAACCATTTACAATCGCAGTTTGCCAAGTTCTCATTACTGAACGCAAATGGCAAAAAAACGGCAAATAAATTTGGTTAACAAATTCGTAAAAAATACATTGCCATTTGTTATCGAGCGCTAAATTATATGTCGAATCAAATTCTTGCCAGCAATGAACGGATTTACTATGGCCGAACTTCCAGCAATCACTTTTACCAAACTTGAGCAACCAGCAAAAGGCAATATTATCGTTTTGTGCAACGCCAAGGGCAAATTCGCCGCCTCAATTGATTCGGCACTGGTGAAATCTCTTAATAAAATTACTAAAATTGCAGATTTTACCGGAAAGATCAGAACCACATTGGAGTGTATCAATCCTACCGGGACTTCCCTGCAACGGGTGGTTATTTTGGGTGTTGGCGACGTCGGAAAACTGACGGATCACGACTGGATGCGGCTTGGCGGCAAGGCATTCAAGGCGGCCAGTGCATTTGGCGAAGTAACTGTAATCGCAGACCTTCCCGGCAATTCTGCTCCGGTTTCCGCTGAAAATGCGGCCGATTTCGCCTATGGTGCCAAACTTGCCGCCTATAAATTCGATAATTATAAAACCAGTTCCAGCAAAAGCGATTCTGGCAAACCCGACAAGGCGAAGCCCGCTTTGAAAATGAGCATTGCGACAGATAATGCAACAAATGCCCGCAAGGCCTGGAAATCAGCAAGTGGTGTTGCCGATGGGGTGCTTCTGGCCCGTGATCTGGTCAACGAGCCTGCCAATATTCTTACACCCAAGGAGTTTGCCAACCGCGCCGAAGCGCTTGGAAAACTTGGCGTTGAGGTGGAAATTCTTGATCAAAAGCAAATGTCCAAACTTGGCATGCGCACCTTGCTGGGCGTGTCACAGGGCTCGGCTCTCCCGCCCTTCATGGCGGTGATGCAATGGAACGGCGGCAAAAAGAAAGAGCAGCCGATTGCCTTTGTTGGCAAAGGCGTCACCTTTGATACCGGTGGTATTTCGATCAAACCGGCCGGCGGTATGGAAGATATGAAGGGCGATATGGGCGGGGCAGCTGCGGTTACCGGGCTTATGCACGCACTTGCCGCCCGCAAGGCCAGGGCCAATGTGGTTGGCATTATTGGACTTGTTGAAAACGCGGTGGACGGCAAGGCCCAGCGCCCGGGTGACATTGTGAAATCCATGTCGGGGAAAACCATTGAAGTCTTAAACACAGATGCGGAAGGTCGTCTGGTTTTGGCCGATGCGCTTTGGTATTGTCAGGACCGCTTCAAACCGAAATTTATGATCAATCTGGCAACCCTTACCGGCGCGATACTGGTTGCCCTTGGGCATCACCATGCGGGACTTTTCTCCAATAATGATGAATTGGCGGATCGGCTTTTTGGTGCCGGTCAGGTGACGGACGAAAAAGTGTGGCGCATGCCGATGGGTGATGATTATGATAAATTGATCGATTCCAAAAATGCTGACATGAAGAATATTGGCGGACGGCTGGCCGGCTCAATCACGGCGGCCCAATTCCTGCAAAAATTTGTCAACGATGTTCCCTGGGCGCATCTTGATGTGGCGGGTACAGCAATGGGGTCGCCGCAGAACGAGATTAACCGATCCTGGGGTTCCGGCTTCGGGGTTCGCTTGCTCGACCGGCTGGTGAAAGACCATTACGAAAGCTGATATGGCGCTTTTTCCAGGCCTGCCCGACACCCCGCATCTTGGTGATGTGTTCAAAAAATTTCCCGACATGGTTGGGCCGATTTTGGAATATCACGAATTATTGCTGCGGGGCGAAAGCCCGCTGACGATTGGCGAGCGTGAACTCATCGCCGCCTATGTGTCGGGCCTAAACGCCTGCACATTCTGTTTCGGCTCGCACAAGATTATCGCCTCGAAATTCGGCATCAGCGAGACCATGATCGACGCGCTTGTGAGCGATATTGACAGCGCGCCGGTGGATGAAAAACTAAAACCCATATTGCACTATGTGCGCAAGCTGACCCACCTGCCCGCCAGATTAGTGGAAGCGGATGCTGCCGCGGTATTTGCCACCGGATGGAGCGAGCGCGCCCTATATGATGCCATCCAGATCTGTGCAATTTTTAACTTTATGAACCGTATCATCGAAGGCACCGGCATTACTTTCGATTACGCACAAAACCCTGAAATTGCAGACGAATTGCGCAACCGCAAAGATCATTCCTATGCGGGGTTTGGCAAACGGCTGAAGGACGAGGGGTAAGTTTATTTCTCATCCCTGCCACCCTGCCTGCCCCATTGGGATTTTCCAGTCTGGGATTTTGGCGCTTTGCGGTTTTTTCCCCCGCCGGCTAAAAACGACAGCAACAAACCAAGCCCGCCAACGCCCATTAATCCTGCACCCACCGGTAGTGCATTCTTATCATAGGAGCCAATATTTGCGGTCAAGTGCAATTCCGCCAATTTGATGCTCAATGGATTTTTACCGATCGTTTCCAGTTCAATCACATAGGGCTCATCGCCTAAAAATATCAACGCATCTGCAAATTGCCACAGAACCTGCACAGTACCACCGACATTGCCATCCCCCACGGGCTTTAGTGAAAACTCCAATATTTCACGATAGGACAGGCCTTCCGGCCCGCGTACTTTTAGCGAAAATCGACCGGTTTCTGACAGTTTTTCAGAAGGCGCGTCGACCTGCAACAGCACTTTCAGGCCAACCGGGGACAGCTTTTTATCAAACTGCACTTCAACCGGTTTCCAAGAACCGCCACGGTGGTAGAACTCCAGTTTACCCAAGGAAACACCGGTAAAGTTGGTCACATACCAGGGATAGCCAATGCCCAGCAACAAACCGGCAATCAGCATCATTAACAACAAAAAGCGCCGCACTTGTTATTCCTTATTGCTTGGGTCAGGAACCCGGATATTTCCAATCGCTATAATGTTCGGCAATAGCGCGGAAAATTGCAATATTTTCCTGCTTGATCGAGCGGCCTTCTTCACCATCAGCGCGGAACTCCCGATTGGCGGCGGTTTTTACAACAACAATTTCGGCCTTTGGATTAATGTAAATATACTGCCCGTAAACCCCAACTGCAAAATATTCCTCATCGGTTGCTGGCGGCATCCACCACTGATAGCCATATTGCAGAACGTCCTCGTCAATCGATGAATGTGGTGCGCTCACTTTGGTCGATTCAGCCACCCATTTTTCCGGAACAATCTGTTCATCGCCCCATCTGCCTTTGTTTAAATACAATTGCCCAAAGCGTGCATAATCGCGGGTGCGCATGTTCAAGCCACCCAGGGCAAAGGCAACGCCAAAGCCATCTGTAAGATAATAGAAATCTTCGCCGGAGCCCATTTTGGCCCAAATCTTATCAGCCAGATAATCGGTCAGGGACTTGCCGGTTGCCGCCCGCAAAACCATGCCCAGCACATGGGTATCAATTGAAACATATTGACGTTTGCTGCCCTGCTCGCGCTCGCGTTCCTTAATTGATGCTGTGAATTCATCCATTGAACCACCCAGCGCCAGCACCCGGCCCATCCGCTTGATGTCGCTATCAAAATCGAGATAATCCTCGTTGAATTTTACGCCTGAAGCCATGTTCAACACATTGCGAATGGTCACACCCTTGTAGGCACTTTCCTTCAGGGCTGGCACATATTTATCCACCGGATCCTGCAATGAGGCAATTTTTCCCTCACCTACCGCGATGCCAAACATGGCGGAAAGCACCGATTTTGCCATCGACCAGGAAATGCGGCGATCTTCTTTTTTAGTATCGAGAAAATATGCCTCATGCACAATCTTGCCCTTGTGCAGCACCAACAAAGATGTGGTTTGAAATTCCGCCAATCGATCCTTTATCTCGCCGGTCTTATCTCTATAAGTATAAGCCTCTGGCATGGGCGAAAGCGATTCCGCCCATTCACCCTCGGCTGACGCGGTACTTTTGTTTGGCACCGGTTCAAAATAAAAAATATCTTTCATATGGGAGAAATTGCGAACTATATTTTCCGCCTCAAACAGCGAATTCACATTCAAAAGACGAACAATATTATCCTTGTAGTACAGCCCGGCGGCGGCACCCAAAACCACCAAAGCGCCAACAGAACGCAATGTCCATTTCCAGAATTTTTTCAACTTACTCTCCCTCACTATTACGTTTACGTAATAACTGAGATCAGAGCGAATTGCTATAGGGGAAACGGATGGTTTTCAGCCTTTTGTCTCTCCACCGTCATCCCCGCGAAGACAAGGATAACGACCGTTGAAGGAATTTAGGTATTCTTCCAAACCTGAAAAATATGCGGGATGGATTTGTCAGAACGGGTGACTACGTAATTAAATTCAGAATCAAGTTCAAAACCCAAGTCTTTGAAAATATTATACTCTGAAGGTTTTAAGTGCCAAGGCGGGCCATTGGCTTCCTCATCCTCTTTCCTTGTGCGAGCGATGATTAAAAGCCTACCACCCGGAGCCACAAGCGAAGCGATGGCCTTTGAAATATCTTCATGCATGGCCTCCGGCACCGCTTGAATTGTATAGCATTCATAGACCAGTTCAAAACCGCCAACCCAGTCCTCTGGCAGGTTAAACAAATCCCCTTGAGTAAAATTTACGCCGCTATCTGGAAAGCGTTCCTTTGCCCAGTCAATCGCAGTTTTGGCAATATCAAAACCAACCGTATCATAACCGGCCTCTTGCATGGCAACCGCATGATCACCCAACCCGCAAGCAATATCTGCCGCGCGTATGGAACTATTAGCTGCAGGATTAGCCGCCAGCCATTCTGCCAATTGCGGCTTGGGGGCAAGGTCTGCCCACGGCACCTGTGCACCATCGCCCTCGGCCCGATCATAGACCATATTAAAAAAACCTTCGCGCCTGGGCTCACTGCCCAATGCCCCCTTATCCAGCGCGTTAACCTCCTTGCGCGCAGCAATGCGCCGGGCTTCAAAATCTTGATTAGTACTGTCACTCACGGCTGTTCCTCACTTTGTTCGGGCCTGCGAGGCGCGTTAATTCAAATCGCACGTTGACCCCGGACTTGATCCGGGGGAAGCGCAAGATTTGAATCACTAAATTTGCGCTCTCTTTAGTATTCCGTTCGCTTGCGCGTAAACACGTGCGCTCTCTTTAGTATTCCGTTCGCTTGCGCGTAAACACGTGCGCTCACTTGGTGCTCTAAGTGCGATTTGCTTTCCTTGGCTTAAATCTTGCGCATCGCTTTTCCACTGGTTCATATTTTGTGCTTCCCCCGGATCAAATCCGGGGTCAACGTGCAACTTGAACTACGCTCTACGTGCGATTTGCTTTCCTTGGCTTAAATCTTGCGCATCGCTGCGCTCTACGTGCGATTTAAGCTTTCTTCTCCCAGCCGCCATTAATATTCTGCTGCCAATAGGTGATCTGATGACCGGCCTGTTTCTCCGCCTTCCAGCGCAGGCGCGCCTGTGCGACCGCATCATTGTCATGACCATCAAACATATAGATGGCTCTTGTGTAACTTGAAAGATCCGGCGGCTCCGCGCCATCGACCATAAAGCGCACATTTGCTTGATTGGGATTATCTGCTGCGGTGGTCAGCCAAATCGGTTGGTCTGCCACATCATCATCTTTTGGCAGGGAACCTTCCGCCGCGTGTGGCAGAAAACTATCATCGCGATAGGCCCATAAATGGGTATCGAGGCTGTCGCGGCGCTTCTCGCTGCCTAACTGCACAACCACTTTCCACTCGCGCTCCAAACATTTTTCCAGCAAGCCCGGCAAGGCACGTTCCAAGGTGTGTTCCGACAGATGATAAAATAGAATCTCGCTCATAATTTATAGCTCACTTTGGTATTCCGTTCGCTTGCGCTAGCCTGCCCTCGGGCTTGACCCTATGGGTGTGCTCACTTTAGCAATGTCCCGACAAAATCATGCAGGCCGGGGCGGCGATCGCGGCGCAGGCGCTCGGCGGTTAAAATAGCGC
>Ga0256839_1004301_pt1 | contig 14042 bp, 11 predicted proteins | sample 354166metaG_FD_185968 | JGI IMG/M metagenome (GOLD analysis project Ga0256839, IMG submission 185968) | Hydrothermal vent microbial communities from Mid Atlantic Ridge, Atlantic Ocean - 354-166 | ecosystem: Environmental > Aquatic > Marine > Hydrothermal vents | place: Atlantic Ocean: Mid... | reverse complement strand
ATATGCACATATCTTTATATCTGCATATTCTGCCGCCTTTGACCTAGAGCAAAAGGCGGTGCTTCAGAATCACACCAACTGATCAGCCCATCAAAAAGTCCCCATAAAAACAACAAAAAGAGTACCCCCCATGCCATTTTCCCAAACGTCCCGCCTTTGTCTTTTCAGCTTTGCTCTAGTCACCGGCTTTGCCCTCGCCACCCCATCGCCGACACTGGCCGCACAAGACGCGCCGGACGATATAGTCATCACCGGCACGCGCATTCCGGCAAAACAGGACAGTATTGGCCATCATGTCACCGTGCTTGATGGCGAGACCATAGAGCTGCAAGGCATAGACTCTCTCGGCGATGTTTTGCGCCAAATACCGGGCCTTGCGGTCAATCGCACTGGCGGCTTTGGCGGCCTTACGCAAATTCGCCTGCGCGGGGCGGAGGCCAATCAGGTTTTGATATTGCTTGATGGCGTCGAAATCGCCCCGGCGGGACAGGGAGAAGTTGATCTCTCCACCCTCCTCACCGCTGACATTGATCGCATTGAAATTATTCGCGGCAGCCAGAGCGGACTTTACGGCTCCAACGCCTTGGCGGGTGTCATCAATATTATTTCCCGGCAGGATAGCGGCAATGGCTTTCGCGCCAATCTCGAATATGGCGCTTTCAACACAAATTATGGGCAAATAGCGGCCCATGGTGGCAATGGCACGTCTTATATTTCCGGCATCTATGCGCGGCGCGAAACCTCCGGCTATGATGCTTCTCTTTTGGGCAATGAAAAAGATGGCGGCAAAACCAGCAACGCATTGCTGCGCGCCGGACATGACTTCAGTGAAAATTTCAGCCTCGATATATGGCTACGCTATGGGGACAAAACAGCCGACACTGACGGCTTTGACTTTTCCGGCGGCCCCAATCAGGGGCTGGCCTTTGATGATGACAGCTTTACAAAAAGCGAAGACTGGAACAGCGCCATCACCGCGCAATTTTCCCTGCTGCAAGGGCGCCTGAACAATAAGGCCAGCTATTCCTACAGCCAGTCCCGCCAAGAAGGCGGTGCGGGGGCGACCACAAGTTTCGGCAATGATAATGAGCGCCGCAAGCTGACCTTGCAATCGACCTATTTCTGGCAGGCCGGAGCGAATAACCAACACGCCCTTACCGGCTTTTACGAACGCGAGGAAGAGCGCTTCCAAAATCTCTACCCGTTCGATCCATCACAAATCCCGACCCTGTCACGAGAGCTCAATGGCTATGGATTTGAATATCGCGGAAATTTCTCAGACCGCTTCTATCTCAATATCGCCGCCCGCAAAGACGAGAACGATGCTTTCAAGGATGCCGAAACTGCCAGCATCAACGCCGCCTGGCTTTTCCCAAAAAGCCAGATTCGCCTCCATGCCAGCGTCGGCAAAGCCATCACCAATCCGACTTTTTTCGAACAATTCGGCTTTGTCCCCGGCACTTTTACCGGCAATCCCAATTTGAAACCCGAACAGGCCGAAACTTTTGACATTGGCATTGAAAAAACCTTCACCAAGGCCCGTGCCGTGGCCGATATCACCCTGTTCAAATCCGATTTGCGCGATGAAATCCGTTCTGTCTTTCCTTCCGTCGCCAATGATAGCGGCACCAGCAAGCGCAGTGGCATTGAAACCAGTCTCACCGCCAATCTGTCGGATAGTTTGCGCTTTACCGGCGCCTATACCTATCTCGATGCCAGTGAAGCCGATGGTTCCGCAGAAGTGCAACGCCCGCGCCATCAGGCCAATTTTTATCTCTTCGGGCAGTTTGCCAATGACCGTGGTCATTACACGCTGGGGGTGAATTATCAGGGCGAGCGGCTGGATACGGATTTCCGGAACTTTTTCACCAATGGCTTTACGTCCGAAAAAACACCTCTTGGGGCCTATACTATCGCCCGCGCCTCGGCCAGTTGGCAATTGAACCACCAGACGCAAATTTTTGGCCGGGTGGAAAATCTGTTCGATACCGACTATCAGGAGACCATCGGCTATAATGTGCCGGGGCAGGCCGCCTATATTGGCTTGCGCTTCGGGCTTTGAGGTTTGGAATTGAATGAAAACAGGATTGGTCAATCTGTTGGCGGGAATGATGCTCGTTTTGGTATCATCCCCCGGCCTTGCCCTTGCCGCCAATCCTGTTTTGCAAAAACCACAAAAAATTGCCTCGCTTAATCTGTGCACAGATCAACTTCTCATGCAATTGGTGCCCTCTTCGCGTATCACCTCTGTCAGTCATCTCGCCGCCGACCCCGTCGCCTCCAATATGAGCGACGCGGTCCGCGCCATCGGCCTCAATCATGGGACAGCAGAGGAAATTATTGCGCAAAAACCCGACCTCATTCTCGCCGGGCGCTATACCACCAGCCAGACAGTGCGGGTGCTGAAACGGCTCGGGTTTACGGTGATTGAGTTTGATCCGGCAAGTTCCATAGACGCCGCCAAAGACAATATAAAAACCATGGGCGCACTTCTCGGCGAACAGGAAAAAGCCAGCCGGATGATTGCCGAAATTGACGCGAAATTGGAGGCAGCCAAAGCCCTGCCCGCGCCCGAACGGCCCCTCATTTTTGCCGATTATGGGGCCAATGGCTACACCGCCGGACCCGGCTCCCTGATGGCGGACCTTGCCCATCATGCCGGCTTTATCACCCTGCCGGAATATCTGGGCCGCCAAAGCTCTGGCCGTATTTCTCTGGAGCAAATGATTAGTGCCCGACCGGATCTTATCCATCTTGGGATCGATTATAGCGACCCGCCATCTCTCGCCACCAATGCCCTTGCCCATCCGGCTCTGCAAAAACTGATCGCGGAACAACAAGCCATCGCCCTGCCCGCACGACAAAGCTTTTGCGGCACAACCCATATGCTGCAAACTCTGGATAGCCTCATGACTGCGCGCCAGCAGCTTTTGACCAAAAGGCAAACCGCCAAAGGCGCAGCCCATGAATGAGCCAAACAAAACCCGCCCCTATGGGCTATTGCTCGGCGCGCTCGCCTTGGCGGTTTTTCTGGCGGCACTTTTATCCCTATCCATGGGCCCGGCGGCCATAGGCTTTGGCGATTTCTGGCGCGCGGTGTTTGAAGGCGCGCTTGACATGCCCGCCCTCATCGCAAGAGAAATAAGAATACCGCGCATGATTTTGGCCGCCGCCATTGGCGCAAGCCTCGGCCTTTCCGGCGCGGCCATGCAAGGGCTATTGCGCAATCCGCTGGCCGAGCCCGGTGTCATCGGTGTTTCCGGCGCGGCCGCCCTCGGCGCTGTCATCGCCCTTTATACGGGGCTGTCTGCCGCTTTTGCCTTGGCCCTGCCTTTCATGGCGATGCTGGGCGCGGTGCTGGCTATGGGGTTTTTATATATTCTCGCCCGCCGCCAGCCCCTTTCCGGGCTGATCCTTGCGGGCGTCGCCCTTGCCAGTCTTTCCGGTGCCCTCACCGCTTTGGTGCTTAATCTTTCGCCCAATCCGTTTGCGGTTTATGAAATCATGTTCTGGATGATGGGCTCCTTGTCCGATCGCTCCATGGTCCATGTCTTTCTTGGCTTGCCCTTTATGGTGATTGGCTGGGTGATATTGCTAATCTCGGCGCGCAATCTTGATGCGCTCAGCCTCGGCGAAGAAACCGCCCTTTCCCTTGGGGTTAATTTGAAACGCAGCCGGGCCTTGGTGATTTTCGGCACGGCGCTAAGCGTCGGCGCGGCGGTGGCCGTCAGCGGTGTCATCGGTTTTATCGGCCTTGTGGTGCCGCATATTCTGCGCCCCTTTGTGGGCCACCGCCCGGCGCGCCTGCTGCCGGTTTCCGCCCTTGGCGGTGCGCTTTTATTATTGCTGGCGGATATTTTCGTGCGCCTGCTGACACCGGGAACAGAATTAAAGCTCGGCGTTGTCACCGCCCTGATCGGCGCGCCTTTCTTTTTATGGCTGGTGCTACGGCAAAGAAATGGCGGCCCGTCATGAGCCTGACCATCAGCAATCTCACCGTCGCCATCCCCCAATGCGCCATTATCCGCAATGTCTCATTATCCTTGCAAAAGGGTGAGCTGGTCGGGTTGATCGGCGCCAATGGGGCCGGAAAATCAACCCTGCTGAAAGCAATTCTGGGTATTGGTGGAGGGCAGGATAAAAACCAGTCCGGCCTTGTGCGATTAGACGGGCAGGATATTGCAAAACTTTCCCCCCGCGCCCGGGCGCGACGCATTGCCTATCTGCCCCAGGAACATCGCGTTGAATGGAATTTATCCGTGCGCGATGTGGTAGCACTGGGGCGCTTTGCCCATCAATCATGGCTTGGCAATCCATCGGCGTCATGCGTAAAAATCATTGACGATTGCATGGCCCGAACAGAGACCACCAGCCTTGCCACCCGTTCTTTTTCGGTTCTTTCCGGCGGAGAAAAAGCACGCGTCCTGCTGGCGCGCGCCATGGCAGGACAAACCCCCTTTCTGCTGGCCGACGAACCCGTAGCCGCCCTCGACCCTTTGCATCAATTACAGGTCATGACCCTATTGCGCCAATCAGCCCAAAATGGTCAAGGCGTGCTGGCGGTTATTCACGACCTCACTTTGGCTATGCGCTACATGGACCGCGTCTTGTTGATGAATCGCGGGGAGATAATTGCCCAGGGCCCGCCGCAACAGGTTTTGACAAAAGAAAATCTCGCCAGCGCCTTTGGCATCACACCCCTGGCCGGCCAGCATCAGGGCGAAGACTGGCTGATACCGTGGAAAAAGAGTGATGAGTGAATAGCGCGTAGGGAGTAGCGAGTAGAAAAGTCCTCATTTTGAGGTATGAGCCAAGAGAGCCTCAACCCCTTGTGTCAGCAAGCCTCGAAGCAGTGCGAAACTTAACCAATAATCGCCTGCTTCAAATCACTATCCGGCACAGCAATTTTTTCCTTATCAAGATTTTTCCCCTGCGACAAAACCGTTTTGGTCATCATGAAACTTTGCGGATCATTCACCGCATCCACCGCCAAGAGCCGATTCTCCAAAAAATAAAACGCCGCAAATTTGCGTGATGTTTCAATATCGCCGCGGATAACCAGATTATCATAGCCATGAGAAAGCCCGGCAATTTGCAATTTCAAATCATATTGATCGGACCAGAACCAGGGCAAGGCGCTATAGGGTTTTGGCTTGCCCGTTAAATGCGCCGCGAAAATTTTTGCCTGCTCGGTGGCATTGGGCACTGATTCAAGGCGCATAAAACGGCCATAAAGCGCGCTTTTATGCCATGTCACATCCCCCACCGCATAAATATCCGGATCCGAACTTTGGCAATATTCATTGACGACAATCCCGTCCTCAAGCGCAAGCCCCGCGCCCTTGGCAAGGTCCAGCGCCGGCAGCACCCCAATGCCGATAATCACCATATCAGCCGGATAACGAGCGCCCTTCTCTGTCAGCACCGACAGATCATTACTATTTTGTTCAATCGCACTGGCGGTAACAGTCTCGCTAATTTCAACACCTTCTTCTTCATGAATGCGCTTGAAAAACCTGGAAACTTCCGGCGCCGTCACCCGTTGTAAAATCCTGTCCATGGCTTCCAGCACCGTCACCGCCATGCCAGACCCGCGCAAAGATGCCGCCATTTCCAGACCGATATAGCCGCCACCGATAATCACCGCCCGGCGACCTTGTCTGATTTGCCCCTGAATCGCCCGCGCATCTTCAGCATTGCGCAAATAAAACACATTTTCCAGTTCAGCCCCCGGCACCGGCAATGCCCGCACACAGGCCCCCGTGGCCAAGACCAGATTATCATAGGAAATTTTCTCGCCATGGGCGGTCATCACGGTTTTATGGGCGCGATCAATCGCGGTTACGGTCACACCCAAACGCAAATCTATATCCGCCTTTTCATAAGCGGCCTGTGGGCGCAATAATATCTGTTCAAAATTTTTTCTCCCGGCGAGATAATCTTTCGACAAGGGCGGGCGATGATAAGGCAGGTCCTTTTCCGCCCCGATGAGAATGATTTTTCCTTCCCAACCCATTTGCCGCAGGGACAAAGCCGCTTGCGATCCCCCATGGCTGGCGCCAATAATGATGCAGATCTTGCTCATATCATTCTTCAAGGGTCAGAATTTGCATGGTGTTGGTGGTGCCGGAAACCCCCATGGGCACGCCCGCCGTAATGATAGCGCGATCACCTTTTTTCATACCCAGATGTTCACGCAAAATAGTCGGCACAGCTTTAATCACCGCTTCCAATGTCTCAAAATCCGGTGTGACAATCGGCGTCACCCCCCACACCATAGCCAGCTGGCGGGCGGTTTCAATATGCGGTGTCACCGCCAATATGCGGGCACGTGGCCGCTCCCGGGCCATGGCCAAGGCCGTGCTGCCGGATTTGGTATTGGCAATAATCCCGCGACAATTCAACAGGTCAATCGTGTGGCGGGTGGCAACGGCAATCGCTTCAGCCGAATGGGGTTCCGGATCGCCCGCCTGTCCATGCACTTCCTGCCAGAAAAATTCATCGCGCTCCACCTCCTGAATAATCCGCGACATAATCGCGACCACGGTTTCAGGATGACGCCCCACCGCCGTTTCCGCCGATAGCATCACACAATCGGTACCGCGATAAACGGCGGTCGCAATATCGGACGCTTCGGCCCGGGTCGGGATTGGCGAATCGATCATGGATTGCAGCATTTGCGTTGCCACGATAACCGGCTTGCCCGCCGAACGGGCAATGCGCAAAATCCGGTTTTGCTGCACCGGCACCTGCTCCAAGGGTAGCTCAACCCCCAAATCCCCGCGCGCCACCATGATGACATCGGCCAGAGCAATAATATCTTCAATCTCATCAAGGGCAGCCGGTTTTTCAATTTTCGCCACCAGTTTCGCCCGCCCCAAAACCAGTTTCTTGGCTTCACGCACATCATCGGCGCATTGCACAAAACTAAGGGCGATATAATCCGCCCCCTGGGCCAAAGCAAAGTCAAGATCTTCCCGGTCTTTTTGCGTCAGGGCCGAGATTGGCAGGCGCCTTCCGGGAATATTGATCCCCTTGCGATCGATCAAAATCCCCGGCACCAAAACCCGGGCTATTGCCTGTTTGCCGTCATTCTCTTCGATCTTCAGACGCAACATGCCGTCATCCAGCATGATCATATCGCCGGATTTCAAGACATCGAACAGTTCTTTATGGGGTATCGGCAAAACGCCATCTTCATCGGCCTCACTGCCGAGAACAAGCCGGAGACTGTCATTAAAGACAAGGGTCTGCTTGCCGTCTTTCAGTGCCCCAATGCGAATTTTCGGCCCCTGCAGATCGGCCAATATTGGTACCGGCATGCCAAAGCGCTGTTCTGCCCGGCGCACGGTTTCAAAGCGTTTTTGATGATCTTTATGCTCGCCATGACTGAAATTGATGCGAAACGCATTAACCCCGGCTTTCAGGAGCGAAAGCATCCGGTCCTCGGCATCACTGGCCGGACCCAAAGTTGCCAGAATACGGCAGAATTTTGCAGAAGATGTCACAAGGCTTTTCCTCACCATAAGGGCATTTATTTGCCCCTATTGTTATGGGAAAGTTCACCCCCGCTTTCAACCAATAAGGATCAGCAAGCTTCTCTAACCGCTGCCTCAAACACTTCACAGATGAAATGCGCCTGATCTTCGCTGAGATAAGGGTGCATGGGCAAGGACAAGACCCGCTCCGCCGCCCATTCACAAGCCGGCAGGCCTTGGGCAGGCGCATAAGCGGCAAAAGCCGGCATTTTGTGCAATGGCGTCATATAATAGATCGCCGTTGGCACACCGACCTTGTTCATGGTCTCGCGAATGGCATCGCGATTTTCTGTGGCCAAAGTATAATAGCCATAGCCGCTTTGGGTATTGTCCATCATTTTTTGTGGCGCCGCCAATGTGCCAAGGCGCTCATTATAAATCCTGGCGATTTTCTTGCGCGCTTCCAGCTCATCATAAAAGATAGCCAGCTTTTCCAGCAGCACCGCCGCCTGGAACGTATCAAGGCGACCATTCATCCCGACACGGATAGAGTTTTGTTTTTTGGCGTCCGTACCATGCCAGCGAATAGACGCGCATGGCTCCAGCATGGTCTCGTCATTCAGCAAAATCGCCCCGGCATCCCCATAGGCTCCAAGCGCCTTGCCCGGAAAGAAACTGGTGCCGGTCACAGGGGCAAGCGCCCCCACCCATTTGCTGTCCTGCCTGCCACCAAAGCTTTGCGCGCCATCGGCGATCACCATCGCACCATATTTCTCTGCGAGCTTTGCAATGCGCGGATAATCAGCCGGCGTGCCAAACAGATCCACCGGCATGATCGCTTTGATGTTGAGCTTCCCCTCGCGCGCCACTTCGGCTATGCGTTCCGCTAGGTGGTCAGGACAGATATTGAAAGTTTCGCGATCAATATCCACAAATACCGGTGTCGCCCCGGCGATCAGCACCGCATTGGCGCTGGCATTATAGGTAAAGGCCGGAAGAAACACCGCATCGCCCGGACCAATCCCCATGGCCATAAGCGGAATGATCAGCGCATCCGTACCAGACGCACAGGCAATTGCCTTTTTCGCGCCGGTTTTTTCCGCCAGCTTCTCTTCCAGCTCGTCAATTTCCGGTCCGGCAATATAGCGCCCATGATCCAGCACGGCGATCAGGCGTTTTTCCACCTTGTCGCGGATCAGTTTTTGCTGCGCCTTCAAATCAATAAAAGCAATTGTGCCGAAGCGGCTTTCGCGCTCAAGGGCCAGATTAGAAACACCATTCATGCTAATAAAACTCCGTATGACAAAAACTCTAAGACTGCCCGGCGACGCGCTCAATTTCCAATGCCATAGCCAGGGCGCGCCGTCCATGGCCGCCAGTGACGATGGGGGCTGTACCGGTTTTTACCGCCTGCAAAAATTGTTCTGTGCCAAAGCCAAGGGGGTCACGAAAGGCATGGGGGGCATCATCGCCCTGTTCAAAATCACGGGCCAATGGCGTTGTCGTGGTGTTGGTCACTTTACGGGTCAGGAAATCGAGATGCACTTCGCCATCTTCATAAACAAGGCGAATATCCCGCACGGGATCATCAACAATCCGGCTTGCCGCCAGCCGCGCCTCCCCTTCAGCAAAACGCAATAGGGTTTCTGTATGGTCGGAATGTTCGCCATGGACAAATTCGGCGCTGGCAATGGTCTCCCATGGCTCCGCATCCAGTAATTGCACAATCAGATCGAGATCATGGATCATCAGATCATAAACCACAGAGACATCCATGCAGCGACCGGAAAACTTGTTCAGGCGGCGGCTTTCAATGCGCTTAGGCTGGAACGGGCGGTCCAGTAGACCGAAGGCCTCAAATACATAGCGCTCCTGATGCCCCACTTGCAGGGTGAGATTCTTATCCGTCGCCAAGGCAATTAATTCATCCGCCGTTTCAAGATCAAGGGCGATCGGTTTTTCCACCAGCACATGCTTACCCGCCTGCAAAGCGCGACGCGCCAACGCCCCATGGGTCGAGGCCGGGCTTGCAATGGTCAGAACATCAATCGCATCGAGAAAAGCATCATAATCGGTAAAGCTTTTGCAATTCTGCTTTTCGGCCCCGGCTTTTGCCCGATCGCCATCGAGATCATAAATCGCCTGCAAATCAGCCTGTGCGCTTTCGGTGTATTTTTGTGCATGATAGCCACCAAAAACACCGGCCCCTGCCACTCCAGCCCGAAACACCATCGGTAAACACCCTTTATTCTTTATTTTACGGGGCTTTTCGCCCAGCCTGCGCAGCGCACAATATGAATCCCCCTCGCCTTAGGCAATCGACAAACCGCCCAATAGCGTAAACTCCTGTTTCAGGGTGTTACGAATTTAAGGCCGCGGCACTTTTCAAGCGGCGGCACTGGCCGCTTTCTTGGTCCGGTCGGCCCGCAAGCCCTCGGCCAGACGAAAGGCCAATTCCAGCGCCTGGCTGGCATTAAGGCGTGGATCGCAATGGGTGTGATAGCGCGAGGATAAATCATCTTCAGAAATTTCCTGCGCCCCGCCCAGACATTCGGTCACCTGCTGACCGGTCATTTCAAAATGCACCCCGCCCGGATGCGCCCCCTCGGCCCGGCATATCTCGAAAAAGCTCTGCACTTCACGCAAAATATTGTCAAAGCCACGGGTCTTATAGCCATTGGCCGCTTTGACCGTATTGCCATGCATAGGATCGGACGACCAGACAACGGCACGTTGTTCCCGGGTTACCGCCGAAACCAGCCGCGGCAGGCCGGTACCGATTTTATCCGCCCCAAAGCGCGAGATAAGCACAATCCGTCCGGCAATATTTTGCGGATTCAAAATATCCAGAAGGCGCAATAATTCATCGGGTTCCAGTGATGGCCCGCATTTAAGGCCGATAGGATTTTCAATACCGCGACAAAACTCCACATGGGCTCCATCAGGCTGGCGGGTCCGGTCCCCTATCCACACCAGATGCGCCGAAGTGTCGTAATATTGCCCGGAAGTCGAATCAATGCGCGTCATCGCCTGCTCATAGCCGAGCAATAAAGCCTCATGGGAGGTAAAAAATTCAACTTCCGACATGGGCCGCGAATAATCGGAAGTCACGCCGCAAGCATCCATAAACTCGATCGCTTCAGAAATTTTATCGGCAATTTCCCGATATTGTTCCGCCTGCGGATTATCTTTCACAAATTCCAAATTCCAGCGATGGACATTGCGCAAATCCGCATAGCCCCCTTTGGCAAAAGCGCGAATGAGATTCAAGGTTGCCGCCGATTGACCATAGGCTTTCAACAATCGCTGCGGGTCGGGTTGGCGCGCTTCGGGGGTAAACGCCATACCGTTAATATTATCCCCGCGATAGCTGGGCAAAGTCACACCGTTTTGGGTTTCAACCGCGCTGGAGCGCGGCTTGGCAAACTGTCCGGCCATACGCCCAACCTTTACCACTGGCGTTGCCGCGCCAAAGGTTAGCGCTACGGCCATTTGCAGCAAGACCCGGAATGTATCGCGAATATTGTCCGGATGAAACTCCTTGAAGCTCTCGGCGCAATCGCCCCCTTGCAACAAAAAGGCTTTGCCCTCGGCCACTTCCGCAAGGCGTTGGCGCAATGTGCGCACTTCCCCGGCAAATACCAATGGCGGATGGGTGCATAATTCCTGCTCCACCGCCGCCAAGGCCGCCCCGTCCGGATAATCCTCCGGAATATGTTTGGCCGGCTTATCGCGCCAGCTTTTTGGGCTCCATTCGGTCATTGGCAGGTTTCTTTCAAAATCAAGCGCAAGCATTACAGGCTTCGTCCGTTCCAAGCCATGAAAGATAATGCGACAGTCATGCCAGATTCAAGTCAGATTCAGGGAAAAACACCCATAAACCCCTCATCCTGCTCACAAATCTGTGCTTTGTCGCATTCCTGCAATGAAAAAGCTTATTTCCCGCCCCAAAAAGGGTTAATATGCCCGATATCCCCAAACACCCATTCAGGACAGCGCAGCCCCCTCATGATCAGAAAATTATTCTACACCAGCACCGCTTTGGCGCTCGCCACCACTATCGGTCTTACCGCCATGGCACAAAGCAAAGATGTCAAACTTTCCATCACCGATCTAGGCAGCGGCATTTATATGATTGAAGGCGCAGGTGGCAATGTCGGCCTCAGCGTGGGTGATGATGGCGCTTTCCTGATCGATGACCAGTTCGCCCATATGTCGGAGAAAATCCTTGCCGCCGTGGCCGAGCGCAGCGACCAGCCCCTCTCTTATGTGATCAACACCCATTATCACGGGGATCATACAGGCGGCAATGAACAAATGGCCGATAGTGGCGCGACAATCATTGCCCATGATAATGTCCGCAAACGCTTGCTGGAAAGTCAGGAACAGCCTTCTGAAGCAGGCCTGCCCATTATCACTTTTTCCGAAACGGTCAGTTTTCACTGGAACGATCACGAAATATTTGTCAGCCATCCCCAAAACGCCCATACCGATGGTGATGCTGTCGTCACGTTCAAAGACGCCAATATCATCCATCTCGGCGATACATTTTTTTCCGGCCGCTGGCCCTATATCGACCTTGATGGTGGCGGCACGGTTGCCGGCTATATTGCCAATCTCGAATATTATGCCGGGCAAATTGATGCAGAGACAAAAGTCATCCCCGGTCATGGCCCTCTTTCAAACCGTCAGGATATAGAAGAGATGATCGCAATTCTAAAAGACAGCCAGCAACGGGTTTTAGCGCTGAAACAGGCGGGAAAAACCGAGGCTGAAATCATCGCCGCCAAACCGCTTGACGATTATGAGAGCTATGACTGGCGTTTTATCGATTCAGAAAAAATGATAAAAACATTTCTGAAAGACGCTTCACCATAAAGCGTTTGGTGTTTTCCTCTCGTTTTGGAGCATAAAACTGCAAACGCAGTGATTTGCCAAAATCTTCGCATGTTTTTTCCGCTTCCAGCACCATAAATACGAAACTCAGGCTTTTCCTGAAATACAACACCCATTTCTAAAGCGGTTTTAATAGGCGGCGACGGAAAATAAGCGCTATAACGTTTGAATAGGACCAGTATGCAGTAATGATCCATACGCCGCCTTTTTCGCAAGGCTTTATCGGGAGGATTTATTTGTGAGCGACCCCTCAAACCGACAGGTTTTTGAAAATCTGCCTGATAGCCTGAACCCCGATACGCGAAAAATATCAAGGGATGAAAAACCGCCCGCCTATGTGAGCCGACGCACAAGCCAGACCCCCCTATCGTCTCCGGGATCGATTCCGGCAAAACCGGTGGAATATACCCGCACCGGCCTCGTGCGAAAGGGAAGCTTTTCCGACCCCGCACCCAATCCACGCACCCGCAAACCGGCAACCCCGGCCATACCGTCCTTGCAGGAACGTCTTGCACAAGTGCGCGAAGCTATCCGCCCGCAACCCGGCCTTAAAACTGCTTCGGGCGGAGAATATTATCTGCGCGGGCAGAGCGCTTCGGGGAAATCAACCGGCACCAATTCAACCAGCTCGCGCCGCCCATCTATTACCGATATAGACCTCACCTATGATGATCGTCCCCTTGCTGCCAATGTCACAATAGAGGCCGTCATTGCCGTCAATCGCTTTTGCCTCGGGGCCCTGCCCGATGAATTAAGAGAGGCTTCGGTTGATCCAAAGCAATGGCTGAAAAACCAGCTCCAGCAATCGGCCACGCGCTATACCCATGGTCTGGCCACTACCAGAACCAGCCTGTTTATCCATCCGGGCTTTAATGACACTTATGGGGACAGCCTCACCGTTGACCGGCATCTGGCATCCATCGCAATGATCGATCTTTTGCGACAAAAATCCCCAACCCCCGGCATTCCCCATATTGATGACTATATGGAATTGATAGACTGGCCCCAGGGGCGTCTTTGGTTTCACGAAATCAGAATGCGGGATTATCTGGCCACCACCTCCCCCACCCCTTTTCTCGAGCGTTTAACGCGCTTTTGGGGCAATCATTTCTCCATTCAGGCCACCGCCGACACCACCAGTCTGGCAGGCGCTTTTGAGCGCGATGTCTGTCGGCGTCATTTGACCGGCAAGTTTTCCGAAATGCTGCTTGCCGCAATCTTACACCCCGGCATGCTGATTTATCTCGATAATGAAAGCTCTATCGGCAAGGATGCCCCATGGGGGGATGGTATCAATAGTGCCAATGAAAACCTTGCCCGCGAATTGATGGAATTGCACACTTTGGGGGTCAATAGCGGCTATACCCAAAATGACGTTGCGGAAATGGCCGATGCGCTGTCCGGTCATTCCATCGGCACACCATGGGAAATCCCGTATGGCATAGAGCCCGCACACTATATTTTTAAACCAAATTTTCATCAACCGGGCCCACGCACCATATTGGGCAAAACCTATGCGGAAGAAAATGATAACCCCAATCAAATGATCCGCATCCTGAATGATCTGGCTCGCCATCCTTCAACCGTGGATCATATCTGCCGTAAGATGGCCAAACATTTTCTCGCCGATACGCCGCCCGAAGCGGTCGTGCAAAGCATGAAATCCGC
>Ga0256839_1004300_pt1 | contig 14043 bp, 12 predicted proteins | sample 354166metaG_FD_185968 | JGI IMG/M metagenome (GOLD analysis project Ga0256839, IMG submission 185968) | Hydrothermal vent microbial communities from Mid Atlantic Ridge, Atlantic Ocean - 354-166 | ecosystem: Environmental > Aquatic > Marine > Hydrothermal vents | place: Atlantic Ocean: Mid... | reverse complement strand
GTAAAGCCCGAAACCGGACAGGCGAATTTTGCAGAAAAAAGCAAACGTTCCCCCTTTTTTTCGCCGCTGGCATATTCTATCAAGGCAAGTCCGTCTGCAAGGTTCAAGGCGGTTTCCATGCTGTCTGCAAGCCGTGTTTCCAGGTCGTCCTTGACCACAAGGCGGTCCACGACCACCTCAATGCTATGCTTGATTTTTTTATCAAGGGCCGGAATTTCATCAATTTCATAAAAGGCCCCGTCAACTTTCACCCGCTGAAAACCCTGACGTTGTAATTCGGCAAATTCCTTGCGATATTCGCCTTTTCGTCCCCGAATGATTGGGGCCAGCAGATACAGGCGCGCGCCCCTTTCAAGCGCCATAACCTTATCCACCATTTGGCTGACGGTTTGACTTTCGATCGGCAATCCCGTTGCCGGTGAATAGGGCACCCCAATGCGCGCAAAGAGCAGCCGCATATAATCATAAATTTCGGTAACGGTACCAACAGTTGACCGCGGATTTCGGGACGTGGTTTTCTGCTCAATTGAAATGGCCGGAGACAGGCCATCAATATGATCACAATCCGGCTTTTGCATCAATTCAAGGAACTGGCGGGCATAGGCTGACAGGCTTTCAACATAACGCCGCTGACCTTCGGCATAGATGGTATCAAAGGCAAGGGACGACTTGCCGGAACCACTAAGGCCGGTTATCACCACCAGCTTGTCGCGGGGGATTTCCACATTGATATTTTTCAGGTTATGCTCTCGGGCGCCCTGAACAGAAATTTTGGTCAGCATGAGAAATCCTGAATATTTTTTGCTATGCAATGCTCTAACTAATATGGGCAATTTGGCATTTTTTGACAATAAGTCAAGTTCTTATTTTGTTCTCATTGAATTTTGCGATAACAGCGGCTATGGTGGTGTCAGATTTATCAATTAATGTTAGGAAAAATAATATGGCCGGAAGTGTCAATAAAGTAATTCTTGTCGGTAATCTGGGCAGAGACCCCGAAGTACGTCATACGCAAGACGGCAAACCCGTGGTGACCCTTAATCTTGCCACGTCTGATACGTGGAAAGACAGAAATACAGGCGAGAGAAAAGAAAGAACTGAATGGCACCGGGTGGTGATATTTAATGAAAATCTGTGTAAGGTCGCAGAACAATATTTACGTAAAGGCTCAACGCTTTATATCGAAGGGGCGTTGCAAACCCGTAAATGGACCGATCAGGCGGGCGTTGAGAAATATACAACCGAGGTTGTGCTGCAAAGATTTCGCGGTGAATTGACCATGCTGGGCGGTCGCGGTGATGGCGGCGGCTCATCAGGGGCTTATGATCAATCTTCTTCGGGCGGCGATAATGCATCCTCTGGCGGTTCTTCCAGCGGATCGTTTGGCGGCGGGTCTTCTGATCTTGATGATGAAATACCATTTTAGAGATTACTTCTGAAATTCCATTTTTTAAGCCCCCGCATTTCAGCTTGTCCCTGCTGTGAATATGGGGGCTTTTTAGATTAGAAATAGTGAATGATAAAAATTACCAACAGCATTTCCCTGAATGAGGATGAGATTGAAGAGCATTTTATCCGTTCCCCCGGCCCGGGCGGGCAGAATGTCAATAAGGTGGAAACCGCAGTTCAGCTGCGTTTTGATGCTTCAAAATCTCCGATGCTGGGACCGGATGTTTTTGAGCGCCTCAGGAAAATAAGCGGCCACCGGATGACGGCTGCGGGCATTATCATCATCACCGCCAATCGTTTCCGCAGCCAGCTTAGAAACCGTGCGGATGCTCTTGAGCGTCTGGTTGAGTTGATTAAATTAGCCGCCGTGCCGCCAAAACACCGCCGCGCGACGCGACCCAGCAGACGCGCAAAGGCCAAGCGCGTGGAAACAAAGAAAAAACAGGGGATGCAAAAAAAACAGCGTCAAAAGAAAATTTCTTTTGAGTGAATTTAATTAAGTCCAGACCCTAAAAACGGTAAGACATCCCAATGGAAACAACCGGGTAAAATTTAAAGAAATCAATATCATCGGCGACATTTTGTTCTTCTCTGGCTATTTCAGCCAAAAAAACGGCATTATTCGACAATGTTCCGCCAACGGAGTTCAGATCAACGCGCGGCGTTCCTGTGAAAACAACCCCTAAATCTGCGGTAAAGGTCCAGTTGCTGTCCCCTGATACCATATTACCCCAGCCGATACCCACATAGGGTGAGATATTTCTGAAATTGATCAGGCCATTTAAAGTGCCTACTTCGGCCTGGCTGAAGGTTTGATTGCCGATGTCATAGAAATCACTAGCCTGCGCCGCGCCTTCCAGACTGTTCTTGTCCAGAACGCCGCCGCCTGTGATACGAAAACCGCCGCCAAAGGCATGCCAGTCAACAAGGGCCGTAAAACTGTTTAATTTCAGGTCAAAATCATAGTTCGTCCCGTCTTCTTCCAGAGTTTTGGCGAACTTAAAATAATTTGCGCCGACTCTGATATTAAGCTTGTCCGCTAGTCCGGCGGATAATTCAATTCCTGCCCCCAAAGTGCTTGCCTTCAGGTTCAATCCAAAATTTTCTGCCATCGCGGCCGGCGTTATAACAAAAGTTGATAATGATATTGCAGCGGCGGCCAGAGCCTGTTTATGGCTTAGTTTAATGGACATATCGTTTTCCTTATTTTTTAAGCTTAATAGACTAATACTCAAATCTCTTGAATTGGAATATAATGAAAGGGTTTACAAATAATTAATCCCTGTTTTGAACTTAATCGAACAAGCTTAAGAAATCAGCGCTTGCAGAAGGGTGGAATATTGCGTATTTTCCGGCTGCTACAACATATTATTTTATCTCTTGGAAGGACTGTTTAATGGCTTTTATCGCTGATTCACTGAGCCGTGTTAAACCATCACCTACGATTGCCGTATCTACTAAGGCGGCAGAACTGAAAGCGGCGGGCCGTGATATCATCGGACTTGGGGCAGGGGAGCCTGATTTTGATACGCCGGATAATATTAAAGAAGCCGCCATAAAAGCCATATGGGAGGGTCAGACCAAATATACGGCGGTTGATGGAACGGTAGAGATTAAAAAGGCCGTCTGCGCAAAATTCAAACGTGATAATGGCCTGAATTATGAACCAAACCAGATAACGGTGAATAATGGCGGCAAACAAACGATTTATAATGCTTTTATCGCAACTTTGAATCCTGGGGATGAGGTGATCATTCCAACCCCTTATTGGGTATCTTATCCTGATATGGTGCTGTTGGCTGGTGGTACGCCTGTGTTCGCAGAAGCAACCATGGAAAATAATTTCAAGCTTCAGCCAGAGGCTCTGGAAGCCGCCATCACGGATAAGACAAAATGGGTGATTTTAAATTCCCCGAGCAACCCTTCCGGTGCGGCTTATAATGCGGCAGAAATGAAAGCATTGACCGATGTTCTTCTAAGGCACCCTCATGTTTGGGTTATGGTCGATGATATGTATGAACATATTGTCTATGATGATTTTGAATTTGTCACCCCCGCGCAGGTGGAGCCAAAGCTGTTTGACCGCAGCTTGACCATTAACGGTGTTGCCAAGGCTTATGCCATGACAGGGTGGCGCATTGGCTTTGCCGGCGGGCCTGTTGCCTTGATCAATGCGATCCGCAAGGTTCAATCACAAAGTACATCCAACCCCTGTTCTATTTCTCAGGCGGCGGCTGTTGAGGCCCTGACCGGGACGCAGGATTTCTTAAAGGAAAGAGCTGCCGTGTTCCAGAAACGCCGCGATATGGTGGTTGAGATGTTAAGTGAAATAGACGGCGTTATATGTCCGAAACCAGAGGGGGCTTTCTACGTCTATCCTTCCATCGCCGGATTGATCGGGAAAAGAACGCCAGCCGGGGCCGTGATTGAAACAGACCTTGATTTCTGCACGTATATTCTGGAAGCAGAAGGGGTCGCCGCCGTGCATGGAGAAGCTTTCGGCTTGTCACCGCATTTCAGGGTATCCTATGCCACATCTGACGCTGCATTGGTGGAGGCTTGCATACGTATTAAGCGTGCCTGTGACGCATTAAGTTAGATTAGAATATGTCATGACAATTGAGCTGGTAATTTTTGACTGTGACGGTGTGTTGGTTGATAGTGAAGTCATCGCAAATGACGTACTCAGGCAAGCTCTTACAGGTTATGGCCTTCATATGACCATTGATGAGGTTATAAAGGAGTTTGTTGGTTTATCAATGGCATCCGTCATGGTGAAACTTCGAACAATGCTGGGCCGTGATTTTCCGGATAGCTTTCTAGGCGACCTTCAGGAAAAAACTTTCGCAGCTTTTACCAATAATCTGCAGCCTGTGTCAGGGGTAAGGGATATATTGCAAAGCTTAACAGAAATGCCCCAAAGGATTTGTGTCGCCTCCAGCGGGTCTTTTGAAAAAATGGACTTTACGCTCGGACTTACGGATCTTAAACATTTCTTTCAGGGTCATATTTTTAGTGCCTCTCAGGTGAAACGGGGGAAACCCTATCCCGATATATATCTATATGCAGCGGATCAAATGGGGTGCGACCCTGCGCAATGTTTGGTTATAGAGGATAGCCTGCCCGGCGTTCAGGGCGCGGTTGCCGCAGGTATGGAGGTCCTTGCCTATTCGGTTAGAGGGCAGGATAAAAAACTTGCCATTGCGGGCGGCATGGTCATTTCCAGTATGAATGATGTTATAAAATACCTCGAATAGCTATGAAGTATATGCAGGACTATATTGCGACGCAACAACCTGTTTCAATATCATTCAACAGGCAAAAAAATGCCGGGTTAAAAAACCCGGCAAGTTAAAATATAGGGAGGCTTCATGTCTAGGAAGACAATGAAACGGTTATGCCTCGAATAGGGGAGGAACTGAGGCATAACAAACTGAAATAACTTGGGAGAGCTATTTCAGATTGATGCTGCGATGCAACATCTGACTTTGAATATAGGTGTTAATATTTAATTTACCATATCAAAATTCACAACCCAGCCATGCAGGTCGCGCGCATCTCGCATATTGTACTAGAATCGCGCCTCTTTGAATTGTTCGATGACATATTCTTTAAAGACTGAAATACGGCGGGAATTACGGGCCTCCTGAGTATAAACGAGGTAGGCGGGGAAGGCGGGGCCTTCAACATCATTTAAAACACGGACAACATTTGTTGAGCCTTGTACGAGATAATCTGGCAATGCCGCAATGCCCACGCCAGACTTAACGGCCTGCAGAACACCATAAATACTATTGATTCGAAGAACCGGTGTTCGTTTTACGCCATTTCTGCCGGCCAGCACCCAATCTATATTCTTGATAGGGCTCTGCGCAAAGTCGCCGTAAGCAATGATGTGATGATTATCGAGATCATCCATGCTGTTGGGTCGTCCTTTTCGGCTAAGATATTCTGGCGAAGCATAAAGATGGTGATGAAACACACCAAGTTGTTTTTGTATCAAGTCCAATTGTTGAGCCGGTTGAAATCGAATGGCCACATCGGCCTGACGTGTGGTCAGATCAAGGTCAGTATCGGCAACAACCAATTGAACCTGAATTTCCGGATATTTTTCAATAAAACTGCGCATATGGTTCATCATCCATGTTGAACCAAAGCTCAAAGTGGTTGATATCTTTAATTCACCGCGCGGAATGTCAGTCCCTTCAATCAACTGTTGTTCGGTGACATGGATCTTGGCCATGACCTCTTCAGCAGTTTTGAAAAGCTGTTCGCCTTCGTCTGTCAGACTTAATCCCCGGGCATGGCGGTTGAACAAAACGGTGTTTAACGTCTCTTCCAAAGATTTAATCTGGCGGCTTACCGCAGACTGGCTCAGAAATAATTTATCCCCCGCGCGGGTAAAGCTGCCTGATGAGGCAACGACGTGAAATATCCTTAATTTATCCCAGTCCATAAAACGATCATCTCAATTTTTAAATATCTCTACTTATAGATGATTTTTGGCGAAAATTAAGAAAAATCTTGCAGGTAAAATCTGATTAGCTCTCAGCGAGAAAACTTTCAGCTTCCAATGCTGCCATGCAGCCCATTCCAGCTGCTGTTACGGCTTGCCGGTATATTTTATCGGTGACATCCCCTGCGGCATAGACGCCGGGAATATTGGTTGCTGTGCTGTCCGGCGCTTTTAAGATATATCCATCGCTGTCCATGTTAACCTTACCTGAAAAAATACCCGTTGAAGGTTTATGTCCGATGGCGATGAAAACACCGTGGGCTTGAATTTCTTCAACCTGACCTGTTTTAACATTCTTGATTCTGGCCCCCGTCACGCCGCCCATGGGCGGGGTGTCACCGACGATCTCTTCGATAACGCTATCCCATATGACGGTTATTTTTTCATTGGCAAAAAGGCGGTCTTGCAGGATTTTTTCAGATCGCAAGCTGTCCCTTCTATGAATAAGAGTAACTTTTGAGGCAAAATTAGTCAGAAAAATGGCTTCTTCGACAGCCGTATTGCCGCCGCCGACCACGATGACTTCTTTGTTGCGATAGAAAAACCCGTCGCATGTTGCGCAGGCTGATACACCAAAACCCTGAAATTCCTGCTCTGAGGGCAGACCAAGCCACATTGCCTGTGCGCCTGTGGAAATGATAACCGTATCACCAATATAAATATCACCGCCTTCGCCTGTGCAGACGAAGGGGCGCTCGGAGAAGTTAACCTCAGTTATCATATCTGTGATAATTTCGGTATTTACGCTGCGGGCCTGTGCCTCCATTTGCTCCATAAGCCATGGGCCTTGAATGGGGTCAGCGAATCCAGGGTAATTTTCAACATCTGTTGTAATGGTTAATTGCCCGCCGGGCTGCATGCCTTGAACCACTATCGGGTTTAAATTTGCCCTTGCCGCATATATTGCCGCCGTATAGCCAGCCGGGCCGGAGCCAATAATCAGAACTTTAGTGCGATGCGTTTTGGTCATTATTATATTTTCCATTACAGTTATATTTTTTCAATATCTCTGAAAAACTTAAGGGGTTTTGAAACAAATTCAACATCAGAATGAAAATAAATGTTTATTTGGCTTTACCAAGATTTAAAGAGAGGGAAATTTTGTATAAAATTATAAGATAACTATACCGTTTAATTATAAAAGATTAATGTTTTTACATTATCTTTTCTAGCAGACTGATTGAAGAAGTATATCTTATATACGTCTTTTTTTATTAATGGATAGAAAAGAGTGAGTCATAAAATGAAAATGATTAGGGAAAGAATTATTCAACTGACGTATTGTTTTAAAACATTTTTTTTAAAACTCTCCTCTGATATTCGTGGTATGTCCGGTGTCATGCTGACCATGTCAATTATCCCGACAATTGGCGTCATTGGAATCGCTACTGACGTGAGCCGAACTTATATCGTCAAAACCCGGCTGAGCACGGCGCTTGATGCCGCAGCCCTTGCCGGCGGCAGGAATTTCTTTGAAGCAGATCGGGAAGCTCAAATAAAAAAATATTTTGACGCTAATTTTCCTGCCAATTTTATGGGTTCTGAAGTTACGGGGCCATTTGAACTTGATGCAGAAGGCAATCAGCTTCCGGAAGGCCATGTTTATAGTGCCGATGATGAAGTTCTAAGGTTAACGGCCAATGTTAACGTGCCAACGGTTTTTATGAATGTATTTAATTTTGACAATATGACAGCGGGGGGGGATTCCGAAGTAACGCGGGAAACCTCTCTCCTTGATGTGGTTATAGCGATTGATATGTCAGGCTCCATGAACAGGAATATTTCAGGCACCAGCGTGCCGACTATGCCCTACAGAAGAATTGGCCTGGCAAAGGCTGCCGCTGCCGACCTTGTAGATATTCTTTACGGCAACAATGAAGTTAATGCGCTTTTGAATATTGGACTGGTGCCATGGGCCGGAAAAGTGAATGTGACGACCAATGGTACGGAATATGGCTTTGATGGCGGAGGAGCCCCTCTTCCCGCGAACTTACGCTTTACTGCCCAGCCGGTCATTGGGTCACCAGATAACCCCTACAGGGAAGAATTTTACAGGTTTGATAAATTTGATGATGAGGATATATGGGATGATGATGAAGATCTGGTTTTAAAAAACTGGACCCCGCAAATTGACAATGTTTATTTTGCGCATAATGCGCCGTCCGTGCCATTACTCGCAGAACCGCCAACAGACTGGAAGGGTTGTGTCTATGCCCGCTTTGCCAGAACGCGCCCCTATGACGATTATCAATCCTATAAGGATGATCTGGCTGAGGAACAGGCTGGTGATATTGTCGATGGCCCGTTTGAATCGATTGGTGGCCCGGCATGGGTAGGCTGGTACCCCATGGGCGAAGAGGGAGAGGTCAGAAGATGCGACCTCAGGAGTTTAAATAATAGAAGTGCCAATTGCACCACCTGTCCGACATACGGCATTACGCCGCTGCAGAATTCTAAAATAGTAATGAAGGAGGCTATTGAAGAGCTTTTAATTCCCTCCGGCAGTTTCTATACAAATATTCCGCAAGGGCTTGCCTGGGCATGGCGGGTGATAACACCGGGAGAGCCTTTTGACGAAGCGACTGTTGTCGAAAGTGAAACTTATGTTAAGCATAAAGCTATTATATTGTTGACAGATGGTACGAACACGGTTCGGAATGCGGATGCTTATAATAATGGCTTTCATTCCCGATCACGGCGGGACAATCGTTTAAAAGAATTGGCGGATGCCATTAAAAACAAGAATGATGGAGATCCTGACAATGATGATGAAATTTTGATTTACACCATTCAGTTTGCCAACAGCAACACAAGTCTGGTCAATCTTTTGAAATATGTAGCGACCGATGATGACTATTATTATCATGCGCCGGATAAGGCTTCTTTGCAAAATGCTTTCAAAAAAATTGCCAAAGAGCTTTCCAACTTACGCCTTTCTAAATAGACTTGGCAAAAACATGCAGAGCTAAATAGATTTGGCAAAAGTAAGTCTGGCAAAATAACGGCGGTTTTGAAAAATTTTTAATTGAGTAAATTTCTTTTTTGCGTAAACTTCAGGCAAAATAGAAAAGGTTTACGAAATTATGCTTTGGAAAGACTTTCCCGCTTTGGATCGACAGGGACAGATTCAATATCTGGCGATGCGTGATGGAACGAATTTACGGACGGCCTGCTGGCCGTCTGAAGATGACAGCCGAGGCATTATTGTTCTTGTGAATGGTCACCGGGAATATATGGAGAAATATTCAGAATTTATTTCCGATTTCCTTAAGCGTGATTTTGCCGTTTATACACTGGATAATCGTGGTCAGGGTTTGTCAGACCGAATGTTACCCGACAGATCAAAAAGTCACGCAGAAATTTTTGACGATTTTTCAGATGATTTAAACGAATTTATCTCAAAAACAGTCATGGCTGATCCACGGGCAAAAGATATCCCCATCTTTTTGGTGGGTCACTCCATGGGAGGCCATTTGTGCCTAAGGTATCTGCATGATTATCCCGGCGTAATTAAAAAAGCCGTTATCATGACGCCTATGATAGAATTCAATCTGGGCAATCCCGTGATCGCGGCTGTAACCAAATTCATTATTCGCCTTATGAGCAAAATTGGTTTCAGTACCTCCTTTGCCTTCGGTCAAGCTGCGGCCTTTTCCAAAGAGCGTAATTTAATCCGTCAAAAACTGTTAACCCATGATAAAACAAGATATGATGTAGAAGCCAAAATTATTGAATCTAATCCCGCGTTATATGTCGGCGGGGCAACCTTTGGCTGGCTTAACAAAGCTATGGAAAGCACTCAGAAAATTCGAAGCCCGGGGTTCCTGGATAAAATATCGATTCCGGTTCTCATTACCTTGGCGGGGTCAGATCAGGTTGTGAAAACAACCGCCAGTGCAGAATTATTCATCGGTCATGATAATTTTAATGTTGTTACCATTGAAGGATCCAGACATGAAATCTACCGCGAGAAAGATAAATATCGGGATCAGCTTTGGCAGGAAATAGATTTTTTTCTAGGTATTAAGTAAGCCCAGAATCTGTTCATGAAGCTCTGCGGTTGCCGATGCGACAATCTGTCCGCCCATCGCGGCTGATCCCCCTGTCCAGTTGGTTACAATGCCGCCAGCCCCTTGAACAATGGGAATTAAGGCCTGTATATCATAGGGCTCAAGACCGCTTTCGATAACACTATCCATAAATCCCGCCGCAAGCATGGCATAGGCATAGCAGTCATAACCGTTCCGCACGAGCTTTGCTTCTGCGGCGACCCGGTAAAAAGCCTGTTCATCTTCCGCGCAGGCAAAAAACTGGGTAGGGTCGGTTGTGGAGATGGTCGCATCAGATAAATTTCTGCAAGGCCGGCAATTGATTATCTTTCCATTGAGATAAGAGGCCTCGGGCGTACCAATATAGCGCTCTTTCAGATAAGGCTGATCCAGCATCCCATAAACAGGCGCGCGGCCATCATTGAGGGCAACCAGAGTTCCCCATGTGGGAATACCGCAGATATAAGCCCGCGTACCATCAATGGGGTCGATAACCCATGTCCATTGATCACGGCTACCCACTTGGGCGTTCTTCTCTTCATGGCCATGCTCTTCACCCAGAATATTATGGGTTGGGTAGGATTGAGTGATCAGTTTGCGCATGGCCTTCTCGGATAATTCGTCTGCTTCAGTGACAGGATCATAGTCGAGCAGGTGCTTTTGTCCCTTGTTTGTCACATCAATGGGTTGCTTAAACATAGGAAGGGTGATTTCAGCCGCCGCGACGGCAAGCTTGTTCATAAAGTCCGTGTATTCTTTTATCTGCCGAGTCGTTTTCTGCCGGGTATTTATTTGATTGGCTTTGGAGTCCATATGAAAGCTTCCTTTGATCAATTCCTAACAACTGTGTCGGTTAGTGGACAACATTTGTCAAGTTGCAAAGGTCAGATATTTATAAATTAGAGGCCGAATATTTATAAATTAGAGGAAAGATTATGTCCCAATTCGTGGCTCGCCACTGCGTGAGGGACCAAAACTTTTCTCTAAAATAGCGGTACTACTCTCAGCGATGTAGATGGCTTCGCTCATTAGTCCCAGTATCTTAACATTATTATCCATCACCGTTTGGGCCTCCGGGCGTTCATCTTCCATGATCTTGGTTGTCCGCAGGAAAATATCTTTCCGAATAATTTTGAGGATATCTTCCATTCTATATCCTTTTGGATTGTCGTCCGTTACCAAAAAATGTGTCATTTCATACCTTTATATTCAACTAAATTTATTGATAAGTATAACGAGAACAGATTAAAGATCAGTAAATTATACCGCGTGACCATAAAAATTATTGTATGGCCCGTGCGGCTTTTTTGCGTTCATGGGGGATAAGAAACCGTTTGCGCAGCCGGATACTTGTCGGCGTGACTTCCACCAGTTCATCGTCATTAATATAGGCGATGGCCTGTTCCAGCGTAAGTTTGCGAACGGTTACCAGCTTAACGGCTTCATCCTTGCCAGAGGCCCGCATATTGGTAAGCTGCTTGCCTTTAAGCACGTTAACATCAAGGTCGTTGTCCCGGCTATGTTCGCCAATGATCATGCCTTCATATACCTCTTCACCAGGATTGACCATAATCGTTCCCCGATCTTCCAGATTAAAGAGCGCATAAGCAACCGCCTTGCCAGAGCCCATCGCAATAAGGGCGCCGTAACGCCGGCCTGCGATTGGCCCTTTATAGGGACCGTAACTGTGATACACGCGGTTCATAATGCCGGTTCCTTTGGTGTCCGTCAGAAATTCACCATGATAACCGATCAGGCCCCGTGACGGTGCAAGGAAGGTAATTCTGGTTTTGCCGGCGCCGCTGGGCCGCATGTCCGTCATTTCGCCTTTGCGCAAACTCATTTTTTCAACAACGACGCCTGAATATTCATCATCCACATCAATGACAGTTTCTTCATAGGGCTCAAGTCTGTCCCCCGTATCAGGATCCGTTTTATACAGCACCCGAGGGCGGGAAATAGAAAGTTCGAACCCTTCGCGGCGCATGGTTTCGATAAGCACGCCCAGCTGCAATTCCCCGCGTCCGGCAACTTCAAACCCATCTTTATTTTCACTTTCCGTAATACGGATTGCCACATTGCCTTCTGATTCTTTGTCCAGCCTGTCTCGTATCATCCGCGACGTTACCTTGGTGCCTTCACGGCCCGCAATGGGGCTGTCATTGACGGTAAATCGCATGGAGAGGGTAGGGGGATCAATGGGCTGCGCTTGTAGAGGCACCGTAACCTCAGGCGCACAAAAGGTATCTGCCACGGTGCCAACAGACAGGCCGGCAATGGATATGATTTCACCCGCTATTGCTGAGTCCACAGGTACGCGATCAAGGCCCCGGAAAGACATAAGCTTGCTGGCTCGGCCAGATTCAACAACTTCACCATCCTGATTCAAAACCTTAATGCGGTCATTCACTTTAATCTTACCGGTTTCTATGCGGCCTGTTATGACCCTGCCAAGAAAGTTGTCGCGGTCAAGCAGGGTTGCCAGCATGGTAAAAGGCTGATCAATATTTTCTTTGGTCATGACCGATGGTTTCTCGAAATGCTTTAAAATTGTTTCGAGCAAAGGATCAAGATTTTCACGCGGCCCATCCAATTCATAATCCGCCCAGCCATCACGGCCAGAGGCAAAGAGTGTCGGGAAATCCAGCTGTTCCTCATTCGCATCAAGACTGACAAACAGGTCAAAAACCTCGTCATGCACGGCATCCGGCCGGCGATCAGGTTTATCAACCTTGTTAATAACCACAATAGGTCTCAGGCCAAGCGCCAATGCCTTTGACGTCACAAATTTAGTTTGCGGCATGGGGCCTTCTGCGGCATCAACCAAAAGAATAACGCCGTCAACCATGCTCAGGATTCGTTCCACTTCACCGCCAAAGTCCGCATGGCCCGGTGTATCAACGATATTAATACGATGTTCCCGCCATTCAATAGAGGTACATTTGGCGAGGATGGTGATGCCCCGTTCTTTTTCAATGTCGCCGCTATCCATAGCGCGCTCTTCAACCCGTTGATTTTCACGGAAAGTTCCGGCCTGACGGAACAATGTGTCCACGAGTGTGGTTTTGCCATGGTCAACATGGGCGATAATAGCAATATTACGTAGTGACATCTTGTTTTACCTAAAATAAGTTGATTAACCTGTCGCAAAAATCTATTAATGATGCAGTGCAATATAGCAGGGTAAAATTCGGCGCAGTATACTGTGATTATAACTAAAGTCTATGGGTATTTGATCGCCGTTAATCTTTATCGTAATTAAGGGAAATAAATGTCATGAAAGCCATGATAGTCAATGAATGCGGGCCGCTCGATAATTTAAAGCTCGAAACAGTTTCTGATCCTTGCGCCGGGGATGATGAGGTGGTTATCGATGTGAAAGCCTGTTCCGTGAATTTCGCAGATAGCCTGATGGTGGAAGGTACGTATCAGGTTAAGCCTGTATTACCCTTTAGTCCTGGTGTTGAAGTCGCGGGAATTATTTCTCAAACAGGACCCAAAACTGTGGGTTGGAAAGTCGGTGACAGGGTACAGGCCTTAACAAACTGGGGCGGCTTTGCTGAAAAAGTCGCCGTGGCACCCGATGCCTTATGCGCGTTGTCTGATGAAATGTCCTATGTGGATGCGGCGGCATTTGTTGTTGCTTACGGCACCAGCCATGTGGCGCTTGACTATCGCGCCAAACTTCAAAAGGATGAATGGCTGGTGGTTAATGGCGCAGGCGGCGGTGTTGGTCTGACCGCTGTTGAAATAGGCAAGATGATGGGCGCAAGGGTCATTGCCACGGCCGGCAGTGATGAGAAACTCGCCATTGCCCGCGAAAAGGGAGCGGATTTTACCATAAATTACAAACATGAGGATGTCAGAAAGAAAATCAAGGAGATTACAGAAGGCAAAGGGGCTAATGTGGTTTATGATCCCGTTGGCGGTGAGATATTCCGGCAGAGTTTCCGTGCGATGGCACCGGAAGGCCGGATGCTGGTTATCGGTTTTGCCAGCGGTGATATTCCACAGGTTCCGGCAAATCAT
>Ga0256839_1004299_pt1 | contig 14044 bp, 14 predicted proteins | sample 354166metaG_FD_185968 | JGI IMG/M metagenome (GOLD analysis project Ga0256839, IMG submission 185968) | Hydrothermal vent microbial communities from Mid Atlantic Ridge, Atlantic Ocean - 354-166 | ecosystem: Environmental > Aquatic > Marine > Hydrothermal vents | place: Atlantic Ocean: Mid... | reverse complement strand
ATAGAATGATGATGCTTCTGAGGCAGGGGTTTGAAGCTAATCCCTGGATTGCCGAAAAAGCAGGAAAAATACGCAAAAACCCTGTCAAGCTTTTTTTATGGTTTTTTTGCGCTGAGTAGTTACAATCCATTTTGTTGTAGCGGCGCCAGGAGATTGAACCCACCGGCACCGGCGTGACTGGAAGATAATTGGCACACCCTGCGCCATGTCAGTCTGTCGTCACGAAAATCCCTTCGTGACTTGCCGCCATGATCGCGACGAAAACATCCTAGACCAGTTCTAGATTGACGAAAATATGCTTTAGCAATCCCTGATGGATGTAGGTGATTGATTCTGTGTCGCAATGCACGACGACAACATCGGCGACGCTCACCATTATCACTGCTAAGGGACTGATTTTACTATTATCTCCCACGCCATTTATCCTGATATTTCTGCCATTTGGGAATTCGCTGAGGATTCAGCCATATTGCGTACTGGTTCACACTGTCTGCCTCATCACCACTGCAATGGCCGCCGACTGCGGTGACTTTGCAGAGCCGTGGCTTATTGCGCACAATGGCGGCCTTCTGACAGCAGAACCCATCCCCACCATGCGAATCATTTCACTCAACACGAACGGCATCCGCGCGGCAGCGCGCAAAGGCGTGTTCGACTGGCTGCCCAAGCAGGATGCCGATGTCGTCTGCATTCAGGAAACCAAAGCGCAGGCACACCAGCTGGAAGACGAGATTTTCCATCCCCGCGGCTACCACTGCTACTACGTCGATGCGGTGAAGAAAGGCTACAGCGGCGTGGCGCTGTATGCGAAGCAGGAGCCGGACAAGGTGATCACCCGCATGGGCTGCGACGAGTTCGACGATGAAGGGCGCTACGTAGAAGCGTGGTTCGGCAAGCTGAGCGTGGCATCACTGTATGTGCCGTCGGGTTCGTCTGGCGAGCATCGGCAAGCGTCGAAAGACCGCTTTCTCGACTACTTCATGCCCTATCTGCAATCGCTCAAGCGCAAACGCCGCGACTACATCATCTGCGGCGACTGGAACATCGCGCACAAGGAGATCGATCTGAAGAACTGGAAAGCCAACCAGAAGAACTCGGGCTTTCTGCCCCACGAACGCGCCTGGCTGGACAAGCTGTTCGATGAGGTGGGCTTTATCGACGCCTTTCGCGAGGTGAATCAGGAGCCGGATCAGTACACCTGGTGGTCCAACCGTGGCCGCGCCCGGGAGAACAATGTCGGCTGGCGCATCGACTATCAGATCGTATCGCCACGTCTGAAGGGCAAGGCGCGCTCGGCATCGGTCTATAAGGACGAATGGTATTCCGATCATGCGCCTTTGATCATGGATTACGATCTTGACTGAGCGCCCGCTGCACAGCTGGCGGGAAGCGCTGCTGGTCTATACCCGGCCCCGGGTGGTGGCGATGATCTTTCTCGGTTTTGCCGCTGGCCTGCCGTTTCTGCTGGTGTTTTCGACCCTGTCGGCCTGGCTGCGCGACGAAGGCCTGAGCCGCAGCGTCATCGGGTTTTTCAGCTGGGTCGGCATCACCTATTCCATCAAAGTGTTCTGGGCGCCGGTAATCGACCGGCTGCCGCTCCCGTGGCTGACGGTGCTGCTGGGCCGGCGCCGCAGCTGGATGCTGCTGGCGCAGTTGGGGATTGCCATCGGGCTGGCGGGCATGGCGCTGTCCAACCCGCACACGCAATTGACGCAGATCGCGCTGCTGGCGGTGCTGGTAGCCTTTTCGTCCTCGACGCAGGATATCGTTGTCGATGCCTGGCGCATCGAAGCAGAGGCGGACGAATTCCAGGGCGCCATGGCTGCCACCTATGTGTTCGGCTACCGCCTGGCGCTGCTGGTGGCTGGCGCGGGCGCTTTCTACATTGCCGAATTCGAGTCGTGGAGAACCGCCTACCTGTCGATGGCGGCAATGATGGGGGTTGGCGTGGCCACCACGCTGCTGATCGCAGAGCCCGCTGCGTCGGCGCTGCGTGATCCGTTTCAGTGGCGCAGCGAGCTGTCGCTGCCGGCGCGGCTGGGCCGCTGGTTTCGCGAGGCGGTCATCGCCCCATTCGTCGATTTCTTTCAGCGCAATGGCAAATTCGCGTTGCTGATTCTCGCTGTCATCGCGCTGTATAAACTCAGCGACATCACCATGGGCGTGATGGCCAACCCGTTCTACCTCGACCTCGGCTTCTCCAAAACCGACATCGCCAACGTCACCAAAATCTTCGGCTTCTTCATGACCATCGCCGGTGCGGCGCTGGGCGGCATACTGGTGACACGCTACGGCATTATGCGACCGCTGCTGCTGGGCGCTGTGATGGTCGCCTCCACCAACCTGCTGTTCGCCCTGCTGGCGCGCAGCGAGCCGAACCTCACCCTGCTCGCCACTGTCATCAGCGCCGACAACCTCAGCGGCGGGCTGGCGACATCCGCCTTCATCGCCTACCTCTCCTCCCTCACCAACCAGGCCTACACCGCCACCCAATACGCCCTGTTCAGCTCACTGATGACCCTGCCAGCCAAATTCCTCGGCGGTTTTTCAGGCATTGTGGTTGATGCCAAAGGCTACGAATTCTTCTTCATCTACGCCGCCGCCATCGGCGCGCCCGCCATTCTGCTGGTGGGGTGGCTGATCTGGCTCAAGCGGCAACGGTCTTCGGTAGGGCATGCTGGGCACCTTATCGGCGCCCACCCTACAAAACGGTCAAACCCTGAGCCGTAACAGCGCATAGGGTGTGCGCGCCTCAAGCGTGCGCACCAGATCTGATTGGGGCGCCCCACAAAGACGGATGGAATGTGAGCACCGATAAGGCGCCCAACACAGGTCACTTCCTGTTTGTGACAGCGGTAATCGGCACCGTAATGATTGGCGTGATAGCGTCCCCTCGAACATTGCGACAAGGGCTGTTCCATGCCGAATTATCGACGATCCTTGAATGAAGGGTCTGTATTCTTCTTTACCGTTGTCACCTTCAAACGCCGCCCCTTCCTTATCCAACCCGAAAGCCGTGAGGCGCTGCGCAAGGGAATCGAAACGGCGCGAAAAAATGGACCGTTCAGCATTGATGCCTGGGTGTTGTTACCCGACCACCTCCACTGCATCTGGACCCTGCCCGAAGGCGATACCGATTTCCCACGACGCTGGAATGTTATCAAGGCCACTTATTCAAGAATAATGAAAAGGCAGTTGCACGATACAGCAAAGCGTACCTTGTCCAGGCACAAGCGCCGGGAACTGACCATCTGGCAGCGCCGGTACTGGGAGCACCGGATACGGGATGCAGATGATTTTCAGCGCCATATGGATTACATCCATTTCAACCCGGTTAAGCACGGGGTCGTCGCAAGCGTCAGGGATTGGCCATATTCGACGTTTCACAGGCATGTGGCAGAGGGAATGTATGGCAAGAACTGGGGCGGCTGCGACATCACGAATGACAGCGGTTTTGGTGAGTAAAGCCGAATTGCTAGTGACGCTCACTTCCAGCAATCTGGTGCGCACGCTTGGGGCGCGCACACCCTACAACGCAGGACGGTCGACGCGCGTAGGGTGTGCGCGCCTCAAGCGTGCGCACCAACACCTCGACAATGGGTTCAAGGCGGTTCCGGTACAAGCTGTTCGATGGCTTCACGATTGGTCCAAGACGAAACCAGTTCGACTGCCTCAGCTTTGGGTAGCCAGCGGTATTCCAGGTGTTCGCGGGGATTGAGACGGGGCGCTTCAGGGGTTTCGAGTTGCAGCGAAAATACGGTTTCGGTATTGCTTGCCACATCCGGTGCATATCGCTCGCGCCACGGCGGCACAATGGGGAATGTGAACATGAGATCGGTGGCTTGCAGATTGGCTGGATCAAAGCCGGTCTCCTCACGCAGCTCGCGGGCTGCGGCGTGTTCGGCATCCTCACCCCACTCCAGCGAACCGGTGACCGACTGCCAGAAGTCGGTCGGCTTACGGCGACGCAGCAGCAGGCAGTCACCCATTGGCGTGTAAATGACGATGAGGATGGATTCGGGGCGTTTGTAGGGAGCGGGTGTCATTCAGGCTGTGCGTGACTCACAGCAGCGCAATTGAGCGATCGCACCGGCGTCACCGAGCATGCAAACGCTGTTGCAAGCCGGTAACGAACACATCCATCGGCGGCAGATCAAGGCTGGCTTCCCGCTGTTTTACGCCCCAGACGGGTTCGGGAAAAAAGCTGTCAGTCTGGTACCGCGCCATGATATGCCAGTGTACTTGTGGCAAGTAGTTGGCGAATGATGCGATGTTGATCTTGTCGGGTTTGAAGTAGTCGAGCATTTCCAACTCGATGAGATGCAGCAGCTCGAACACTTCAGCGCGCGTTGCGGCGCTGCACTGACTGAACTCCTTACAACCATCCGTGGTGAAGATTTTTAGCCACGGAATCTCGGCTGGCTCGACCTCGATGTAGACGAGGTCGTTTCTGTAAACAGGTTCCAATTGCTGCACCATGATCCCCTCTCTCCAACCCTCTCGAGAGGCCAATCAGCGCTACTCGGCCACCGGCTTTTTGATGCGGATGTTCAGTTCGGACAGCTGCCGGGCGGAGACTTCGCTGGGGGCGTCGGTCAGCGGGCAGTGGGCGGTCTGGGTTTTCGGGAAGGCCATGACATCGCGAATCGAGCTGGCGCCGGTCATCAGCATCACCAGACGATCGAGGCCGAAGGCAAGACCACCGTGTGGCGGACAGCCGTAGCTGAGCGCGCGCACCAGGAAGCCGAATTTGCTTTCTGCTTCCTCGTCAGAAATGCCGAGCAGCTTGAACACTTCACGCTGCATCTCCGGCTTGTGGATACGGATGGAACCGCCACCCACTTCACTGCCGTTGATGACCATATCGTATGCGCGTGAGAGCACCTCTCCGGGCTTGTCGTGGAGCGCTTTGGGGTCGTCCACGGCCGGGGCGGTGAACGGGTGGTGCAGCGCCTGCCAACGGTTATCGCGCTCGTCCCACTCGAACATCGGGAAATCGACGACCCATAGCGGCTTCCAGGCATCTTCGACGAGCCCGAGGTCTTCACCGATCTTCAACCGCAATGCGCCGAGTGCCTCGTTGACGACTTTGGCCTTGTCGGCGCCAAAGAAGACAATATCGCCGTCGGCAGCACCACAACGCTGCATGATCTCCAGCGCAACCTCGTCCGGGAGGAATTTGAGAATCGGTGACTGCAATCCCGCCACGCCCTCGTCCAGCGCATTCACTTTCACATAGGCGAGGCCTTTTGCGCCATAGCGACCGACGTACTCGGTATAGACGTCGATATCCTTGCGCGACAACGAGCCACCGCCTGGCACCCTGAGCGCGGCGACGCGGCCGGCGGGATCGTTCGCTGGACCGGAAAACACTTTGAATTCGACGTCGGCCAGCAGATCACCAATATCAATCAGTTCCAGGGCGATGCGCAAATCGGGCTTGTCGGAACCATAGCGCTGCATTGCCTCGGCATAGCTCATGCGCGGGAACTCGGCATCGAGTTCGACGCCAATCACCTCGCTGAACATGCCGCGCACCAGATCCTCGGTCATCCCCATGATCTCGTCTTCATTCTGGAACGAGGTTTCGATATCGAGCTGGGTAAACTCCGGCTGGCGGTCGGCACGCAGGTCTTCATCACGAAAACAGCGCACGATCTGATAGTAGCGGTCCATGCCGCTCATCATCAGCAGCTGCTTGAAGATCTGTGGCGATTGCGGTAGCGCAAAGAAGCTGCCGGGATGGGTGCGGCTCGGCACCAGATAGTCGCGTGCACCCTCGGGCGTGGCCTTGGTGAGCATCGGCGTCTCGATATCGAGAAAGCCCTGCTCTTCCAGAAAACGGCGCATGAAGCCGGTGAGTTTCGCCCGGGTGCGAATGCGCTGCTGCATCACCGGGCGGCGCAGATCGACATAGCGGTAGCGCAGCCGGATTTCCTCGTTGAGATTTTCATCATCCAACTGGAACGGCGGTGTTTCGGCGGCATTGAGCACGGTCAGCGCCTTGCCAAGCACTTCGACCTGGCCACTGTGCAGATCCGGGTTGGCGGTCCCTTCCGGACGCTCCCGCACGATACCTGTCACCTGCAACACCCACTCATTGCGGATATGTTCGGCGGTTTCGAAAACATCCGGTGTATCGGGGTCGAACACCACCTGCACCAGGCCCTCACGATCGCGCAGATCGACGAAAATGACGCCGCCGTGGTCCCGGCGCTTATTGACCCAGCCACACAGCGTGACCTCCTGCCCCATCAGGGTTTCATCGACCAATCCGCAATATTGACTACGCATCTGCTTTCAATTCCATTCAATCAGTGGGTTCCCGCCTGCTGGCGGAGAAAGGCGTGCATGTTACGAGTACACCCCTTCAGACGCAACAAGGCCGGCAGGTCGCCGGCCTTGGTTTTTTTGAGTCTGTGACTCGTATCGTCAGGCAGCGCAACCGCAACTGCCCGAGCCGCAGCCACCGCCGGAGGAAGAACCACTGTCGGACTTACCCTTGTCGGCGATGTTCTTCTTGTTGCCCGATTTGAAGTCGGTCTCGTACCAGCCACTGCCGCTTAGGCGAAAGCCGGCGGCGGAAACCAGTTTCTTCAGCGCCGGCTTGTGGCACTCGGGACACTCGGTCAGCGGTGCGTCGGCCATTTTCTGCATGGCTTCCATTTCGTGGCCACAGGCATCACATTTGTACTCATAAATTGGCATATTCGTATGCTCCCCAAAGAAGATTCCGCAGATTCTATTGCATGGGGGCTACGGAGTACAAAATCAAGCCGTTTGATTGGCCGGTGCAATATCAATCGCCTCTTGTGGACAAACGGCGACGCAAGCGCCGCAACCGGTACAGGCAGCATCCAGGATCGATGGGCGGTTGAGCGCATCAACGACAATGGCCTTGTCGCTGCAAGCGAAACGACAGGAGACACAGACCACCGATTTCCAGGCAAAGCATTGGTCACCATCGAGCACCGCATTGCCGAGTTTTGGACGCGCCTGCTCGCTGTATGCAACCCCCTCGATGGGACAGGCTTCGGCACATGCGCCACACCAGGTGCAGGCGCCGGCGGCAAAGTCGAGCCAGGGAATGCCCGCGTAGGCATGCCCCGCCTCATGGCGAACGACGATGCCCACCTCACAGGCGGAAACACAAAATCCCTCGCAGTCAGTGCAGGCATCGGCAGTGCAGCGCCCCCCAATCCACGGCGGCGCGACCCCGGCAGGCTTTACCTGCCGGTCGATCTCCTCGCGGCCTTCCGCAGTAAGGAAAGCGCCAGTCAGGAAACCCCGGCGAGCGTTATCGACCACAGGCAACTACGACTATTTACCGAAGGTGCTTTCAACCAACGGCTGCGCATTGGTCTGCGGACGGTGACATTGCGTGCAGACATAACGTGAGCCACTAACCTTTTTCATGTCCATTTTCGCCTTGAGCCCCGCATCCGGCTTGCCATAGGCTCCGGTCATATAGTGGCTCATCGGGATAGGTACAGGCTGACCTTCGGCACGCGGCTTGCCAATCTTGTCAGGCGTATTGTGGCAACTCATGCACATATTATTGGCCAATGTGACCGGAATAAAACCGTCCACTGAATGCGGGATAAGCGGCGGCGCATCCTGATAGGAGCGTGTCGTCAACTGGTTGCCACCACCGGGAGGTGCAGCTTTCACTTCGAATGCAGGACGCTCATTGGTATCGAACACACTACCTTTGTCGAGACCAAGGCTGTTTTCATCGATACCACCTTTCGCCATCACCGCGCAGGCCGAAGAAACAACTGCAATAACACCGATAGTAATAAGACTTCTCTTCATATCATTTTCTCCTCTTTTGGAAGGATTGACTCCGGCTCCGCAATAGATGATTTGGCGATGCGGGAACGCAGATCAAACTTAAGCGTATCTTCGGGACATACCGATATGCAGCGCCCGCAGTTCGTGCACTCGCCTGATGCAACCATTTGCGCGACCGATGCTTTTTTCAGATTGAGAACCTGGGGCTCCGGACAAACCCTCGCGCACTCGCCACAGTGGGTGCAGGTGGGGGTATCGAAGGCGATGCGCAGCTGCGCAACCCGCCCGACTTGGGCATAGAACGCGCCCAGCGGACAAACATGTCCACACCAGCCATGCTTGAGGATCATCAAATCGAAAAGGAAAATGCCGGCGACGGCCATCCACCCCAGCCCGAGGCCGTATACCACGCCTCGATGTGCCATGCTGATGGGGCTGACCCACTCGAACGCTGCGACGCCCGTCAATGCCGACAACACCAGCGTCAATGCGAGAATGGTGTAGCGCAGGTTCCTGCTGAAGCTGATGGCGTTCGAAATACCGAGCTTGTTGCGTAGCCAGCCAGCAAAGTCAGTCACCGGGTTGATCGGGCAAAACCAGGAACACCACACCCGTCCGCCAACCAGTGCATAAACAGTCAGGACAATCACCGCCCCGATGAGAATTGTTGTTTCCAGCCAACGACCGGTGAGCAGAATTTGCAACACGGCAAAAGGGTCGGCAAGAGGAATAAGCCCCACGATCTCGGAACCTGAAAGGTTTCCGGACAATAACGGCTTATCAAACAAGTTCCAGCCCCAGTGGAAAGTTCCATAGAACAGCAACAGCGTCGAGAACTGAGCAATCCGGCGTAGAATCATATAGCGCCACGCCTTCAGTTTGCCGCCGAGCGTTTTTGGCACCTGGTAGTAACGAATCGGCTTGCCGTTTGGACCCAGCTTCACTTTGGTCTCGCTAGTCATAGGAGATACCTTCGTTCAGATAATCCTGACCTGGCGCCGGTCCATCCGGGCGTTTTGTCCCCTTGCCCTTGCGCGGCACGACCTTGAAGTCCTGGGTAACCTTGGTATCGATCGTCCAGCCCAGACGATAGTGCTCACCGATCTTGCCTTGAACCAGCGAAGGATCCAAAACCCGGATCGCCGATTCAGTTCGTCGGACAGGCTTCTTCGCACATGCCACAGCCGGTGCAGGCGTCGCTATGTACCAGCGGCACAAACATGGCGTGCTTGCTCGTCTTGCGCGGGTTGATTTCGATGCTGATCGCCTTGTCCATCAAAGGGCAAACGCGATAGCACAGTTCACAGCGCAAACCGAGCCATGACAGGCAGTTTTCGATATCGATCACCGCCAGACCCATGCGGGCATTGTCGATATTCGTCAGTTTTGGGTCGAGCGCCCCGGTCGGACAGGCAACCACGCAGGGAATATCCTCACACATATAGCAGGGAATATCGCGTGGCTTGAAGAACGGCGTACCAATCGGCGCCTGATCCCCCGGTGCCGCCAGCATCAGCGTGTCGTAGGGGCAATCCACCACGCACTGTCCACACTTGATGCACTTGGAAAGAAAGTCGGGCTCATCCACCGCACCCGGTGGACGAATGGCCAATACGGCGGCATTCGCTTGCTGCTTGATCAGGTAGGACCAGACCAAGCCACCCGTGGCAGCCATTGCAACACCCTGACCAATACGAGTCAGAAACTGCCGCCGTGCTTTTTCGGATTTATTCATGATAGTCGGGGGTCAAAATGCCCTCCCCGGCCTCTCCGCAGAGAGGGACAGAGAAACCGGGGCAGGACGTTGTCAACCAATCCGGCCTAGACTTTCGTCACTTTGACCGCACACTTCTTGTAGTCCGTCTCTTTGGAGATCGGGCAAGTCGCATCCAACGTAACCTTGTTGATGAAAACACCCTCATCAAACCACGGTACGTAGATAACCCCCTTAGCAGGATGATTCCGACCACGGGTTTCGACGCGCGCCCGGATCTTGCCCCGACGAGACGCCACCTCGACCAGATCGTTATCCTGGAGGCCAAAGCGCTTCGCATCCTCGGGATTCATCGCCACAAGCGCCGCCGGTACAGCCCGGTTCAGCTCAGGCACACGACGCGTCATGGTGCCGGAATGCCAGTGCTCCAGCACCCGGCCGGTCACGAGCCAGAACGGGTAGTTCTTGTCCGGCTGCTCGACCGGCGCAGCATACGGACGGAAGAAAATCTTCGCCTTGCCGGTGAGCTTGGTCTTCTCCTTGTTGGTGATCTTGTCCAAATCGCCCGAAGGCAGCGCCTTCAACGCCTTGCCGTAATACTCGAAGTCACCATTCTTGACGTAAGGATCGTACTTGGCATTGAAGCGCCACAGTGTCTCCTTGCCGTTAACGACAGGCCAACGCAGCCCGCGCACATCGTCATCGTAATAACGCTCGAACTTGTCCAGATCATGCGCATGCCCGCGACCGAAGCTCGCATATTCCTCAAACAATGCGTGTTCCGGAAACCAGCCATCACCCAGCTTTTCGGCAATGTGGTTGGCATGTCCCTTGGTTACGGACTTGTCGGCAGGCCACGGATATTTCTTCTTGTTCTCGGGCGTTGCGAACAGCACTTCGTAGAGTGTCTGCTCCGGGTCGTAACCCATCTTCTTCGCCGCTTCGAGCACCGAAGGCAGCTTGCCATCCTCGAAACCCTTGGCCTTCAGGCCGGGCACTTTCTGCTCACCCCAAACTTCTTTCAGCTTGAAGCGCTTGGAAAATTCCAGCACCTGCCAGGTATCACCCATGGCTTCGCCCGGAGGCGCTACCTGCTGCCGCCAAACCTGGGTGCGACGCTCGGCGTTACCGTAAGCACCCCATTTTTCCAGAATCATCGCTGCGGGCAGGATCAGGTCGGCAACCTTGGCGGAAATGCCGGGATAGCCATCCGAACAGACGATGAAGTTATCCATCTCACGCGCCGCCTTGATCCAGTGATTCGCGTTCGCCGTGGCCTGGAACGGGTTGTTGACCTGCACCCAGGCGAACTTGATCTTGCCATCTTCGAGATCGCGCATGATCTTGACAATATGGCTGCCAACCTTGGGATTGAGCGTGTTCTCCGGCAGCTTCCAGATTTTCTCGGAAAAATCGCGGTGTTTTTTCTTGAACACCACCAGGTCGGCAGGCAGGCGGTGGGCGAAGGTGCCAACCTCACGCGCGGTACCACAAGCCGATGGCTGACCGGTCAAAGAGAATGCACCATTGCCGGGCTTGCACTGTTTGCCCATCAACAGATGGTTCATGTAGCACTGTTCGTTGACCCAGGTGCCACGCTGGTGCTGATTGAAGCCCATGGTCCAGTAGGAGACGATCTTGCGGTTCTTGTCGCAGTAGTAATCGGCGAGCTGCTTGAGCTTTTTCTTGAACTCTTCAATGGGTTCATCGACATCACCCTTGGCCAGCTCTGCCACATAGTCCAGCGTGTAAGGCTCGACACCCTTCTTGAAATCCTCGAAAGAGATCATCCAGTGCTTGCCGGCCTTGCCACGGTTCTTCTGCTCGACGACCTCACCTTCCTTGCGGCGCTGTCCGATGGCCTCGTATTTGTCGAGCTTCACCTTCAGCTCTTTCGCCTGGGTGTCTTTTTCAGCAGGATTGGCATACTTGCTGGTGCCGCGCATGCCGTAACCGATATCGTATGGCCCGGTGGCGAACACGCAGTGCTTCTTGACGTAGTCGTGATCGACCACGTCGCGCGTGACGATTTCGCGGGCGATGTAGTTCTGAATCGCCAGGTCGGTGCTGGGCTTGAACACGATGGTCATATCCGCCAGCTCGGAGGGCATGTTCTTGAGCGTCGTCAGGTTGACGATGCGCATCTTGTCATGCGCGAGACGGCGATCGGCAATACGCGCCCAGAGAATGGGGTGCATCTCGGTCATGTTGGCACCCCAGAGCACGGCGGTATCGGTGTACTCGATGTCGTCGTAGTTGCCTGCCGGCTCGTCGATGCCGAAGGTCTGGATGAACGCCGCAACAGCTGACGCCATGCAGTGGCGCGCATTGGGGTCAATATTGTTCGAGCGCAAACCGGCCTTCATGAACTTCGCGGACGCATACCCCTCATGCACGGTGTACTGGCCGGACCCGAAAATAGCGACGCCATGCGGCCCCAGCTCTTTCAGGGCAGACTTGGCATGCTTTTCCATTTCATCAAAGGCACGCTCCCAACTGACCGGCTGGAACTTGCCTTTCTTGTCGAATTTGCCATTGGTCATCCGCAGCAGCGGCTGGGTCAGACGATCCTTGCCGTACATGATCTTGGCGTTGAAATAGCCCTTGATGCAGTTGAGGCCACGATTGACCGGCGCATCGGGATCACCCTTGGTGGCCATGATCTTGCCATCCTTGGTGGCGACCATGATGCCGCAGCCAGTACCACAGAAACGGCAGACGCCCTTGTCCCACTGCCAGTCTTTTTCGGCTTCGGCGCCCGCGGCAGCCTGGACTTGTGTCAGGGGAATGCCGACGGTCGCCGCAGTAGCGGCAGCAACATTGGCCTTGAGAAATTCACGACGGGTTTGCTTCATCACTAACCTCCGAGGGTAATCAACTAATCTTGAAGATATTCAGGAACGCAGACTTGCTGCTGGGGAAGACCGGTCATCGCATCCAGGTCCTCGGGAATGGCTTCTATGAACTGCTCGTCCTCGGCGAAATAGTGATAAACCATTTCGGCAAAGGTGACATCCGGCAAGGCCTTGATCGCCTTCAGCCCTTCAACTTCGTCAGCGATCATTTTCGCTTCCTGGACAACCACGATGCGATTTTTCTCGTGATCGACGTTATGCACTTCGACACCGGGGAGCGCATTCAATCGCTCGACACATGCATCGACCTTTCCGGGAAAAACGGCAACGACAATACCTGATAGATTCATAGAGAGACTCTGTTTACTGCCTGAAAATCGGGAATAGAAAATGCAGCCGAAAACACCACCGGCCACATGGCTAACGTTAACCTATGCCCGACACCTTCGAGTCGCCTTAACCTAGATCAACTTTTCTCCAATAAACGCACATCCTCAAGGGTTTGCCCTCGGGAGTTGACATAGATCAATCCGCCCGAAAACCAAAGTGACTAGCCTCTGGAACAGGTAATTTCCACATAAAAATTGCCTGTTTCCGCACACAACAAGGCAATCGCGCTGTGCCGAGCGCAATTGCCAACAATGACAACGAGGGACTCCCATGAAAAGCACAATCTTCAGGATCGCCGTGACGGCTCTGACCTGCGTCTTTGCGGTCGCCGGTCATGCCGCAGCCAGCGGCAAAACAGCTGCAGAGAACAAGGGATGTCAGTCCTGCCATGATGGCATTGAACAGATTACCGATGGCGGCATGATGGCTGCGATCGCGGCAATGGGCTCGGCCCATGACGACCCGGCTGGCTGCGTGGTCTGCCACGGCGGCAACCCGACCGCAACCACCAAGGAAGCCGCCCACACGGGTGCCCCACAGGGGCTGGCCAAGAGCGGCGGGCCGGACAACTTCTACCCCGACCCCGGCAGCATTTGGATCGCGGACAAGAGCTGCGGTCAGTGCCATGCCGGCTATGCGGAAAACGTAAAAAAATCCCTGATGAATACCGAAGCCGGCAAGCTACAGGGCAACCTCTGGTCATGGGGTCTGCAAAAGGAGCGCGGCTCCAAACTCGGCAATTACACGACGGTCGATGCCGACGGCCCGATCCCGGCGCTGGGCAGCCCGGAATACAAGGCATACATGAAAAAATACATCGCCGCCCATCCCGAGCAGATTCCGGCCGAATTGAAACAGGTACCCGAAGTCGATATCGACAAGATCGCAGAGCATCCCAATCTGGCGGCAATCACCTATTCGCGGCAGCAATGTCAGCGCTGTCATGTGGGCGTCAACGGCCGCGAAAAACGGGGTGACTTCCGTGGCGCAGGCTGCTCTTCCTGCCACATTCCGTACAGCAACAACGGCTTCTATGAAGGCAACGACCCAACCATCGCCAAGGATCAGCCTGGCCACATGCTGGTTCACACCATGCAGTCATCACGCGAGCACCGCGTGCATATCAATGGCAAGAGCTACTCCGGCATTCCCACCGAAACCTGTGCCACCTGCCACAACCGCGGCAAGCGCATCGGCGTCAGTTACCAGGGCCTGATGGAGTTCCCTTACGGCAGCCCCTATGACGAAAAAGGCGGCAAGCAATCCAAGCTGCACACCAAGAAATATGTAT
>Ga0256839_1004298_pt1 | contig 14050 bp, 9 predicted proteins | sample 354166metaG_FD_185968 | JGI IMG/M metagenome (GOLD analysis project Ga0256839, IMG submission 185968) | Hydrothermal vent microbial communities from Mid Atlantic Ridge, Atlantic Ocean - 354-166 | ecosystem: Environmental > Aquatic > Marine > Hydrothermal vents | place: Atlantic Ocean: Mid... | reverse complement strand
AGATGACGGCAGCCGCTCCCATCACCAGACCTCCGTAGATGGTGAGTCCGCTGAAGAGATTTCGCCCCGGATCGCGAAGGAAAGCCTCAAAATCGGAAGGCACTTCGAGGAAGTTAAAAATTTTGGCCCCGAGAAATCCGGCAACGGCCGCAATGACTACGATATCGCCCAGTCGCTGCGAGGGGTAGACGGTCACTATTTCCGTTTTGGGGCGGGGCAGCTTTTGCTTTTCTTTTTCGCGATAGCGCAGATAGGCAGCCAGGGCGGCACCTGCCAGCCCGCCCCAGACGGAGCCCTCCAGCGAAAAGATGAAGCCCTGCGGATCGGCAACGCATGACTTGTAATTAAAAAGGATGGCCAGCAATTTGAAGCCGAATACAAATCCGAAAAGCGCGTTGCCAATGAGCTCCTGCATGGTGGCAGGTTTTCCGATGACGACTTTCACCTGCTCCCCTTCAAAGAGGCCCATTTTTTCTTTTCTCCTCAGGTCGAGCCAGATGACGTAGGTGGCAGCCAGAAAACCCAGCGCCACAAAAAATCCGAAACTGTAAATGCCCAGGGGGATGTCGACACCAAAGAGGTCGTACAGCAGGTCGGAGATTGTAGGATATGCCCGGAGTAGAATCATATGAGTTTATAAAGTTACGGCTTCCGGGATTTTTCCGAGCATCAGCCCTTCGGGACTGAGTTTGCTGAAGTGTACCGGGAGCAAGCGGTTTTTTGCGGCCTCTTCTTCGGGAAGCAGCACTTTGATGTAATTGTCGCTGTATCCGCTGATCATCCCCTCTTCTGTTTTCCCTTCGAAGAGCACCGGCCGGGTGCTGCCGAGTTGCCGGGTGTAAAATTGCCGCAGCTTTTTCGCGGAGAGATTGCGCAGCATCTTGCTGCGTTCGTTTTTGACGCTGTGCGAAAGCTGCCCGGGCATGGCGGCTGCCGGTGTATTGGGCCGGGCGGAATAGGAAAAGACATGGAGATAAGAGACATCCAACTCACGTATGAAGTGATAGCTTTCCAGGAAATCTTCCTCGCTTTCGCCCGGGAAGCCTGCAATCACATCTGCTCCGATGCAGGCGTGCGGCATGAGCTTTTTTATCAGTGCTATGCGCCCGGCATAGAGCTCGCGCTGATAGCGCCTGCGCATGGCTTTGAGAATTTTATTGCTGCCGCTTTGGAGCGGAATGTGAAAATGCGGTACAAAGCGGCTCGAAGCGGCTACCGCTTCGATGATTTCCGCACTCAGCAGGTTGGGCTCAATCGAAGATATGCGAAAGCGATCGACCTCCTCTACCTTTTCCAGTTTTCTCATCAAGTCGAGGAAAGTGATCTCCCGCTGTCGGCCACCGTGTAGGCCTTTGCCGAAGTCACCGGTGTTGATCCCCGTCAGCACGATTTCGCGAACCCCTCTGTTTCCCAGCTTCCGGGCACTGTTTACCACATTTTCCACGGTATTGCTGCGGCTTTTACCGCGGGCCAGCGGAATGGTGCAGAAACTGCAGTTGTAGTCGCATCCGTCCTGTATTTTCAGAAAGGAGCGGGTACGCTCGCTGAGTGAAAAACTTTCATAAAATGAGTCCACCCGCTGAATATCACAGGCATGACAGGCGGCCTGCCCTTTCTTGTCCAGCTTTTGCAGGTGATCGGCCAGCTTAAATTTTTCTCCGGCTCCCAAGACCAGATCGACCCCTTCCATGGCGGCAATTTCCCCGGGTTTTAATTGGGCGTAGCATCCGAGCACTACAATAAAGGCTTCGGGATTGCTTGCGAGCGCCCGGTTGATGATGTTCCGGCACTTGCGGTTGGCATGCTCGGTCACGCTGCAGGTATTGATCACATAGACATCGGCCCGCTCTTCAAAATCAACGCTGCGATAGCCCCGCTCGGCCAGTTGGCGGCTGATGGTGGAGGTTTCGGCAAAATTGAGTTTGCACCCCAGGGTATAGTAGGCAGCGCTGCGATTTGTCATAGGGCTGCAAATTTACGAATATCAGGCAATTGAGCAGATAAATCCTGCGTTTAGCAGCATTCTTCCTGATCAAAAAAAGTAACTTTGCGTGGATTTGCCGGCATGCGCAGATTCCGCTATACCGAACGAAGCATCGTCCACCATGAGATTATTCCTTTTGATTTTCCTTTTGGCCCTCCTTTCTGCCTGTAACTACCGGGCCGAGGTGCCGAGTTACGTCTACATCAAGCCTTTCGAGCTCCGAACCGATAAGGCCATAGAGGGGTCGGCCAGTGAGAATATCCCGGATGCATGGGTTTATCTGGATGATGAAGCACTGGGTGTCTTTCAGCTTCCGGCCCGTGTGCCCGTCATCGCATCTGCCCCCGGAAAACTCCTCTTTATGCCCGGAATCAAAAAAGACGGAATCAGCGGTATCCGCGAGATATATCCTTTTTATACCCAATATTCGATAGATTTTTTCCCCTCTCCTGCAACGGTAGATACGGTCATTCCATCTATCAGCTATATAGACGGGCTCAATTTTCCGATTCTGGAGGATTTTGAGATTGGCAATGACTTTAGCAACATGAACAGAACATCCATTCGCAATGAAGTCTTTGAAGGCAACTGGAGCGGAGTGGTGCGCCTCGATGTTTTTAATAATGAAATGGCCAGTTCAAGCAGTGCCTTTCAATTGCCGCAAGACGGGCGGAGGATTTTTCTGGAAATGGATTATAAATGTTCGCTGCGCTTCAATGTCAGTCTGCTCGCAGGCAAGATTACCGGCCTTGATCCGGTGTATGCGGTCACCATCACCCCCAAAGCTCAATGGAACAAAATATACATTGACCTGACCGAAGAGGTGATTGCCAATAAAGCCCGGGATTACCGTCTGATATTTACGGCCGGGCTTCCGGCCGGAGCCGAAGAGGCCACATTCTTTTTCGACAATATCAAAATTGTCCATTTGTAGAAGGCGAAGAGCATGCGTAGAAACAGAAAACTGGGTACAGCAGCGTATTTGATTCTTGACTATCTGGCGGCAGCGCTCTCATGGACCATCCTCTATACTTTTCGGAAAATAAGCATCGAGGGCCTGCTGCTCTCAGAGATAAAGTACTTTGCAGACAGCAATTTTATTCTGGGCGTGCTGATTATTCCCCTGTGCTGGATCATTCTCTATGCCTTTTTTGGTACCTACACCGACATCTATCGCAAATCCCGGCTTCAGGAACTCGGGTTGACCCTTCTTCAATCCTTTATCGGCAGTGTGCTCATCTTTTTCGTTTTCCTCCTTGATGACAGGGTGCACACCTATCGCGACTATTATTTGTCATTTGCCGTTTTGCTTTCGGCCCATTTTTTCCTCACTGCCCTGTTGCGGTATTTTCAGCTGTCTTTGGCCAAAAAGCAGGTCGAAAAAGGGCTGGTAGGATATAAAACCCTGGTGATAGGGGGGAATGACCGGGCTGTGCAGTTGTACCGCGAGATCATGGAAAAACCCTACTCCCTGGGATATCAGTTCATAGGATATATCAACAGCAACGGGAAAAAATCGGGCGAAGAACTCGGACGCTATCTGCCTTCGCTGGGGCACATTGACGAGCTGCCCCGGATTATCGAAGACCATCAGGTAGACGAGGTCATTATCAGCGTGGAAAGCAGCGAGCATCTTCTGCTTCGCAAGATCATCAACTATCTGGCCGCTACCGATGTGATTATCAAGATTATCCCCGATATGTACGACATTTTAAGCGGATCGGTCAAGATGAGGGATGTACGAGGTGCCGTGCTCATTGAGATTTATCCGGATATGATGCCGCCCTATCAGAAGGTCATCAAGCGGGCCATCGATATTGTGGCATCCTTTATGGCCATTCTCATATTGTCGCCCCTTCTGATTTACATAGCCGTTCGCGTAAAGCTTTCCTCACCGGGCCCGGTTTTTTACATGCAGGAGCGCATTGGCAAAGGCGGCAAGCCGTTCATGATTTACAAGTTCCGCTCGATGTATGTGGATGCCGAGAAGGAGGGGCCCCGGCTTTCGACCTCGAAGGATCCGCGAATTACTCCCTGGGGGCGCATTATGCGAAAGTGGCGCCTGGATGAGTTGCCGCAGTTTTTCAATATTCTCAAAGGCGAAATGTCGCTGGTCGGCCCACGGCCCGAGCGTCAGTATTTTATTGACCGGATCATGGAAAAATCACCGGCCTATAAGCACCTCCAACGTGTGAAACCCGGCCTTACTTCGCTGGGAATGGTCAAATTCGGCTATGCCGAAAATGTGGAGGAGATGGTTTCCAGAATGAAGTTTGACCTGCTTTATATTGAAAATATGTCGCTTTCGCTTGATTTCAAAGTGATGATTTACACCTTGCTCACCATTTTGCAGGGAAAAGGAAAGTGAAACTTTTATCTTTACGCTAAAAGCAATCGAGATGAAAAAAGTACTCTTATTTACCCTGTACATGATATTTGCCATGATTTCCTTCGGACAATCAACCGGGGAACTGATTCAAAAGGCCGAAACCCTGGAAAAAGAGTTTAAGGAAGGCGAGGCATTAAAGGTCTTCCGGGAAGTCATTGCAAAAGACCCGGACAACATAGTGGCGCTGGCCAGGGCGAGCTTCCTTTCGAGCCGCGAAGGCTATCGCAGCGAAGGCGATGAAAAAATCAGGCTCTACAATCAGGCCCGGGAATATGCCGAACGGGCACTTGCCATTGATCCGGATGATGTGGAAGCCAACTATTCCATGGGTGTCGCCATGGGGCGCATTGCCGAGATTTCGCCCACAAAAGAAAAAATCGAGGCCTCGAAAGACATTAAAAGATATGCCGAGAAAACCCTGAAACTCGACCGCAACCATGCCGGGGCGTGGCACCTTCTCGGGAAATGGCATGCCGGAGTCAAAGACCTCGGAGCCACCAAGATGTTTATGATCAAAATGATATACGGGGGCATGCCCAAGGCCAGCTACGAGACAGCCGTGGCCTGCTTCAACAAGGCCATCAATCTCCACCCCGACTATATTCTCTACTATCTTGATCTGGCCAAAACATACAAGTCGATGGGTCGCAAAGAAGATGCCCGGACCGTGCTGAATAAAATCGTGAAGATGAAAGCCATTACGCCCGATGATCCGGGTTATATCAGCGAGGCAAAGGAGCTGCTCGAAAAACTCTGAGAAAGCGCCCTTTCGCGGGGCTTTCCTGCCATGGATTCAGGCAGGTGCAGAACATTTTCCCCCGGATTCAATGACATGAAAGGGTAAAAATCAAAAAAGCCCGGAAGATAATTCTTACACGCTAAGTAAGAAAATCATTAATTTCTTTATTTTGTGGGTTAATCGATGTAAACGGAATTTTCAACCCAGCTCTATGAGAAGACATATTTTACTTTTGGCACTGCTGCTGTCAATGATTGCATTGAAGGGGCAGGACATTCACTTTTCCCAGTTTTTCAACGCCCCGCTGACACTCAATCCGGCCGAAACCGGAAGTTTTGACGGAAGTTTTCGTGCCACGGCCATTTACCGCAGCCAGTGGGCCAGCCTGAATTCGCCCTATAAAACATTCAGCAGCAGCTACGATCACAACTTCAAATGGGGCCTGGCTCCGGGCGATTATACCTCCGGTGGCATGATGATGTATTCGGACAAAGCCGGTGATGCCAATTTTACTACCACTTATGTAACCCTCAGCGGAGCTTATCACAAAGCCCTCAGCGACAATCAAATGCTGACTTTCGGCCTGCAATTCGGCTATTGGCAGCAAAAATTCGAATCCGACAAGCTCTACTTTGCCGATCAGTTTGACGGAAGCTCTTTTACCAATAAGACCACGGCCGAAAATTTTCAATCGCAGATACAAAACAAGTACGACCTGAACATCGGCCTTCGTTATGCCTATGCCGTGAATGATGATGTCTCCCTCCATGCCGGTGCCGCGGTCAATCATTTGACTTTTATTAAAAACTCTTTTAAAGGAAACCAGGACGAACGCCTGGCATTGGCTTATCGCGGAGACATCGGCATGGACTATCGCCTGAATGAGAAAATGGTGATTTCGCCCAAAGTCTATTTTGCCCAGCAATCGCGCGCCATCGAACTGACACTCGGCTCGGAAGCAAGCTACCTGCTCGAAACGGAGAAATTTACGGGAACCCTCTATGCCGGTATCTTTTACCGCACACGGGATGCCGTCTATCCTTATATTGCCGTCAAGTACAACGATATGAAAATCGGCCTTTCCTATGATGCCACGGTGTCGGGCCTGACCCCCTACAATGCGGCCCGCGGTGGTTTTGAGATATCGTTCCAGTATATCGGCTTTATAAAACCAACGCCCCTGACCATCGTTGTACCCTGTATCCGAATATAACAAAGACCTGAAATGCTTATGAGAAGAGGAATATTGATTGTCCTGTTTGCGCTTGCCGGCCTGAGTGCAGTAGCTCAAATTGATAAAAAGGATGAAAAACTGAGCTGGAGAGCCAAGCTGGAAAAAGCGGACAGGCTGATGGCGGCAGGCAGTTATTACAATGCTGCTGATTACTACGAAGCGGTGATCAAGGAGCAAGCGGATGACGGAAAGCTCATCATGCGTGTGGGGCATGTTTTTTATGCCGCCCGCAATTATGACAAGGCCGAGGAGTATTACAAAAAAGCTTTTGAACTGGACAAAGACAAATACCGGTTGGCACAATATTACTATGCCCTGATGCTGAAAGTACACGGCAGGTACGAAGAGGCCAAGCAGAATTTCAAAGAGTTTCGCATGAACAACCGCGGAAATACGGACGAAGACCGCGAACTCGAACGCCTGGCCCGAAGAGACGAAAAAGGCTGCGACATGGCCCTGGCCATGCTGGCCAACGGCCAGCAGGGACGGGTGAAAACCCTTGTGGAGCATATGAGCAATACCATCAACGGGCAGTATTCGGATTACTCTCCGCGTTATCTGGGCCGCGATTCGGCTATTATCTTCGGCTCTATCCGGGTCGACAGTGTGCCGGTCATCAACGATCCGAAGGACGACACCGTTCCCAAAGGTCGTTTTTACACAGCCATACGAACAGCTGAAGACTGGACCACTCCCCGCTTGTTGGGGGCCCCTTTCAACGATCCCGAAATGCATACCGGAAACGGATCTTTCAGCCTTGACGGCAAACGTTTTTATCTGACAAAGTGCGAAGAGTTGGAAGGTGCGGTGGTGCGTTGCGACATCTATATGATTGAGAAAGATGAAAACGGGGAATGGGGCGAAGCGGTTAAATTGCCTTTCAACGATCCGAAGGCCAATACCAAACACCCCACGGAAGTTCCTTATCGCGAAGGACAGGTGATGCTGCTTTTCAGCTCCGACCGCGAAGGCGGTGCCGGAGGCTATGACCTCTGGTATGCCATGGAAGACCGCAACGGTGAATTTGGCGAAGCCAAGCGTATATTCGGCCGCATGAATACCTATCGCGATGAAATCACCCCGTACTATGATCCCAAGGAAAATGCGCTTTTCTTCTCATCCAACGGGCTCGACAATATCGGGGGCTTTGATATTTTCCGAGCCGATCGCAAAGGCTCACGCTCATGGAAGACCCCGGTAAACCTGGGCATGCCCCTCAACAGCTCCTATGATGACTTTTATTATTATCAACAGGCCAAAGGCAATGAGGCACTTCTGGTATCCAACCGCTCGGGAGCCCTCTCGCCCAAGTGGCCCCATTGCTGCGATGACATCTGGTATATCAAAAAAGTGAAGAATCCCATTTTTACCATCATGGGGAAAGTATATGCCAAAGGAGACAGCACCAAAACACCTATCGAAGGAGCTTCCGTAGAGCTCTTTTATGCCGAGAGCAATGCCAAAACCGATTCGGCCGTCTCGACCGCAGATATCGGATTTGAATTTTTCCGGGGTACCGAGTACCAAAACTACCGCCTCGAAGCCCGCAAACAGGGATATACTTACGGACTGAATACCACTTCGACCATCGGGCTTACCGATGACGATACCCTCTACGTGGACCTCTACCTGACGCCCATCGAGCAGGTCGGAACCATCGTGCTTCGAAATGTATATTTTGATCTTGACAAGGCATTTATCCGCGAAGATGCCAAACCCTCGCTTGATACCGTTTACCAGATTCTTATTAATAACCCCAACATCAGAATTGAGCTTTCAAGCCATACGGACTCACGGGCCCCGGATGACTACAACCTGAAACTCTCGCAACGGAGGGCCGACAGCAGCAAAGCCTATCTGGTGAAAAAAGGAATTGATCCGGAGCGCATTGTGGCCATCGGATATGGCGAAACCCGTCTGCTCAACGATTGCGATGACGGAGTGCCCTGTACCGAGATTGAACATCAGATCAACCGGAGAACAGAGTTCAAAATCATAGGGGAAGTGAAAGGAGCCATCATCACCTACGACCAGCGCGAGATTGAAGCCGTGCGGAAGAAGAAGCGCGAAGGCACCCTGAAAGGAGATGAAAAAATATGGGAAGTGGAGGGTGAAGAGGAGGAAACGCCCCGCGATAAGTAAAGGCCCCGTTCTTTAAGCCCTACCCCTTCATGCGCAAAGCGCTCCAGGCAAGAATCAGCCAACCGGTGATGAAGGCCAGCCCCCCGAGCGGGGTGACAGGCCCGAGCCACGACCAGCCTTCGATATGAAGCAATGTTTTGTTTGCCAGCAGATACAAAGACCCGCTGAAAAGAAAGATGCCCGCCATGAAAAACCAGGCAGCCGTAAGGGACAGCGCTTGCGCATTCAGCTTGTAGAGGATGACCGAAAGAAGGATGGCCAGAACGTGAATCATCTGGTATTTAAATCCCGTTTGAAAAATACTTAATTCCTGATCGCTAAGCTGAGCTTTCAGGCCGTGGGCGGCAAAGGCCCCCAGGCCGACACCTGCGGCACCCAGCACCGCGGCTATGAACAAAATATACCTGACTTGCATAAGGCTTATTCCTCTTTCCTTTTAGTTTTGTTCAAAATTATGGCTAAATGAGCAAACGACAGCTGCTCCCGCTTCTCTTTCTTCTGGTGCTCACCCTGCTCGCCCTGATTTTATTTTTTAAAGATGAGATCATAACCCCTCCATCGGCATATCGTGCCGTGCCTGTCGAATCGGCATTGCTCTTTCGCCTCGATGACCCCGACCGCCAGATCCGCACTTTCCGCCAGGACTCACTTTGGCAAACCCTGCGCAACTATGAACTGCCGGCCACACTCATGCGGCAGCTGGGACTGCTGGATTCAATCTTCGGAAGGAGGGAAGCCCTCTTTGGAGAGCGGCAGCTGCTCATAGCCGTAGATCGCTCGGGAGCCGAAGAAAGCGGAGTGCTTTTTATCATTGAGCAGGCCGGTGACAACTGGCCCGGACTGCCCCGCCCGGAATCCCCGGTGCAGAAGTACAAAGGCATCGGATTTTACGATTATCAGCGGGCAAAGTGGCATATACAGGGCTTTCATTACAAGAATCTCTTCATATGCAGCAGCAGCGATTTTATGCTCGAACGATCGGTCGATGCACTGCGCTCGGGAACGCCTTTTTCGGAAAGCAAAGATTGGAAGGCGCTCAAAGAGCTTTCCGGGAAAAACAATCATCTCAAGTGCTATGTGCAGTTAAAAAGATTGCCTGATTTGCTCGCCACCGCATTGAATGAGAATGGAAAGACGGGAGCTGAGAAAAAAATCGGGTCGCTGGGCGATTGGGCCGCACTGGATCTGCTTCCCATAGAAGGAAGTCTCTACCTGAACGGATATCTTTCCGTACACGACAGCCTTTCGCCCCTCCTGCTCCTCCGGCCCGGGCGGCAGGAAGAAGAGGACATCAGTCATGTGCTGCCTTTCAATACGGCTGCTTTTTTTCAGTATCATACCCGCTCTTTTGATCCGCTGACGGAGCAGCCGGGTGTGCCGGACGAAGCACGCGATGTCTATTTGAATTATTTTGTCAACTGGCTGGGAAGCTATGCCGGCATCGGCTTTGAAGATGCAAGAAGCGGAACGGCAGCCGACCATGCCTTTTTGGTGCTCAAAGCAGTCGATACTTTTTTGGCTCATGAACGCCTGAAAGCACTGGCCGCTGAGAAAATCGGGGGAGCAGCACCTCCGTTTTCAAGGTATAAAGGACACAAAATATACCGCTTGAGCGAATTTGAGCTGCTGGAGCCTGCCCTCGGTTTTCGTTCAGGACATTTCAAAGATCCCTGGTTTCTTTTTCTGGGCGACTTCGTGGTCTTTGCAAACAAGCAGGCAAGTCTCCGGCTTCTTGCCGAGCGATTTGACTCGGGCCGCACCCTTTCTTCCGATCCGGAGTACCGCGCCTTTGCCTCCCGGCTCACTTCCACGGGCCTGCTGACCCTCTATGCCAATACGGGCCGCTCCTTTCAACTTCTGAAAGAGATGGCCAATAAGCGCTTTGCTGCCTGGCTCGACCGCAATTTCAGCCACTTTTCAAAACTGAGTCCCGTGGGTCTGCAATTCTCAAAATACCGCGAGGGTGTCTTCCTGATCAACGGCTTTATGAAGTCATCGGGAAGAATGGAAAAAAGAAATAATCTGCTCTGGAAGACCGGACTGGACACAAGCATCAGCTACGGACCCCTGCTCGTAAAGAACCACAACAACGGCAAGGCGGAGATTTTGGCTCAGGATGCGAGCGGGCAACTCTACCTGATCAACGGGAGCGGAACGGTCTTATGGAAAAAGAAACTCGATGGCCCCATTGTGGGACAGGTTGAGCAGGTTGATTTTTATCGCAACGGCAAGTTGCAATACCTTTTTACAAGCCGGCACTCCATCTACCTCATCGATCGACTCGGCCGGAATGTAGAAAACTTCCCCTTGCGCCTGCCCTCGGCCGTCAGCTCGGGTATGGCTGCCATTGACTACAACCGCAACGGCAATTATCGCATGTTTTTGGCCTGCGAAAACGGAAATATCTACGGATTTGATAAAAGCGGAAAACCCCTGCGGGGATGGAGCCCCCGCGCACTGGGAGAGAAGGTTCGTTTTCCTGTTTCCCATTTCGTGGCCGATACCCGCGACTACCTGATGATCCTGGACGAAAAGGGCACCCTCTACCTGCTCAACCGGAAAGGAAAAAACCGCAAAGGGCCGTTTAAGCTGAATACGACCTTTATGCAGGCTTTCTATGCAGCGCCCGGGCGGAGGGGCTTCGAATTGCTGAACATGGATACCGGGGGTGTGCTCTATCGAATCAATGAACGCGAAGAGGTCAGCAGGGATACGCTTGTCAATACTTCGGGCGAGGTGCTTTTCCGCTACTTCGATTTGGATCATGACGGCAAAAAAGAATTTCTCGTGATGGATGACGAGTATCTCCGTGTTTTTGACGGCAAAGAGGCGCTGCGCTTTGTGTATCCCCTGCCCGATGGCATTACCAAAGACATTAAAATCATCGAAATAAAGGAGAAAAAACATCTCGCCCTCTACAGCAGGGAGAAAGAGCGCATCTATGTGCTGGATGCTTCCGGGAAAGAATTAAGCGCTTTCCCGCTGCCGGGTCTGACAGCTCCGGTGGCAGCGCCTTTCCTCTCGGCCGATGACTGGCTCGTGGTCAGCGGCCTCAGCGATCATACCCTCGCTGCTTACCGGATACGATAGAACGCAAGCCGGCTTATCGCAGCAGGAAGGATTTATTGCCGATTCGCACGATCAACATACCGCTGAATGGCGGAATCTCAATGCGGCTGTCTCCGGCTTGGAGGCGCTTGCGCAGCAACTGCTGCCCGAGCACATTGTACACTTCTGCGAATACTCCGCTTTCCGTGCCGGGATAGCGGACGGCAATGGAGTTTTCACTCTGGCGCCATACGCGAATGTCATGTACATCTCCGGCCGGCAAATAACTGATGTTGGAATAGAGATAGCTGCCGTCCAGGTCCACGGCCTTGATGCGATAGAAGAGGGCTGCCTGCGGTGCAGCCGGATCGATATAGCTGTATTTCGTAAGGGAGGCATCGAACGGGAGGCGGCCGGCCGCCTCAAAATTCGAGCCGTCCGTACTTCGCTCTATCTCAAAGTAATCCACGTTGAAAGCATCGGCAATTTCCCATTCTACCAGGGCCCCGTTTTTCATTCTTTCGCTATTGATAGACAAAAACTCCAGCGGCAGCAAGAGGCTCAGATTGGAAGAGGAGGAAATGGTTAGCGTTCCGTTGGCATCGGGAAAACTTAAAATATCGAAGGTATAAGGCCCCGTGCCCGAGGCGCTGGTGATCGGCCCGAGGGCGACCCAGGAACCTTGATATTGATAGGGCTGGCAACTGCTCCGGTTGAAGCCCGTCAACTCATTGCTGAAGTTCCACTGCACGGTGATGTCGGGCGAGGGAGTTGCCGCACTGTTGGTGCTGTAAAACCAGGTCTTGTCCACCACATCGCTCACGGCCACGTTGCCGGTACTGCAATCGCCTGAACTGCGCACTCCGTCACAGACGCGCATTGTGTAGTCGGCACTGCCCGAGGCATTGTGCGTGATGGTGACCGGATTGTAGGAGGTGGTCGTGCCGATGGGAAAGGTAAAGGGCCCCGAAGTGCTGATGCCGTTTTTGGCCATTACTCCTATGTCATTGCTCGCTACATAGAAGTTGCTGCTGTAGTTGCTCACAATGGCCGCGCTGCCGAGGGTCAGGTTATTGGCATTGAGAAAAAGCATGCCGCCTGTGCCGTTAAACTGGAAATCCAGTTCCGAGTTTACCGTTACGTTCTGATTGAGCTGCACATCGCTGCTGTTCGATATCCTGAAATAGTCAATGACGATGCTTCCCGTCCCCGAGATGCTTTGAAAATTAAGGGAGCCGTTGCCGTCAAAGATGACGGCCCGCGAATTGCCGTTGAAAGTGCCGTCCACCACGAAATCAGTACCTATGTAGAGATCGCCACCGATGGCCGTGGAAAGGGTGAGTGTACCGATTGGCCCTATCTCCACATTTCCGTTGACATCACATGTTTCCGTGCTGCTTCCGAAATCAACCGTACCCTCCCATATGACAAGCGCTCCGGATATGTTCCATGCACCTCCCGCTCCGCTGGCCCGGGTGATGCTGTATCCCGCGCTGTTCATCGTGAAATCAAAAATGCCTATTGCCCCAAAGCCGGTGTGGCTTGTCAATGAGTTGAAGACATAGGAGTCTTGCGAAAAAGGCTTTGTAGCAGTTAGATCTGCCGTGCTGCTAACGGTATAATAGCGCTCCCAACGGGCGCTTGTTCCGATGAAGCCGCCCGGGTTGGCCGAGGGCATCTCTGCATATACATATCCTCCGGGGCTGGTCACATAGCCAAACCAGGTAAAAGAAGCCGGGATGCCGCCACCTGTGATGGCCGACCAGGGAATGGAAAATTCCCTCAGATTGCTGCCATCGTCCGCGTAGTTGCCGAAGGGCGATGTCTGAGTACTCCATCCTCCGCTGCCATTGGCATTCCGGTATTCCCGATAGCTGTTTTTTACATAACAGACAAAATCAGCCCGGAATTGCAGGCTGGCAAAATTGGTACCATCATAATTATAGCCATTCAAATTACCGTTTGCATTGCTTCCCCCGTTGATGGGTTTTAGCGGGTCGGCATCGATGTAGATGACCGCGGCCTCCGTCACATTGGCACTTGTAATGGCGATATAGAGATTGCTGGCATCCCAGGTCATATACCAAACCTCCCCGTTCGGATGGGTCTCCTGGTTTTGACCGTTTGTATGCACACCGTATTCACTGGCCCCGATGCTGCCGTTAACCGAGGCTGTGATGTATTGAGCTTGCAGAGGCAAAGAAAGCATGAGGAGAAAAGCCGAAAGAAAGGAGAGGATGTATTTCATAATTGCAACATTGTGAACTCCTAAATTAACATAGAGTTGTTAATTCATTAAAAATTTTCGCTGATATGTTAATTTTTATAGACGAGTGTCAATAATACACCTGTTTGGGTTTGTCTTTATTTACAATTTCTATACAGATGACTTTCCTGTCATAGCATAGATTTGCATAGTATAATGTGCTCCCGGATAAAAAAATATTGAAATGATGAGGTTTTTCTTCTTTGCTTTTCTTTTATCGCTGTCTCTTCTTCTACCGGCACAGGATT
>Ga0256839_1004297_pt1 | contig 14054 bp, 11 predicted proteins | sample 354166metaG_FD_185968 | JGI IMG/M metagenome (GOLD analysis project Ga0256839, IMG submission 185968) | Hydrothermal vent microbial communities from Mid Atlantic Ridge, Atlantic Ocean - 354-166 | ecosystem: Environmental > Aquatic > Marine > Hydrothermal vents | place: Atlantic Ocean: Mid... | reverse complement strand
TTGCATGGATAGAGAAATGCCGTCGACTCTGGAAGAACTGTGAAAGGCTCTTGAATTCAAGTTTACACATGGTCGTACTCGCATTTATTAGAATTTTACTGAATAGATCTTGAACAGGCTCTTAGAATTTTATTGAATAGATCTTGAACAGGTTTTTAAAGATATTAACAATAAAAATGATTGGCACTTTATACTGAGTACCAGATTTCACTTTTGATAAATAAAAACCGAGATTATTAAGAAAATTTAAAAAAATATACTCATCATATTTTTTAGCAATACTTTGTTTGCAATGCATTAAAGAAATCTTTATAGCCCGAAAACAACAAAAATTTTGGAAAAAAGAGGGGAAATAAATGAACGTACCAAACTCAGAGCTTGACCCGATTGAAAACCTGGCTTCTACAATTAAAACATTAGGAATATTATTCATTGTTCTTGGTTTCTTAGGGTTACTGATTCCACAAATATTCTCATTTGTAGTTGAAATGTTTTTTGGTTTTATTATGCTCGCCGGGGGATTAATTTTTGCGTATTACAGTTACCAATATCCTTTTAGTTCTTTCATTGACTGGCTTAAACCTCTCATATTAATGGTAACCGGTATTTTATTACTGATTTTTCCAACTTCCGGTGTTGCCGCATTTATCTTGTTGTTATCACTTTATTTTTTTACAGATGCTTTTGCCAGCTTTGCCCTAAGTTACGAACGCCATCCACGTCCTGGCTGGTTTTGGATGACTTTGAACGGTATTTTTTCAGCTCTTTTAGCAATCCTAATTCTAATTGGCTGGCCAGAGTCTTCAATGTTTTATTTGGGTATTTTTATCGGAATCAGTTTATTACTTGATGGATTCGCCTTATATATGCTCGGGCGATCAATAACGCAGGCTTCGGTTTTGTAAATTGTTAACTATTGCTCCGAAGTTTTAACAACAGTCTTAATAAGCAGAACACATAAGGCAAGAAAGGCAAAAACAGCGCTGCAATAAAAACTGTATGCAGCGCCATATTGATCCCATAACCATCCAGCCAAAACACTAGCAACCAGCATAAGCAATCCAGTGATAAGACCAAATATGCCAAATGCTGTTGCTTTTAATTTCTTTGGTGTTGTTTCTGCTATCAGTGTTGACAAAATTCCCTGACTGAAACCCATATGCAATCCCCAAATTGCAACTCCCGACAGCAAAAATCCAATGGTGTTTGAATTGGCAAGCATCAAATCAGCCAGTAACAACAATATCAAAGCAATTCCCAGCAAGAACTTTTTGTTGATATGGTCAGATAAGATTCCTGCTGGATAAGCCGAAATTGCATAGGATAAACTCATGATGACCATGATCAATGGCATCAAGGTAATTGAAAATCCAATTTGTTGAGCCCGTAAGACCAGAAATGCCTCACTAAAACGAGCCAGAGAGAAAAGCCCGCCAATCAAGACAACCCACCAATATTGGCCAGAAAAAAACCTTAAAACATTCCACTTTAAAGGGGAATAAAAAACCTGAGATTTCTTAGCTATGGGTTCCTTAACCCAGAAAAACACAATTAAAACCGCTATTATTGCTGGAATAACTGCTGCCCATAAAACCAGTCTAAGATTATCATCTGACCAATACAGCAATAAAATTGCAACAAGTGGCCCAAGAAATGCGCCAACGGTATCCATCGATTGTCTTAAGCCAAAACAGGCGCCGCGAATTTCTGGCGGCGACAAATCTGCAATTAATGCATCTCGGGGCGCCCCTCGAATGCCTTTTCCGATTCTATCCATAAATCGAGCAGAAAATACCGTCAATATGGAATCTGCTAAAGGAAACAGAGGCTTTGAGATAGTGGCAAGGCCGTAGCCCAGCAACAACATGATTTTTCGACGCGCAAAAAAGTCACTGATAACTCCGGAAAATATTCGAATTATTTGCGCGGATGCCTCAGCTAAACCCTCAACCAGACCAACAATTACCATATCAGCGCCGAGTGTTGTCACCATAAAAATGGGTAACAAACTATGGATCAACTCCGAAGAAAAATCCATAAACAAGCTGACAAAGCCCAGCGCCCAAACTCCCCTTGGAATTTTTAGCTTTATTAAAATCACGAATTCAGGTAAAGCTTTTTTTCGCTGCTCAAACAGCGCCAAGGCAGTAGAGCGTTTTTCTAAATGAATATCTGTTTATTTGGAAACATACACACTAATTTTTATTGTTTCCGGAGCCAAACAATGCTGTTCATTACATGCCTGCATTGTAACTTGCAACGGCACCACTTGTGCGTCATCTATCTTTCTCAAAACTGTAGCTTGCAATTGTGTTTGTTTTTCATAAAGTGCTAATTCGGTTTCTTGAAAAGCCAGTTTTTTCTTTTTTGGCTCCGGATAAATAACCGATTCAAGCTGCCAGGCCTTTTCATCACCCAACTTCACTTCTGTAGCAATCAGATCTTTTTGCAAGGGTTGATGGGCATTAATGTGCCATCCCGGTTTAATTGAGAAATCAAAGACCAGTCTAAATTTGTTATTTTCCATTACTTGCACATTTGCTTTAATTGACACCGCGCCATTCGCAACATATTGAATATTGCCGACTTCACCTGCTAACAATTGATCCACACCAAGCAGGAAATAAGCATAAGCACCTGGATGTGTTTTCACCTGCTCGGAAAATGCAGCCACCGTTGCCCAAGCCTTGTCCTGATATAACCCTATTCCTGATCTTTTATAAAGTTCTGCTAAAACCTTGACAGCCACAGAATTTCCGGAAGGCATAGCGCCATCATTCACCTCTTTAAGATTACGAATATGAGGCGCTATTTTTGAGTGTCCGGCCATATAAAACCCACCTTGGTTCTGATCCCAAAATTTTGTGATCATCTTATCTGCAATTTGTCTGGCTTTTTCTAACCAATCATCATCGCTCGTGGAATCAAAAAGTCTTAAAAATCCTTCTGCTAAATAGGCGTAATCTTCCTGGGCAGCATCAATAGAAGCAGAATCATTTAAGTAAACACGATACAATTCACCTGATTGCCTCTGGTTGTGCTGCCAAATAAATTGCGCTGCTTTTTTTGCTTCATCAAGATAAACCGTATCATCAAGTTGATAGCCTGCTTCTGCAAAAGCAGCAATAACCATACCGTTCCAGGCAGTTACTATCTTGTCATCACGCAAGGGAGGTATCCTTTTTTCACGTACCTGCCATAATATTTCTCTAATTTTGTCGATCTTTTCAAGCAATACCGCTAGTTTTATATTGTGTTTTCTTGCATATTCATCCAGGGCAACTGGCAAAAACAGAATATTTCGACCCTCAAAATTACCGTTCTCGGTGACCCCAAAAACATCAATGGCTAATTGGGCAAGATTGTCTGGCAATGCAGCTAAAATTTGCTGTTTTTTCCAAACAAAAAACACCCCCTCTTCACCTTCGCTATCAGCATCTGTAGCAGAATAAAAGCCCCCTTGTGGCGCTTTCATTTCCCGTAATAAATAATCCAGAGTTTGTCGGACAACTCTTTTATAAAGCGGATTTCCTGTAAGTTGATAAGCCTGAAGAAAAATTCGAGCCAAATGCGCCTGGTTATAGAGCATTTTTTCAAAATGAGGAATCAACCAGGCATTATCTGTCGCATAGCGATGAAAGCCGCCTCCGACCTGATCGTAAATACCTCCCTGCATCATGGCATTCAGGCTATGAATAACTGCACTATTGACTTGTGAATCACTCTCTTTTTCAATTTGCCCGAGTAACAGAAATAAATACGGCTCGTTTGGAAATTTTGGTGCTTGACTAAAGCCGCCTTGAAGACGGTCATAACCATTCATAATGTCTGTCATTGCATTATGTACGACTTGCCGGTCTATTTTTTCCGCCGTTTTTTTTCTGGAATTGATATTCTCAATTGCAGCAGTAATTTTTTCTGCTGAAGATATTAGTTCTTCCTGCCTTGTTTGCCAAACATGAGAAATTTTCGCTAGTATGTCTTGAAACTGATGTGGTGGAAAATAAGTCCCGCCAAAAAAAGGCCGGCCATCAGCCAATAAAAAATTGGACATCGGCCAACCTCCCTGACCGTTTATCAACATTACGCTAGTCATATAGTAAGCATCTACATCGGGCAGTTGCTCCCGATCAACCTTGATACTAATGAAATGTTCATTGAGATAACTGGCTATTTGTTCATTATCAAAACTCTCCCGCTCCATCACATGACACCAGTGGCAGGTTGAATATCCTATGGACAAAAACACGGGTTTATTTTCTGCTTTGGCTTTGGCAAAAGCCTCTTCTCCCCAGGGAAACCAATCTACTGGATTATGAGCATGTTGAATCAGATAAGGAGAACTCTCCAAAATCAATCGATTCGTATATTTTGGTTTCCCGTCAGGCAAGAAAAATTCAGTTCTAGGCTGGTAATTGGAACCTTGTTTTTGCAAAGCATGTTGCAAACGTTTTTGTAATGTTTCTGGATATTGGTTGTTAGCGTGAATTGGCATTGATACTATTCCTGAGATAAACACTAGGAAATAGCATATCAAACCAGCCCGATAATGTTTGAGAATCCGACACTTCTTCATTCGGAATTTAAAGTTTATTGGGATTAGAAAGAAGAATGCGTTGTGAGCCTAATTTGAGCACAAATTGTTTTTCTCCTGTGAAATACGGATGCCAGTATTTAATTAATATAGGCACTGCAATATTCAGCCAAAAGGCCGTAAACATCAGGGTATAAAATGCAGCTGTTGTGAAAATCTGATTTTGTACATAGCCAATATCGAGTACAACAAAGGCTAGTTCCGCCCTGCCCAACATGCCGACACCGATCATGATACTTTCATGCCAAGCAAAGTTTCCAGTAAAACGTGCAGCGAGCATTGCAGAAATGATCTGGATAGAAAATACCCCTAATGTTAACGCCAGCATTTCAGGTATAACAGAAATCACAATATCCATATCCAGGACAATCTTGGTTCCCAGATTGACAAAAAAGACCGGACCAAGCCATGAAAACGCAACATTATCAATCACCAGTTTACAATTGCTATATTCTTGTTCTTGTTGTTTCTGGTCATCATGAAAATGTTCCTGTTTTAGAATCAAACCCGCCATATATGCCCCAACAGCAGGATGAAAACCAAATTGGTGGGCAATCAAACTAATCAATAATGCCAGTAATAATATAGTTAACGTAGATTGGCCATTTTCACCCAGTGACAATAAATCACGGACACCATGCCGTTCCAAAACTGGTATTACGTGACTTATTCGATCAAGAAATGGACTTTTGCTTCGGCACTTTTGCCAAAAAGGGATGAGTCGTTTGATTTTAATTGAACTGTTACAGGGAAAGAACCAAATTCCTAATAAAGTAACGATGCCAAAAAAAATGACGGTTTTGATGGCAATGATCAAAACCTGTAGCACTGAAATATCACCCTGCCCTGTTGCCAGTGGAACCAGCAAAGCGACTAAAGCCAACGATGCAATGTCATCCAAAACAGCCGAAGTCATAATTCCACGGGCTGCTTCTGTTCGATGCAATCCTTCGCTTCGCAGAGAAACCATAGTCAGCGAAACAGCGGTAGCGGTCATGGCAAGACCACACATCAATGCAAGTTTGATATCCCCCCAAAATTGCAGGGCTAAAAAATACGCCATCAAAAAAGGACCCATAGCACCAAAAAGCGCAATCCCCCAAGCTCTTTTTATTCCTTGAACAAACTGGCTGGAATTTTCTTCAAACCCTAATGCAAACATAATGACAATAATACCGACCTTAGCAAAACCTTCTATAAATTGCGTTGTCTCAAGCGGAAGAATGCCTGTATTAACCATTAAGCAACCAAAGCCAAGAAAATAGACGACTGCCGTTAACTTGGTTAATTTGGCTAAATAAGAGGATAAAAAGACACAAATCCAGATAATGGCGAGATGATTAAGATCTTGCATTTTTTACCCCCTCAGATTAACTTAAGAAAATCTTGAAAAATTTCTAAATTCTATTTATTGTTCTACATGAATAACTTAAATAAAGTAAGGTTACTAATCAGCAATATACCTTATTGGAATCCTTCTGAAAACCAATAATTTTTGGTGAATTATTATACTTCGCGCGGTTACGGATGCGGAATTTATAGCGCACTGATTTTTGTCGAGAGCAAGGCACTAAAACAGGCGCATAGCAAGCTACGCAACTTTTTTGGTAACGCAGCTATCGGCAAAAACTCAGTCGTTAGAAATCCGTAGTCGTGACCGCGCGAAGTATAATAAATAAGGGGATTAAAATATCGCTATACTAAATGCATTGGCTATTGCCACCAAACCACAGACAAGAATAAATGGTTTATAAATATCATTTCAGTTTTTTTGTAACCCACCCAATCTTGGAAAAATCCGCTTGATACGGTAAATTTATCCTAAATATCAACAGACCGGAGGTTCTAATGGCGGAAAAAAACAGTAAAAATACAGACCGATTAATTGCAGAAGCAAGAAAGCATCAGCAGGAACGCGAAAAAACCTACCGCGGCCAAGCCCTTAAAATGTATCCCTGGATTTGCGGTCGATGCGCACGGGAATTTACTCACAAAAACGTCCAGGAATTGACCGTCCACCATAAAGACCATAATCATGATAATAATCCCCCTGATGGTAGTAACTGGGAATTACTGTGTCTTTATTGCCATGATAATGAGCATCAACGTTATGAAGAAACCAGATTCGGTCATTTAACTATCGAGTCAGAAAACGCAGCAAAAGCTACCCATAACCCTTTTGCCGAACTTGATCAGTTGTTGAAAAAATAATTTGCGCAGAAAAAATTTTTTTTAGAATGGATTAGGTAATTCTCCATAGTCTATTTTCAAATCTAACGCTCGTTCGATATTTTTCTGCAATTCCAATCTACAGGCACGATTTACTTGGATTAGTTACATTCAGCAACGAAAGAATCATTTCCTTAACCTGCGGCATGAACCTTGGTATCGCCATCAGTTTATCCACCCCCCGCTTCATCATTTTTTGTACGGCATGCTCAATCTTCTCATCAAATACAAACCTATTTTTTTACTGCTACACTTAAATTTATAACTTTTTCAAGTTTCGATTCCTTTATTGCTCTTTTTTAAGGAAACTGCACAGAATAAGTTGGGCAACTAGCGTTGTTTTTTTCGTAATCAAGGCGTAGAAATAGGCGCATCGAAAGCTATGTAACTATTTTTACAACCCAGAAGACGGATAAAAAGACAAGCCAGTTGTTTAAGTTATTTCTTTACGCTACTAAAAATAACTTGTATACGCAATCAACGAGAAATATCCATGAAAGCAGAATTAATTGAGTTCTATAAAAAGGCTGATAAGACCATGTCATTTGTTGTCATATCACTTTTTTTGTTTTCATTGGCTCTGGCCATGTGGCATGACACTTGGGGGCAAGCAATACTCATCGGCATTCCTTCAGCGGCTATTCCTTTAGCGTTAATTTATTTGTCACCCGGTTCTCTTACAACCCGCTTGGCAGTTGCCACATCTTTTATGGTGTTTGCCGCATTGCAGATTCAGCAGAGTCATGGGGTAGTTGAACTTCATTTTGGCATTTTCGTTTTACTGGCCTTTTTGCTCTACTATCGCGACTGGAGCGTCATTGTCGCGGCGGCTGCCATTATTGCTGTGCACCATTTGTTATTTAATTATCTACAAGATGCAGGATATCCTGTTTATGTATTTGCTTCCGGCCCATCTCTAGCCATGGTTTTTACTCATGCTGCTTATGTAATCTTCGAAAGTGGCTTGCTAGTTTATATGGCTATACAAAGTGCGCAGGAAGCAATAAGAAATGTAGAACTCCAGGAAATCAGCAGTCACTTTACAATGGACAATGGGGTTATTGATTTAAAATACCGAAAAGAAAACCCGAAAAGTGAATTTGCCAATGATTTTAATGATTTTATGGATTCAGTTTCAGAGGCCATAAACAATAGTCAAGAATCAGCTTCTGATTTAGCAAATATTACTGATCATTTACAACTGCTAAGTGAAAATGCCAAAAACCGAACCGAGGAACAGGATAATAATGCAGCTTCTGTAGTCTCTGCAATTAACGAAATGGCCGATACCATTCAATCTGTTGCTAAAAATTCTTTTGATGCTGCCTCTGCTGCCAAGCAAGCTGATGAACTGGTTGAAAACGGCACATCAGTTGTTAATCATACGATATCTGTGCTGGATCATCTGGCTAATAGTGTTGATCAAGCTTCTGCTGTCATCCAAAAACTGGAATCCCATACCGAAAATATTGGCGTAGTTCTGGAAGTGATTAAAGGCATTGCCGATCAAACCAATTTACTCGCATTAAATGCAGCAATAGAGGCTGCAAGGGCCGGTGAACAGGGTCGAGGTTTTGCAGTTGTCGCAGATGAAGTACGAACCCTGGCTAGCAGAACACAAAAATCTACCGAAGAAATTCATGAAATGATCGAACTCTTGCAAGAAGAGGCTAAAAATGCCGTCAAGGTCATGACTGAAGGCCGAAAACAGGCCCACTTAGGAGTTGAACAAGCATCACGCACCAGTGAAGCTTTCGATTCAATTACTCAGTCAGTAGCAGTCATTAATAATATGAATTCGCAAATTGCTAATGCCGGGGAACAACAAAAATCAGTGATTGATGAATTACAAAGAAACATAGGCAATATTGCTGAAATATCCTCAGCAACGACGAAAGACTCCAGTTCCATTTCTAATTATTGCCAGCAGCTTGCTGATTCTTCCGGACAATTAAAATTACGCGTTGACAGATTTTCAACCTAATATTGGGAAATTTTCTGATTATAGATGATCCAACTGCAGCAATGGGGATTGGACCAATCACCCAATAAAGTGTCGTACCAGTCTCAGAAAATTTTTACATATTCCTTCTCCTGGATGTGCGGGCAAGGATGTGAAGAATTGAACATAATAACTTATTGGGGTTGGTATTAATTTCTGTCAATAAAATCAGCCACGTGTTCAGAAAGCAATACGGAACCTTCGTAATTCACATGTGAACTGTCAGCAAAAAACTGGTCGCCTAACATTAATTTTCGATGTAAATCCAAATACAGAAAACTACTTTCTAACCTTATTTTTTCCATTAATTGACTAAATTCTTCAAATTGTTTCTGCCATTCCGGACTTTCTGCAAGAACTGGCAACCGTAACGGCGTCATAACAACGATAAATGTGATGTTTTTTTTCTGAAATGCTTTTGCAATTCTTTTTAGCGCATCAAAATTCTTCTTGTTTAATCCATAAACGATATTTTTTTCCCACCGCTCTTTTTCTATATTCTCGCCATAAATTCGATAATTTACGCCTCCGGTTTCATCAAATAACAGCGATGGATATCTATGCTCAGTTTGGTGATAAGATTGGTAATTATAAAACGCTTTTAAAAAACTGAAGATATTTAAAAACACACGGTTATAAGGATATAAGGTAAATTCTCCCTTGATGTATTTGTTCAACTCTTCAAAATCAAGATCATGTAACTTGTCAAAAGAAAAATCTTCCATTTGAAGCGGATAGATCACATATTTGATATTTTTATTATCAGCAATCAGTTGCAATTCCTGCTCAACCTGTAAAACCTGCTCTCCCCAGGAAGAGATATTCACCAACCGGTTAATTTTTTTTGATTTTTCTTCAAGCGTTTTACCGTTCAAGTTAATCAAACCCATTGAAGAACCAACAATCGCCGCATCTGAACCTGTTATCCGCTGCGAATCCTTTAAAAAACGAACTTTGGCGTCAAAAGCTACGTTGTCTGAAATGCGCAGCGGGTAAAATCTTTCCGCATAAATGATAAACGCATAAGTTGCAATCAATAAAACAGCGAGAGTTGATAAATGGGCTCTCACCCAGCTTTTGCCGGTCATGGTTGCCATTAAAAATTAAAATAAAGGAATTCTGAAGTCCTGTTCATTGACATCACACCAATAAAAAACAACAAGCTGGAATAAAAGGCGGTTTTATAGCTTCTTTGATGCTGTCTGATTAAATCAACCGAATTTTTAAAAATCAGTACCAAAGCAAAAGCTAATGCAATATAAACAAAAATCAACCAGGAAAATTTGATCGATTCCATAAAGGGTTGAAATTCCAAGCCGTACTTCTTCAAGACTGGTAATTTGGATGCTATCATTTCAGGCAATGAAAAACCATTGAGCCCTCCCATCCCTTTCAACACCTTAAGGGCATCGCTCATGTCATGAGCCCGAAAAAAAACAAAGGTGAAATTAACAAAATTAAAGGTGATAAACCATGCCAGCACCTTGCTGATTTTAATTTTGGTTTTTTTCCAATAGTGATTAATCACCACACCAATACCATGCAAGGCACCAAAAATAACAAACATCCAGGAAGCGCCATGCCACAAACCTGCAATCAAGAAAGTCAAAAAAGTTGCCCACATCGCCTTATGGAATGTTAAACGCTGATAACTTCGATTAATCGGCGTATAGATGTAAGTGGTGATAAAGTTGGTCAGTGTCATGTGCCAGTTTTTCCAGAAATCAATCATGCCGGTTTTTTTCAACGGACTGTTAAAATTAAGCGGCAACTGGATATTGAAAATCAGCGCTATTCCCAAAGCCATATCGGTATAGCCGGAGAAGTCAAAATATAACTGAAAGGTATAGGACAAGGAAGTCATCCAGGCTTCCAGAAATGACAGTGTCTGCAGTTCGTCAAACCCGACATTGGCCCAGATAGCAAAGGTATCGGCTATCACCACTTTCTTAAAGAGTCCAATTGAAAATAACGCCAGACCATTGGCAATATTTTTATAGTTGACCACCTTGCTTCTGAGTTTGGAAAATTGCGGCATCATTTCGCTATGATGAACGATGGGACCAGCAATCAACTGAGGGAAAAATGTAACAAATACGGCATAATCCAGGAAGCTACCTTCTTTCGCCAATCCTTCATAACTGTCCACCAAAAAGGCTATCTGCTGCAGCGTAAAAAAACTGATTGCCAAAGGCAAGGTCAGATGTAACAAAGGCAATTTTACCCCAGCAGCCACATTGATATTTTCAATAAAAAAATCCATGTACTTGAAATACCCCAGCAAGCCTAGATTAAAAATCAAACCAAAAACAAAAATGGTTTTTTTACTGAAAAAATTCTTTTTTGCCTCATCATAGCTAGTGATGATCCGTGTTATTGAAAAATTAAATAACACCGAGGTCAGAATTAATGGCAAATAGGTAAGATTCCACCAGCTGTAGAAAAACAAACTGGCAAATACCAGCCAACTGGTCGAAGCTTGCGGGAGACGAAGTTTATTCAGGTAAAAATAGACAAAAATAGCAACGGGCAAAAAGCAAAAAATAAACACATAACTGTTAAACAGCACTCAGGTTTTCCTCCAGTAATTCAATAATGCCGATATCGCTAAACAGAAAAGCAACTTTGCGATTGTCAAAAAGAATTGCTTCAGTTGGCGGTGAGATTAAAATTGCCCCGTTGTCATAAAGCTTTGCGATTGCCTGTTCTATATCGGAAACTTGCCAGCATGTGTGATACAGCGATTGCCTTTTTGCGACAAATTTTTCGACCGCCTTTCCAGAAACCAGTTCGATATGACTGCCGTCAGTGAGTTCCAATAAACATAAATCCGCATCCTGCTTTTTATCAAAAATAATTTCGGAGGCCTCAACAACATCGAATGATTTTTGAACAAATTTCAGGGTTTCCGAAATATCTTTGCACGCAACGCCGATGTGATGAAAACGCATTGATCAAATTTTTTGCATCATCAGATTAATCATCGCGCCAACATTATTAAGCGTTTGAAGTTCTCCCAGTGCAAAGCGAATGGAAAATTTTTTTTCAATTGCGCTGACCAGATTCAAGTGATTCATGGAATCCCAATCCTCAATATCCTCTGCGCTGGTTGAGTCGGTAATTTCAAGCAACTGGTCATCAAAAATATCTCTGAAAATATCCTGAACACTACTAAGCACTTCTTCTCTAGTCATTATTTACCTTTATCGTTGTATTCAAATTTTTGTAATTGTCCAATACCAATTTCCAGACTGAATAATCTGGAGTTTGTTCAATGCAGCAAAATCCCATTTTTTCGTATAGTCCAGACACCATGTTATTTTTTGGACTTTTAATGTAATAGCCAACAATTTCTTTAACTCCCCTGTCTCGGCATCTCGCCACTAAAATATCCAGCATCGCTAACTCCATATCCCTTTTCAAAACCCGGCAGCTCATCAACCATAAATCTATATGGCATTGTTGGTTTTTAATGGAGCCAATGGAAATGGTAATTAAGCCATTATCACCATATTTATCGGTTAATCGGCCGTAAAGAGTCAGATATTGGTCGTTTTCAGAAACCGCTTTAACTTCAGCCAGGGTATAACGTTTGGTCGTCAAATTAAACTGGTTGGTTTTATTGATCAGTTGGGTAATACGTTCTAAATGAATGGGGTTAAAATGCTTTATCTGGGCCTGCATTTCCAGAGATTGCAAGAAATCCTGATAATCATCAAAACCGGCTTTTGCCTCAGCTCTAAATTTTTCATTCTGATAATAAACCGTTCTTTGTTTGTCATCTCCAGTTAAATGGGCTGCCTCGAAATAGCCATTTTTATCCAGGTAATCAATGTAATGAACAATATCATCTCCGATATCGGGCACTGATACTACCTGTATCTGGCTTGCAACAGCATCCCGTTCAACAGGGTTATCATCAAAAAAAACCAGACTATCCGGATGAATGTTTATTTCTTTAGCGATTTCCCTGATATTTTGGTATTTTGGGTCCCAATTTGCCTTAATGACAGTCATATCTTCACTGGATAATAAATTATCCTGATGGCTTAGCCCTTCCCTGGCAACTTGATCATCATTTTTCGAGCACACGGCCAAAATAATTCCACGCTGTTTCAATTCTTTGGCATAGCGCTGAAAATCAACATAAGCCTCACCCAGCGCTGTTTCCTTGCCAATCGTTATACCCTGCAAACCGTCATCACCAATAACTCCTCCCCACAAGGTATTATCCAGATCCAATACTAAACATTTTTTGCTCTGTCCTAAAATGGCATTAATAATATTGCTTAAATTTAAAGCTAGCGCTGGAATAGCAGTATAACTAAGCGCATATTTTGCCTGATACCATAAGCTTCGATCAAACCAGTGAGTAAGTCCAATACTGGCAGACAAATAATGAATGTCATTAATATAGAGATTATTGTTTTTTCTGGCTTGCTCGGCAAAAAAAAGATTTAACTGACTGATAAAGTAAGTTTTTCCGTGAATTTCAGAAAAGTCTAAATTTCCAAAGCTACGGTCTGGCGGTAAATCAAAATTGTTTTGAATAATTGCGCAATCATATTGATCTAAAGTTTCCCAAATTGATTGGAATTTCAATTTTTCCTGCTTCAATAAAGACTGAACCGATTGTTCAGATTCACTGACTTTAGGGAAACAACCAATATTAATATGGCTGGTATGGATATAAATGATATCCGGTTTAAAAGCAGCTAATGGCTGATTTTCAAACACTGCTTCCTGATAATATTGATTATATTCCGACTCATAAAAATTGGCTTTAACACCATTTTTGAGCAAAAATAATTCCAGAATATTTTTGATTTCAGTAGTGGTAGAGCCGCCTAATATGGCAATATTTTTTTCAATGACTGGCTTTGTCTCTTCAAGTACCCGTTTGATGGCTTTCTTTTTCCTGAGAATCGTTTCAATATCCAGGGGATATTCCAGACACGTTACCAAATTCATTTATTAGTTATTTAATTCTAGGTGACAGACAGAAGGTAGATTTTAGCAATAATCACTAATTTTTGTTTTATAGGCTCAATGTTTAGATTGTTATGAACGACTCAGGAACCTAGATTACAGGTAACTATTCAGCGTATTTAATTTAACTAAAATATTAAATAGTCGACCCTGAAAAAAAATAATGGCCTGGAACTACAGGTCGTCATTTTCCACAGAGAATTATTTCATTGCCAATTGCAATTGTTCTGTTGATTTTGA
>Ga0256839_1004296_pt1 | contig 14055 bp, 13 predicted proteins | sample 354166metaG_FD_185968 | JGI IMG/M metagenome (GOLD analysis project Ga0256839, IMG submission 185968) | Hydrothermal vent microbial communities from Mid Atlantic Ridge, Atlantic Ocean - 354-166 | ecosystem: Environmental > Aquatic > Marine > Hydrothermal vents | place: Atlantic Ocean: Mid... | reverse complement strand
CCAGGTCCGCCAAGGTCTCTCTATGAGCAGGAGCATGAAGGACGAACGGGGGCAGGTCAAGCGTGATCCCCGCAGGGCGCTGCCCTCCGTGGATCGGTTGGGCAGGGAGCTCGCGGACCACCTGCCCGCGCTGCCGGCCTGGGCCCGCCACGAGGGTGCCCGCCGGGCGCTGGCCTCCGCCCGGGAGGCGATGGCCCGGGGCGCCCCGGCCCCCGAGCCGGCCCGCTTGCTAGAGGACGCGGCGGCCCGGGCGCGGGCCCTGGCCCGTCCCCGCCCCGCCCGGGTGCTCAACGCAACCGGTGTCGTCCTGCACACCAACCTCGGGCGTGCGCGGCTCGCACCCGGTGCCGCCCGGGCCGTGGCGGCGGTGGCCGCGTCGTACTCGGATGTGGAGCTCGACCTCGCCGCGGGCCGTCGCGGGGACCGGCTCGAGGCGGTCGCCACCGCCTGCCGCCTCCTTTCGGGCGCCGAGGCCGCGCTCGCGGTGAACAACAACGCCGGGGCGATCCTCCTGGTTCTCGACACCCTGGCCCGGGGCCGGGAGGTGGTCGTCTCCCGGGGCGAGCTGGTGGAGATCGGCGGCTCCTTCCGCGTGCCCGAGATCATGGCGCGGGCCGGCGTCCGCCTCGTGGAGGTGGGGACCACCAACCGCACGCACCCGGACGACTACCGCCGGGCCGTGGGACCGCAGACGGCGCTCCTGCTCAAGGTCCACCGGAGCAACTTCCGCCAGACCGGGTTCGTGCGCGAAGTGGCGCTTGCCGAGCTCCGCGCGATCGCGGACGAATTCGGCCTCCCGGTGGTGGAGGACCTCGGGAGCGGCACGCTGGTGGACCTCCGCGCGAGGGGCTTCCCGGAGGAGAGCTTCGCGCCCGCCCGGCTGCGGCTCGGTGCGGACGTGGTCTGCTTCTCGGGGGACAAGCTCCTCGGAGGGCCCCAGGCCGGCCTGATCCTCGGCGATGCGCAGCGCGTGGGGGCCATGCGCGCCAACCCCCTCGCCCGGGCCCTCCGGCTCGACAAGCTTTCCCTCGCCGCCCTCGACTGGACCCTCCGGGCGCTGCTCGAGCGCCGCGAGCACGAGATTCCCGCCGTCCGCCAGCTCCTGCTCGGGCCGGAGGAGATCGGGGGCCGTGCGCGGGCGCTCGCGCAGCGGATCGCCCGCCTGCTGCCGCCCGGGGTCGAGGTGGGGGTGGTGCCGGGCCGCTCCGCCGTGGGCGGCGGCTCCCTGCCGGAGCTCGAGCTCGAGACCCGGCTGCTGCGGCTGGTGGGGATCGCGCCGGAGGGCCTTGCGGCCCGGCTGCGTGCGGGGGATCCGCCGGTGCTCTGCCGGGTGCAGGACGAGGCCCTCCTGCTCGACCTCCGGACCGTCGACTCCGAGGAGGAGGAGGCGCTTCTCGGCGCCCTGCGGGTGGCGATCGCCGGCGCGGACCCGGGGCCCGGTTCCCATCTCGGCTGCGTTGAAGGGGGTGGGGCCGTCGGGTAGGTTTGCCCGACAGATGCTCAACTCCGACGTCCTCGTCCTGAACCGCTCCTACCTGCCGATCCACGTCACCTCGGTCAGAAGGGCGTTCTCGCTGATCTACCAGGGCGTCGCGCGGGCCGTGGACGAGGAGTACCAGACCTTCGATTTCGAGGGGTGGAGCCAGCTCGCCCGGTTCCGGGACGGAGAGGCCATCGGAACCTCGCGCGGCCCGCTGCTCGTGCCCCGCGTCATCCTGCTGGTGGCCTTCGACCGGGTGCCCCGCCGCCACGTGCGCTTCAGCCGCATCAACATCTTTGCCCGCGACAACTTCACCTGTCAGTACTGCGGGGAGCGGCGGCCCAAGCTGGAGCTGAACCTGGATCACGTGGTCCCCCGAGCCCTCGGCGGGCGGAGCACCTGGGAGAATGTGGTCTGCAGCTGCGTGGAGTGCAACCGGCGCAAGGGCGGCCGCACGCCACGGCAGGCGGGCATGAAGCTGCTGCGCAAGCCCGTGCGCCCGCGGTGGACCCCCTTCGTGAACCTGATGCTCTCGAGCGTCCGCCGCCACGAGTGGAAGCCCTTCCTGAGCGTCGTGGACGCCTCGTACTGGAACACGGAGCTCGCCGAGTGAGGCGGGCCCGTGGGGGGTGCCCGTGACTGGCGCGATCCTCCCCGCGGATGCCGGCGGCCCGGGAAGCCCTGCTTCCGATCTCCCCCACCCGCCGCGGGTGATCGCGGTGGGCGGGGGCAAGGGCGGCGTGGGAAAGAGCTTCCTCGTCGCCAACCTCGCCGCGGTCCTCGCCCGCGACGGCTTCCGCGTGGTGGCCGTGGACGCAGATCTCGAGGGCGCCAACCTCCACACCTGCCTGTCGGTGCCGGCTCCGCCTCGGAGCCTCGCGGACTTCGTGGCCGGCCGGGAACCGGACCCGGTCAAGCTGCCGGTGGAGACGCCGATTCCCGGCCTCTCCCTCATCGCGGGAACCCACGCGCACCTCGAGCTCGCCCATCCCGAGGGCGCCCGTCGGACTGCCCTGCTGCGCGGCCTGCGGCGGATTCCGGCGGACTTCCTGCTCGTGGACCTCGGCGCGGGCAACGAACCGGTCTTCCTCGACTACTTCCTGCTGGCGGACGAGGGCCTCGTGGTGCTCGCGCCCGAGCCCACTTCGGTCGAGAACGCCTACGCCTTCCTCCGCGCGGCCTTCTACCGCCGCCTCCGCCTCGCACTCCGGAGCCACGGGGTGCAGGAGCTGGTGGCCGAGGCGATGGACCAGCGCAACGAGCGCGGCATCCGGACACCTCTCGAGCTGCTTCGCGAGGTGGAGGCACGGGATTCCCGCGAGGGGGCGCGCTTCGCCGAGACCATGCGTGCCTTCCGCCCGCAGATCGTGGTGAACCAGGTGCGAAGCGCCCGGGACGTGAAGCTCGGCTACAGTGTCCGAAGCGTGTGTCGGCGCTACTTCGGCGTCGACGCCGACTACCTCGGCTACGTGAGCGAGGACCCGGCGGTGCGCGAATCGCTCCGGGCCCGCCGCCCGGTGGTCGAGATCCACCCCCGAAGCGATGCGGCCATCTACCTCCGGAGGATCGCGCGCAAGCTCTCCCGGAGCGCAGGCGGCGGCCCTGCGGTGGGGGGATCACGGTGAGGGGGCTCGTGGAGGAGAACCACTACGAGGTCCTCGAGGTCGATCGCACCGCCGGCCCGGAGGAGATCGAGCGCGCCTACCGGCTCGGGCGGGCGGCGTTCGCGGAGGATTCGCTCGGCATCTACTCGGTCTACGACGAGTCGGAACGCCAGGCGATCCTGACCCGGATCGAGGAAGCGTATGCGGTGCTGAGCGACCCCGAGCGACGTGCCGCCTACGACGCCACCCTCCCCCCGGTGCAACCGGAGCCGGGCCCCGGGGCGGTGGAGCTCGACCTCGAGCTCCCCGCGCAGGATCGGCCTCGGGATGCCGGAGAGGCTCCGGTGGCGCTGCGGGACTTCGACGACCTCGACGACGAGGAGGGCGGCGACTTCGACGGAGCCCGCCTCCGGCGCTGCCGCGTGCGCCGCGGGCTCGAGCTCGATCAGATCGCCAGCATCACCAAGGTGAACCCGCGGTACCTCGCCTGCATCGAGGAGGAGCGCTTCGACGAGCTCCCGGCTCCGGTGTACGTGCGGGGCTTCGTGCACGCCTATGCGCGCTGCCTGGGCCTCGATCCGGGGCCCGTGGCCTCGGCCTACCTGGAGCGCTTCGAGCGGGCGCGTTCGGGCGGGGATCGCCGGCCCCGGGCCCTCGGGCGGCGGTAGCGGCCGCCCGGCCGTGCCGGGCCGCGGGGCCGCCGCGCGGGGCGGGCAATTGCGCAGCCGGCCGGCATCCTCCCCGTGGATGGACGACGCCAGCCAGGCATCGGGGACCGGTTCCGCCTCCGGCGGGGAGGGGCGGGTGCTCTCCGTCGTGGTGGGCGACGACGAGGCCGGGGAGCGCGTCGACCGGCTCCTCTCGGCCGCCCTCGGCCTGCCCCGCGCCCGCGTCCGCCGCTGGATCGACGAGGGGCGGGTGCGGCGGAACGGGAGCCCGTGCCGGCCAGCCGATCGCCCGCGCGCCTGCGACGTTCTGGTCGCCTACCCCCCGGAGCCCGTCCCCTCCCGGCTCGAGCCCGAGCCCATTCCCCTCCGTATCCTCTACGAGGACCGCGAGCTCCTCGTCGTGGACAAGCCCGCCGGGATGGTGGTCCATCCCGCCCCCGGGCATGCCCGCGGGACGCTCGTCCATGCGCTGCTCCACCACTGTGGCTCCGACCTCCCCGGGATCGGGGGCACGCTTCGGCCGGGCATCGTGCACCGCCTCGACCGGGGGACTTCGGGGGTCATGGTGGTTGCCCGCACCGAGCGGGCGCAGTGGCACCTCGCGGAGCAGTTCCGGAGCCACGCCATCGAGCGGGTCTACCGGGCGCTCGTCCGCGGCGTGCCCCGCGCCGCGGCGGGGCGGGTCGAGCGGCCGGTGGGGCGGCACCCCCGGGACCGGAAGCGGATGTCGGTCGAGACCCGTCGGGGGCGGCCGGCGGCCACGGCCTGGCGCGTCCTCGAACGGTTCCCGCGGGCGGGGCTGGCCTGGCTCGAGGTCCGGCCGGAGACGGGGCGGACCCACCAGATCCGGGTCCACCTCGCCTCGGCCGGGCTGCCGCTGGCCGGAGACCCGGTCTACGGCCGGGCGCGCGGGGACCGGCACGGTCTCCGCCGGCCGGCCCTGCACGCCGCCCGCCTGGGTTTCACCCATCCGGTGGCGGGGCGCGAGCTCGCCTTCGAGGCGCCCCTTCCCGAGGATCTCGCGGGGCTCCTCGAACGGCTCCGGCGGGCGGAGCCCGCCGGGGGCACGGGCGGCGCGGGCCGATGAGGACGGGCACGGGCTTCATCCGGCACGAGGCGCTCGCCGCCCTCGGGGTCGAACACGGCTTCGGAACCCGCCGGGCGCCGGAGGTGTCACAAGAGTGCGTAATTCCCCGCCAGGTGCACGGTCGCCGCATCCTGCGGATCACGGCGCGCCCGGCCGGGGATCCCCCCGAGGCAGACGGCGTGGTCACCGCGACGCCGCATCTCGCGGTGGCCGTGGTCACGGCGGATTGCGTGCCGGTCCTCGCGGCCTGTGCCGGTGGCGGCGCGGTGGCGGCGATCCACGCCGGCTGGCGCGGCCTCGCCGCGGGTGTGGTCGAGGCCGGGGCCGCAGCCCTTCTCGAGATCGGGGGTGGCCGGCCCGGGCGGCGCGCGGCGGTGGTCGGCCCGCACATCGGCCCCTGCTGCTACGAGGTGGATGCGCCCGTCCTCGAGGCCCTCGCGCACCGCTTCGGGGATCGGGTGCTGGAGCAGGGCGTGCATCCCACCCGCCCGGCACACGCGCGCGTGGATCTCGGGCGGCTCGCCCGCCACGCGCTGCTGCGCGCGGGCTTCGGGCCCGACGAGGTCTTCGAGGTCGACGGAGCGTGCACCCGCTGCGATCCCGCGCGATTCCATTCCTGGCGCCGGGATGGATCGCGGGCCGGCCGGATGCCGCATTTCGTGGCCGCCCGCGGGGACGCGGGGGCGCTTGACAGGTCTTCGCGGCCTGCTTAGGCTTGCGGGCGTACTGGATCGGCCGCCGGCTCTCCCGAATCCTCCCCCGGCCGGCCGGTCGGCTTCCGAACCGCACTCCTCCCGGTATCGGTTCCGGCCCCGAGTCGACCGCACCTTGAGCGGATTTGAGCGGACTTGAGGATTGCCCACGCCAACTGCGATGCGAGCGGGATCCGCGTTCCGGCAGCTCGAAGCCGGCACGCAGTGCCCCCGGTCGGCCCGGACCGGCCCGATCCGGCGGAGCGGGAGGGCGCGGCCGGCCTCGGCGGACCTGGCGGGGAGCAGCGGGCTTCGCGCAACCGCGGCGGCATGAGCGGCGCGCACGGGGGGGGCTGCCGGGGCTCCGCAGGAATGGCACCGATCGGGTGTGCACGGCAGGGATTCTGCAGCACGGAGCCGTGGCAGCGCCCTTGGGGAGTTTTGGGGTGCGTTCGGGCCACCCCCGGGGTCGGAGCGGAGGCCTCGGCGTCATCCGGGGCTCAACTCGGGCCGCCGGCTCTCCGAATCGGGGAGGGACGAGAAGGCCGCGAGACCCGGCCGGGCTTCGAAGCCGGCCGGCTTTGCGCCGGGTCCCCCTTCCCCGCGGAAGGCGACCGGGTCGGCGACTCCAAGGGGTGCCGACCCGGGGCCGGTCACGGCTTCACCCGCGGGGCCGAGCCGCCCCCCGCCCGACGCACGGAGCTCGGCACGGACGATTCCATGGCACTCCACGACCCGACCCCATGACCGGCCCGGAGCACCAGGCGTTCGGGCGTCTTCCGGCCCCGGCGCGGGGCGCAGCCCCGACCGGGAAGGTGCCGGTTCGCGTCCAACGCCCGGGTGGGGTGTGGTTCGCCGGCTCACCGCTTTTCCCGCGGGCCCGCGCGGCCCGCGTCTAGAGGGGCCCGTCCGCCGGCGTGCCGGCGCGCGGCCCCCGCGATCGTCAACAACCGAAACCAGCAATGTCAGGAAATCACGTGGCCCAGAGATCCAACGACGCAGGCTCGACCCAGGGAAACCGGTCCCGGCGCGGCCGGGGCCGGCGCCCGCGCGCCTCCGGCGCCCGGGAGGCCCGCAAGCAGCGGGAGTTCCCCGGCATCGACGACGAGCTTCCCGACGACGAGATCATCGACGACAGCGCCGACGAAGGCGATCGGATGAACGTCGGAGAGCTGAAGCAGAAGTCGATGGAGGAGCTCACTGCGCTCGGCGAGAGCCTCGGCGTGGAGAACGCCGCCGGCCTTCGCAAGCAGGACCTCCTCTTCGAGATCCTGAAGGCCCAGGTCGCGAACCAGGGGCGGATCTACGCCGAAGGGGTCCTCGAGACGCTTCCCGATGGCTTCGGCTTCCTGCGGGCGCCGGACCAGAGCTACCTGCCGGGTCCGGACGACATCTACGTGTCTCCGTCCCAGATCCGTCGGTTCAACCTGCGAACCGGCGACACCATCAAGGGCCAGATCCGGCCGCCGAAGGAGGGGGAGCGCTACTTCGCGCTGCTCAAGGTCTCCTCCATCAACTTCGAGCCTCCGGAGAAGGCGCGGCACAAGATCCTCTTCGACAATCTCACGCCGCTCTATCCGCAGGAGAAGTTCAACCTCGAAGCGAAGAGCGGCGGCCTCACCACCCGCATCATCGACCTGATCGCGCCGATCGGGAAGGGGCAGCGGGCCCTGATCACCTCGCCGCCGAAGGCCGGCAAGACGATGATCCTGAAGGACATCGCCAACGCCATCGCCGAGAACCACCCGGAGGTCTACCTGATCGTGCTGCTCATCGACGAGCGGCCCGAGGAGGTGACCGACATGCAGCGCAACGTGAAGGCGGAGGTGATCTCCTCGACCTTCGACGAGCCCGCGACCCGGCACGTCCAGGTGGCGGACATGGTGATCGAGAAGGCGAAGCGCCTCGTCGAGCACAAGCGCGACGTGGTGATCCTTCTCGACTCCATCACCCGCCTCGCGCGGGCCTACAACACGGTGGTCCCGCACTCCGGGAAGATCCTCTCCGGTGGCGTGGACTCGAACGCGCTGCACAAGCCGAAGCGCTTCTTCGGCGCGGCGCGGAACGTCGAAGAGGGTGGCAGCCTCACCATCGTGGGCACCGCGCTCATCGACACGGGCTCCCGCATGGACGAGGTGATCTTCGAGGAGTTCAAGGGGACGGGCAACGCGGAGATCGTCCTCGACCGCAAGCTCGCGGACCGGCGCACCTACCCGGCCATCGACATCAACCGGTCGGCCACGCGTCGCGAGGAGCTGCTCATGGACGAGGCGACGCTCAACCGGATGTACGTGCTGCGGAAGGTGCTCGCGCCGCTCTCCCCCGTGGACTCCATGGAGTTCCTGCTCGAGAAGGTGAAGGCCACCGAGACCAACAAGGAGTTCCTGGATTCCATGAACTCCTGAGCGGGAGACCGCCCCGCCCCGCGGCCGTGCCGGGTGGGGGCGTGACGCCATGGCCGACCTCGAACAGCGCATTGCCGAGGCCGAAGAGAGGGCCCGCGCCCTCGAAGATCGGCTGGCCGACCCGGCGCTCGCCGGGCGACGGGAGGAGTACGCCTCGGTGGCCCGGGAGCTCGCGAGGATGCGGCCGCTGCTCGAGGCGGGGGAGCGCTTCCGGCGGGTCTCCCGGGAGCTCGAGGAGGCTCGGGCCCTCCTCCGCGACGACCGGGATCCGGAGCTCCGCGAGATGGCGCGGGAGGAGGCCGAGCGGCTCGGCGCCGAGAAGGAACGGCTCGAGGACGAGCTCCGGATCCTCCTGCTTCCCCGCGACGAGAACGACGAGAAGAACGCACTGCTCGAGATCCGGGCCGGCGCCGGGGGCGAGGAGGCGGCCCTCTTCGCAGCGGACCTCTTCCGGATGTACACGCGCTACGCCGAGCGGCAGGGCTGGAAGGTCGAAGCCCTCTCCCTGTCGGAGACCGATTCGGGCGGGATCAAGGAGGTCATCGCCAGCATCGCGGGGGACCTCGTCTTCTCGAAGCTCAAGTGGGAGCGGGGTGTCCACCGCGTGCAGCGGGTCCCGGTGACCGAGTCCCAGGGGCGGATCCATACCTCCACCGTCACCGTCGCCGTGCTGCCCGAGGCGGAGGAGGTGGATCTTCGCATCGATCCCAAGGACCTGCGCGTCGATGTCTTCCGCTCCTCGGGGCCCGGAGGGCAGAGCGTGAACACCACCGACTCCGCGGTGCGGATCACGCACCTGCCCACGGGCGTGGTGGTGCAGTGCCAGGACGAGAAGAGCCAGCACAAGAACAAGGCCCGGGCGATGAAGATCCTCCGGGCGCGCCTGCTCGAGGCCGAGCAGGAGCGCCAGGCCCGGGAGCGCGCCGGGGAGCGGCGGGCGCAGGTGGGCACCGGGGACCGGAGCGAGCGCATCCGCACCTACAACTTCCCCCAGTCCCGGGTGACCGATCACCGGGCGGGGGTGACCCTCCACAAGCTCGACAGCATCCTCGCCGGAGAGCTCGACGAGCTCGTCGAGGCCGTGGCCGCCGAGATGGCGCGCCGGGAGCTCGAGGCCGAGGAGGGAGCCGCGTGACCGGCGAGCGGATGCTCACCGTCGTCGAGCTCCTCCGCCTCGCCGCGGGCCACCTCGAGCGGGTCGGGGTGGAGACCCCCCGGCTCGACGCCGAGCTCCTTCTCGCGGAGGTCCTCGGCTGCTCGCGGATCGAGCTCTACCTCGACCACGACAAGCCCGTGGTCGCCCGCGAACGGGATCGCTACCGGGAGCTGATCCGGCAGCGGGCGTCCCGGCGGGTTCCGGTGGCGCAGCTCCTCGGGCGCCGGGAATTCTGGTCGCTTCCGCTTCGCGTGGGTCCCGAGGTCCTGACCCCGCGCCCGGAGACGGAGGTGCTCGTGGAAGCCGCGCTCGACCGGGTGCCGGACCGCGAGGCGGAGCTCACCGTCCTCGACCTCGGTACGGGAAGCGGCGCCATCGCCCTCGCGCTCGCCCGGGAGCTCCCCAAGGCGCGGATCACGGCCACCGACGTCTGCGAGGCGGCCCTCGCGGTGGCCCGCGCCAACGCCGCCGACCTCGGCCTCGAAGGGCGGATCCGGTGGCGGGCGGGGAGCTGGTTCGAGCCGGTTGCGGGCGAGCGCCATCACCTGGTGGTCTGCAATCCGCCCTACCTGCGGCGCGACGATCCGGACCTCGCGCCGGAGCTCGCCCACGAGCCGGAGGAGGCCCTGTTCGGGGGGGCGGACGGACTCGACGCGTACCGGGCGATCCTCGCCGGCGCGCCCGAGCACCTGGAGCCGGGCGGCTGGCTGCTCCTCGAGCTCGCACCCGAGCGGGCGGCGGCGGTGGCCGGGATGGCCACGCGTGCGGGTCTCCGGAGCGTGGAAGTCCTGCCGGACCTGGCCGGTCGCCCCCGGGTGCTGGCGGCAATCGGCCCGGAGTCGGCGTAGGCTCCGGGCTCGCCCGGACGGGGCGGGCGCGACCGCCCGACGCTGCGGGAGGCCCGGTTGGCCCGGCCGGCCCGCAGCAGACGGGGTGCCATGGACCGCATCGTGGTGGAAGGGGGGGCGCGGCTCGAGGGGCAGGTGGCCGCGTCCGGGTCGAAGAACGCCACCCTCGCGCTCATGACCGCGGCGCTGCTCGCCGACGGCGAGACCGTGCTCCGCAACGTCCCCCGCGTGCGGGACGTGGACGTCATGCTCGACCTCCTCGCCGCCCTCGGCGCACCCGCGCGCTGGGACGACGAGGAGCCCGCGGTGGTCCGCATTCTCGGGGGCCGGGTGAGCCGGCCCGAGGCGCCCTACGACCTGGTACGGCGCATGCGCGCCTCGTTCATGGTCCTCGGCCCGCTCGTGGCGCGCTACGGCTGCGGTCGGGTCTCGGAGCCGGGGGGGTGCGCGATCGGCGTGCGGCCCGTGGACCAGCACCTGCGGGGCCTCGAGGCGCTCGGCGCCAAGGTGGCGCGGGACGGCGGCTACGTGGAGATGAGTGCCCGGCGCCTGCGGGGCGCCCGCTTCCGCTTCGACGTCACCACCGTGAACGGCACCCAGAACGTGATGATGGCCGCCACCCTCGCGGAGGGCGAGACGGTGCTGGAGAACGCCGCCCTCGAGCCGGAGGTGGTGGAGCTCGCCCGGGTGCTGCGCGCCATGGGCGCCGACATCGAGGGGGAGGGCACCTCGACGCTGCGGATCCGCGGCGTGGAGGGGCTTCGGCCCGTGGACCACACCGCCTCCGGCGACCGCATCGAGGCCGGCACGCTGCTCGTGGCCGGTGCCATCACCGGCGGCGAGGTCGAGGTGACCGGCGTCGAGCCCCGCCGCCTCGGGGCCACCCTCGACCGGCTGCGCGAGACCGGGGCGGAGCTCCGGGTGGGGCCGGATCGGGTGGCGATCCGGGCTCCGGAACGGCCCCGCGGAATCCGGGTGGTGACGGCCCCCTTTCCGGGCTTCGCCACCGACATGCAGGCGCAGATCATGGCGCTGCTGTGCGTGGCGGAGGGGGCCAGCGTGGTCACCGAAACCGTGTTCGAGAACCGCTTCATGCACGTGCCCGAGCTGCGCCGGATGGGGGCCGAGATCGCCCTCGCGGGGCGTTCCGCCCACGTTCGAGGGGTCCCGCGCCTGTCGGGCGCGCCGGTCATGGCCACGGATCTGCGGGCCTCGGCCAGCCTGATCCTGGCAGGCCTCGCCGCCGAGGGCGAGACTCGGGTCAACCGGGTCTACCACATCGATCGCGGATACGAGCGGATCGAGGCGAAGCTCGCCGGTCTGGGCGCGCGGATCCGGCGTGAGAGCGGCTAGCCCGCGGCCCGCGGCCGGGGGCCGGGACCGGGGCGGGGCGGGGTCCCGAGGAGCAGGAGAACTGCCATGGCGAGCCGAGCATCGGCGAAGCCCATCGTTCCCGTGCTGCGCACGGAGGAGGCCGGCTTCGAGCGGGCGTTCGACCGTCTGGCGCGGCGACGCGACCTGCGCCGGGGTGAGCTCGAAAGCGAGGTGCGCGCCCTGCTCGACCGGGTGCGCGAGGGCGGGGACGAGGCCCTGCGCGATCTCACCGCGCGCTTCGAAGGGGTTCGGCCCGAGCCCCTCGAGGTTTCGGCAGCCGAATGGGACGAGGGTGTGGACGCCGTCGACCCCGCGGACCGCGCGGCGCTCGGCAAGGCGGCCATGCGGGTGCGGGAGTTCCACCGGAAGCGGATCCCGGGCTCCTGGGAGATGCGCGAGGAGGGGGGCGCCTACATGGGGCAGCGCGTGCGCTGCCTGGACCGGGTCGGCATCTACGTGCCGGGCGGCAAGGCCTTCTATCCCTCGAGCGTGATCATGAACGCGGTGCCGGCCTCGGTGGTCGAGGTGCCGGAGATCGTGATGGTGAGTCCGCCGGGTCCCGACGGCCGCCTCCGCCCCGAGGTGCTCATGGCGGCGCGGGTGGCGGGGGTCCACCGGATCTTCAAATGCGGTGGTGCCCAGGCCATCGCCGCCCTCGCCTTTGGCACCGAGACCATCCCGCGCGTGGACAAGATCGTGGGGCCGGGCAACGCCTACGTCGCCACGGCCAAGAGGCTGGTCTTCGGCGAGGTCGCCATCGACGCCGAGGCCGGCCCCACCGAGGTGGTGGTCGTGGCGGACCGGAGCGCCACCGCCGCCTGGGTCGCCGCCGACCTCATCAGCCAGGCCGAGCACGACGAGGAGGCGAGCGCCGTGCTCATCACCCACGTGAAGGCGCTCGCGACCCGCGTGCAGGACCAGATCCGCAAGCAGCTCGCGAAGCTCGACCGCGCCGAGATCGCCCGCCGGGCGCTCGCCGATCGGGGGGCGGTCGTGATCACCCGCAGCCTCGACGAGAGCGTGGAGCTCGTCAACCGCTACGCGCCCGAACACCTCGTGCTCGCCACGGAGAAGCCCGATCAGGTGATGAAGCGGGTGGCACACGCCGGGGCCATCTTCCTCGGCCACTACACTCCGGTGGCGGTGGGGGACTACCTCGCGGGGCCCAACCACGTGCTGCCCACCGGAGGGACGGCCCGCTTCTTCTCCCCGCTCTCCGCCGAGGACTTCCTCAAGCGGAGCACCTTCGTCCGCTTCGAGCCGGGAAAGCTCCGGGAGCTCGGAGCCGATGTGATCCGGCTGGCGCAGATGGAGGGGCTCTCCGCCCACGGGCGTTCGGTGGAGCTGCGTCTCGAGAAGATCCGGCGCGCGCGCCGGGAGCGGGAAGCGGCCCGCGACGCGGAGGTGCTGTGATGGCCGAAGAGCGGCAGGGAAGGCGTGCCCTCGTCGACCGCAAGACCCGGGAGACCGACATCGCGGTGTCGCTGGACCTCGACGGAAGCGGCAGCTTCGAGATCTCCACGGGGATCCCCTTCTTCGACCACATGCTCGAGTCGCTGGCCAAGCACGCGCTTTTCGATCTCCGGATCCGCGCGCGGGGCGACCTCGAGGTGGACCTGCACCACACCGTGGAGGACGTGGGCATCGCGCTCGGCCGGGCCATCCGGGAGGCCCTCGGCACGGCCGAGGGCATCCGACGCTACGGCGCGGCCATGCTGCCCATGGCCGAGGCGCGCGCAGACGTGGCGGTGGACGTGTCCAACCGCCCCTACCTCGTCTACCGCGTCGATCTCGTCAACGACCGGGTGGGAGGCTTCGACGTGTCGCTCGTGGAGGACTTCCTCTACGCCCTCGCCTCCCACGCCGGTCTCGATCTCCACGTGGAGCTCCGGTACGGCCGGAGCCCGCACCACGCCGTGGAGGCGATCTTCAAGGGGTTGGCCCGGGCCCTGCGCGAGGCGCTCGAGCGGGATCCCCGCGCCACCGGCGTGCCCTCGGTCAAGGGGGCGCTGTGATCGCTTTCCTCCCGTGGGCGCCCCACCCGCGGGCCGGCGGGGCGCGGGCATGAGTCCGCCGCGCCGCGCGGCCGTGATCGACTACGGCTGCGGGAACCTCCGGAGCGTGGTGCGGGCCCTCGAGCGATCCGGCCTCGATCCCCGGGTCACCGACCGCCCGGAGGGTTTCCGGGACGCCCACGCCCTCGTGCTGCCCGGGGTGGGCAACTTCTCCGATGCGGTGGCGGGGCTCGAGAAGCGGGGTCTCACGGAGCCGCTGCGCGACGCCATCCAATCGGGCCGCCCGTATCTCGGGATCTGCCTCGGCCTCCAGCTCCTCTTCGAGCGGAGCCTCGAGCACGGGGAGAGCCCCGGGTTCGGCCTCCTCCGCGGCGAGGTCCGCCGCTTCCCGGACGAGGGCCCCGGCGGAACCCGGCTGCGGGTTCCCCACATCGGCTGGAACGAGGTGCGCTGGAGCGGCTCCCACCCGCTGCTCCGGGAACTCCCGGAGCGGGACTGCTACTACTTCGTCCACTCCTACCGGGCCGAGCCCGCCGAGGCCGACCTGGTGGTCGGCTGGTGCGAGTACGGGAAACCCTTCGCCGCCGCCGTGGCCCGGGAGAACGCGATCGCCGTGCAGTTCCATCCCGAGAAGAGCCAGAACGCCGGCCGGCGGCTCCTCGACGCCTTCGCGCGGTGGGTCTCGGCTTGAGGTTCCGGCTTCGGCGCGGTCTCCACGGGGCGATC
>Ga0256839_1004295_pt1 | contig 14058 bp, 11 predicted proteins | sample 354166metaG_FD_185968 | JGI IMG/M metagenome (GOLD analysis project Ga0256839, IMG submission 185968) | Hydrothermal vent microbial communities from Mid Atlantic Ridge, Atlantic Ocean - 354-166 | ecosystem: Environmental > Aquatic > Marine > Hydrothermal vents | place: Atlantic Ocean: Mid... | reverse complement strand
CTTTTCCACCACGTCGCCGTCGACGAGAAGGCGGCCGCCCCAGGGCACGGGCGGGAAGATGCCCGGGATGGCGCTCGAGGCCATGACCGCGTCCACCAAGGGCCCCTCGCGCAGCACCACCACCTCACCGGTGTTCAGGTCGGCGGCGTTGATGGCCAGCGGGGGCACCAGCTCCTCGATCCTGGCGGTGCCGTAGAGTTCGAGCAGGCCTTCGCGGAGCCGTTCGGCATCGGCGATCGCCGTATGGCGCAGCGCCTTGAACAGCCGGCCCTGGATCTTGGCCACCCGCAGCAGGCGGTTGCCGTTGGCCATGAAGAGGTCGGCGAGCTGGCGGTCGATCACGTGGCTCATCAGCGGCTCGACCTCGAGCGGCAGGTCGAGGCCCAGGTTGGCTGCCGCGTAGGCCCCCGCCGAGCTGCCCGCCACGCCGGCGATGGGCAGACCCGCCTCCCGGATTGCGCGCAACGCCCCCAGGTGCGCGAACCCGCGCACCCCGCCGCCGCTGAGCGCGAGGATCAGCCCCGATTGCGTCGTCGATCCGTCGAAAGCAGCCATAGCCCCAGGAGCAGAATGCCGAGCGGGAGCGCCCACTTGAGCGCCGCAAAGAGGAGGCCCAGCGCCAGCAGCGCCAGCGCCAGGACCCAGCCGAAACTCACGAGCACCGCCCCCAGCGCCAGCGCCAGGACTAAGCCGATCAGGGTCAAGGCCACCGCCAGCAGCGGTCCCAGGACCGGCCACAGCAGCAGGAGCCCGAGGAGCAGCAGCGCCCAACCAAGGTATTTCATGCCTTCATTCTACGCGCAGCCCCCTCTCACCGCCCCTTAAGCCCGTTTGTGTACGATGGAGCGCAATGGAAACGGCTCTTTCCCCCGAGGTGGAATACGCCCAGCAGGCACGCCTTTCGGCCCAGGGCTTGCGCAAGCGGTACGGGCGCCGTGACGTGGTGCGGGGCGTGGACCTGGTTCTCGGGCGCGGGGAGATCGTCGCCCTCTTCGGTCCCAACGGAGCGGGTAAGACGACGACGTTCTACATGCTCGTTGGTTTCGTTCGCCCCAACGGCGGGCGGATCCTGCTGCGCGGGGAGGACGTGACCCGGCTGCCCATGCACAAGCGGGCGCGGCTGGGGCTGGGCTACCTGCCCCAGGAGCCATCGGCGTTCCGGCGCATGACCGTGCTCGAGAACCTGCTGGCCATCCTCGAACACCAACCCCTTCCCAAGAAGGAGCGGCACGACACCGCGTTGGGGCTGCTCGAGGAGTTCCACATCGACCACCTCAAGGACAAGTACGCCTATACGCTCTCGGGGGGCGAGCGGCGGCGGCTCGAAATCGCCCGGGCGCTCACCACCAACCCCGACTTCATCCTCCTCGACGAGCCCTTCACCGGCGTCGACCCCAAGAACGTGGGCGACATCCAGACCCTGATCCAGGAACTGCGCGCCAAACGCGGCCTTGGGGTTTTCATCACCGATCACTCGGTTCGCGAAACGCTGGCCATAACCGATCGGGTTTACCTGATGTACGACGGCCAGGTCGTGTTCCACGGCAGCCCCGACGAGTTCGCGCGCGACACGGGCGCCCGCAACTACTACCTGGGCGAGGACTTCGAGCTCTAGCCTCCTCATGAGCCTCTGGACGCTGCTCGTCAACCTGCTGCTCATCGCAGCTGTCGTCGCCTACGTGGGCGACGTGGTGGGCCGCCGGGTGGGGCGCCGCCACCTGCGCCTCTTCGGTCTTCGTCCGCGCACCACCGCGCTGGTTGTGGCCGTCTTTACCGGCGTGGTCATCGCCCTGCTGGCGTTCGCGGCCTTCTTCTTCCTGGCCAGCGACGCGCGCAAGACGATCCTCGAGGCGGAGAAGGTGCGCGAGGAGCGGGACCAGCTGCGGTCCGAGGTCGAGCGTCTGGGAGGTCACGTCAGTGACCTGGAGGCGCGCGCCGCACGGGCGCTGGGGGAGAGCGAACGCCTGGAGCGGGAGCTGAAGGCCAAGGCCGACGCCCTCAAACTGGCCGAGGATGAGATCCGCAAACTGCAGGGCGAGAAGGAGCTGCTGCGGCAGGCGGTCGAGGAAACCCGCAAGCAGCTCGAAGAGCGCGAGGTGGAGCTGGGGCGGGTGCGCGCCGAGGTGGAGCGGATCGGAGCCGAGCGCGAGGCGCTCGAGCGCGAGTTCGACGCCCTGCAGCAGGGCCAGATCCTTTTGCTGGACGACCTGGAGAAGCTGCGCCAGGCCGAGGCCGACGCGATCCAGCGCGCCGAGGCGGCCCAGGCCAAGACCCGCGAAGCCGAGGCGGCCGCGGCCCAGGCCGAGGCTCGGGTGCGCGCCATTCAAAAGGAGATCGCGGCGCTGGAAAAGGAGCGCCAGCAGCTTTTGGGCGACATCACCACCCTCGACGCCGAGCGCAAAGCGCTCGAGGAGCAGCGCGACGCCCTGCGGCTGGCCAACCGTCGCCTCCAAGACCAGCTGGCGGCGGCGAACCAGCAGGTCTTCGACCTGAAGCAGGAGCTGCTGCGGCTCGAGCAGGAACGCAGCTCGACGGAGCGGGGGCTTGAGGTGTTGCGGCGGCAGCTGAGCGACAGCCTCAAGGACACGGTGCTTTCCGAGCTGGTGTGGTCGACGGGGCCGCTGCAGCAGGCCCTTGACCAGGCGGTGCACCTGGCCGAGGTTCAGGTGCGGGTCGAGGGTTTTCGCGGCGTCCTCGTTCCCGAGGACCTCAACAGCGAGGGCTGGCGCGCCCCCGGAGTCATCCAGGCCCGCGCCGAGGGCGTGACGCCGGACGGTAAGGTGCTGTTGCAGCTGCGCTTCGTGCCTAAGGAGTTGCGCTTCCGCATCGGGCAGGTCATCGCCCTGCGCGAGCTTCCGCCCCCGCGCCTGCAACCCGAGCGCGTCCGTAGGAGCCTGGAGGATCTGCGTGAAACCGCTTTCGAGCGCCTGCTCAAAGCCGGGGTTCTGCCCGAGCGGGTGGCCGCCGCTGGGCTTTCGGGCGCGGTCCTCGCCGACTTCCAGGCCCAGATCCGCGACGAGGTGGGCAACGTGGTGGTCGCCGTGGTAGCGGCCGACGACGTCTGGACCACCGAGGTGCCGCGGTTGCTCTACCAGGTGCTCTACGTTCCGTAGATCAGCCGCGCCGCCGCCAGATCCCATAGCGCCGAACCGACGCTCTTGAACACCACCGGTCCTCCTGCGGGCGGGCCTTCTTCGAGCGCCTCCCCCAAGGTGCGCACCTGCGCCCAATCCACGCCGGCCTGCAGCAGGTCGCCGGCCTCGGCGCGCGCTCCGGGCAGGGTGTCCACGAAGACCTGCGAGCGTTTCACGAGCGCCGCCGGCAACTCGGCCATGCGCGGGGTGAAAGCGCCGACGGCGACGATCAGCGCGTCGTCGGCGACCTCTTCCGGTACCACCGGTGCGGCGCTGCTCGTGGCGCTGACGATCAGGTCGACCTCGGGCGCGACCTTGTCGGGGAAGGGGACGGTTTGCATGGCGAGGCCCAGCTTGCGCCCGTGCGCGGCCAGCTCGGCCGCTCGCGAGAAGGTGCGGTTGTAAACGAAGACGCGCCCGGGGCGGAGTGTCGAGAGCGCTTCAAGGTGGGCCCGCGCCTGCGTGCCGGCGCCCAGAACGAGCACCTGTTCGGGCGGTTTCGCGGCGAGCCGCTGAACGGCCAGCAGCGAGAGGGCGGCCGTTCGCCGAGCGGTGACGACGGCCCCGTCGAGCAGCAGCTTGGCCTCCCCGGTGTGGACGTCGAAGACGAGCACCTCGGCCTGCACCTGAGCGAGCCCGCGTTCGGGGTTGGCGGGGTGGACGCTGACGCGTTTGAGCACACCCAGGCGTTCGTCCCAGGCGGGCATGAGGAGCAGCATGCCCCCTTCGGGCAGCGGATGCGCCGTACGTTCGGGCGCGACCGCCCGACCCGCGCGGGCGTCGAGCACGACCCGGGCCAGGGTGCCGGCGAGGGCTTCGTAGGGGAGCAGGGCGGCGGTCGTCGTGGCGGAGAGGATCTTCATAGGGCGCCCAGGAACGCGTGGAGGGACTGTAGGTAGTCCCGCAGGAGGTCGAGCGAGGGGAGCGGCTCGTGCACCTCGAGCCCGTGGCCCGCGCCCGGCAGTACGAGGGAGTGCAGACCCGGACGCTCCAGCCCGTCCAGGAGCTCGGGCGGGGTGGCCGGGTCGGCGCCGCCGGCCACGAGCAGGCCGGGGGCGGCGTCTTCCGTGATGGCGCGGAGCACGTCGTCCGCGCGGAGCAACGGGGTGAGCCACACCTTGGCCGCCCCGGCGTCGCGGGCGTCGCGGAGGAGGAAGGCCATGGCCAGCGTGCCGATCGACTTGCCTACCAGCAGGCGCGGTCGCGCGTGCCCGCGAACCCAGCGCCACACCGCAGCGGCGTCGGCGGTGATCCAGGAGTGGCGTTCGGCCTCGGCGGCGGTGAGGAACTCGGGGCGGTCGTAGTCGTACCAGGCCTCGACGACCGCCCATCCGCGGGCGCGCAGCAGCTTGCCGGTGTAGTGCAGCAGGGGCCGCGCGGGCGAGTAGCGCAGGCCGGGGAAGACCACGGCGACGGGTTCCCTACGGGGATCCCCCTCGACCACCAGGAAGAAGCGGTGCCCTTCGTGCCCTTCCAGCTCTACGCGCGCCACGGTTTCAGTCTAGCGCAGATTGGCTACGCCGACACAAAAGGGCCCCCGCGCTGTGCGGGGGCCGGCGCTGTGCGGGGGGCTTAGTCGAGGAAGTCGCGCAGCTTGCGGGTGCGGGACTCGTGGTATTTGAGCTTGCGCAGCGCCTTGTTCTCGATCTGGCGGATGCGCTCGCGGGTGACGCCGAAGTAGGCGCCCACCTCCTCGAGGGTGTGCTCGCGACCGTCGATCAGCCCCTTGCGCAGCTTCAGCACCATGGCCTCGCGCTCGGAGAGTTTGGAGAGCGCCTTTTCCAGCTCCTCCGAGAGCAGGCTCTGGGCGGCCGAGTCCACCGGGCTGGCCAGGTGCTCGTCGGGGATGAAGTCACCGTAGAACGAGTCCTTCTCGTCGCCGATCGGCGTCTCCAGGCTGACCGGCTCCTGGGCGATCTTGAAGGTTTCCTCCACCTTCTTGGCGTCCCAGCCGGGGCCCATGGCGTCGGCGATCTCGGCGTAGGTGGCCTCGCGCCCCAGCTCCTGCTGCAGCTGGCGGGCGGTGCGGGTGAGCTTGTTGATCGTTTCCACCATGTGCACCGGGATGCGGATCGTACGGGCCTGGTCGGCGATGGCGCGGTTGATGGCTTGGCGGATCCACCAGGTGGCGTAGGTGGAGAACTTGTAGCGCCGCTTGTACTCGAACTTCTCGACGGCGCGGATCAGGCCCTGGTTGCCCTCCTGGATGAGGTCGAGGAAGGAGAGGCCGCGGCCGGTGTACTTCTTGGCGATGGAGACGACGAGCCGCAGGTTGGCTTCGATCAGGTGCTGGCGGGCGATCTCGCCGTCGCGGGCGATGTGCAGGTAGCGCTTCTGCGGTTTGGGCAGAGCGCGAAGGCGGGCGTCGACGGCCTGGATGGTGTCTTCGTCCACACGTTCGGCTTCGTACCCGGGGATGTGGGGTACGCGGCCGCCGTGGCGCACCTGGGCGCGGATGACCTTCTTGATCAGGTCGGCTTCCAGGCCGGTGAACTCGGCCAGCCGTTCCACGGCGGCTTCGCCTTCTTCGACGCGGCGCGCCAGGTCGATTTCTTCTTCCAGCGTCAAAAGCGGCACCTGCCCGATCTCGTGCAGGTACTGCCGCACCGGGTCCGAGGTGGAAACCCGGGTCGCGATGGTTACGGGTTCTTCGGGTTTGGCGATCACTTCTTCTTCGATGGGCGCTTCGACGGCAGCCTCCGCCACGACTTGTTCCTCGTCGAGGACGGGCTCGAGCACTTCCGGCTCGGCGCCCGGTTCGATGGCGGCGGCCTCGGCCGGCGCCGCTGCCTCCTCGGGGGAGGCGGTCTTGGCTTTCTTGCTTCGGGAGGGCTTGGAGGCGGTCACGGCGGCCTTCTTCGAGGCCGCAGACTTCTTGGATTTGGGGGACGCCTTCGCGGCGGTCTTCTTTTTCGTGCCACCCTTGGACGCAGCCTTCTTAGGCGCCTCGTCCAGCACGGCAACGGCCTTTTCCTCGGTCTTCTTCTTGCTCAAGCGGGTCACCTCCCGGTCGTGCGCCTTCGGCACGGTCAGGGTTGTTTTACGGCAAGCAGCACCTTGTAACGGCCAGCGTGCAACGTGCGCACGTTGCCGAACCGGTCGTGCATCCAGACTTCGTATTTTAGAAACGGGTTGGCCACCAGGTAAAACCGACCTCCAGGTCGTGTACGTCGATGGGCTGCGGCCACGAAAGCCTCGGCTACGTCCAAAACAACGCGACCCCCAACATGGAAGGGGGGGTTTGATACTACTATATCATAAACTTCGTTTTCTTGCAATGCTTCATCAACGTCGGAGTGATGCACCGCCGCCGGCCGGCCGGCGGCGCGAAAGCTGTGCTTTGCGCTCTCGACCGAGGCAAGCTGGTGCTCCAGCAGCGTCACCTGCGCGCCCTCACAGGCCAGGGGAAGGCTGAGGGCGCCGTAACCCGCCCCCAGGTCGAGCACACGGGCCCCCTCGACATCCGCGGGCAGGTGTTCCAGCAGCAGGCGGGTGGCGGGGTCCACCGCGTCTGCGGAGAAGACCCCGGGCCAGAGCCAGAAGGTCAGTCGTCGGCCGCGCAGTTCGGCCTCAAGGGGTTTGGGTTCGTTTGGCACCTGCGGGGGCGGGCCGGGGGAGCGCTCCAGGACCGCAACGCGCACCCCCTTGGCGCGCGCGACCACCTCGCCGCCACCGACGAGGTCGCGCGTCCAGTCGAGGTAGCGTTCGAAGCCGAGCTTCTTGTCACCGGCCACCCAAAGCAGACCCCCGGGCTCGAGCGCCCGCGCGGCCGCCCGAATCTGGGCGCGCACCCAGGCATTGCCGCGGTCGGCCCCGAAGACGAGCAGGGCCGTGCCGTAGGCCGATTTGGGCACCTGCCAAGGCAAGGCGGCGCGCACCCGCAGGCCGGGGTGCACCGCGGCGCTGGCCGCGAGTGCCCGCAGGGCCGAGCGCCGATCCTCCCACGCCTCCACCTCGAGCCCTGCGGCCAGCAGCGGCAGCGACGCGATCCCCACCCCGGGATTGAGGTCGATCGCCCGCGTTCCCCGGGGTTCGACCGCATCGGCCAGCAACCGGTAGGCGGGGTCCTCCAGTCCGGGGGCGCCGCGCTTGACCCAGAGCGGGCCCGCAGGGGTCGGCAGGGTTGTGAGGGTGTGGTACTCCGCGAGCTCCACGGAATGTACACTTTAGCACATATTCGCTAGAATGGGGAACGTGCTCGTGCTCGGCATCGAAACCAGTTGCGACGACACCGGCGTGGGGCTGGTGCAGGACGGCCAAGTCCGCGTGAACCTGGTGGCGTCGCAAACCCTGTTGCACGCCGAATACGGCGGGGTGGTGCCCGAGCTGGCCAGCCGGGAGCACACGCAGGTGCTCGACCGGCTGGTGGCCCGCGCCCTGGACGAGGCCGGGGTTCGGCCGCAGGAACTCGACCTGGTGGCCGCCACCCGCGGCCCCGGCCTGGTCGGTCCGCTGCTCGTGGGGCTGGGTTACGCCAAGGGGCTGGCCTGGTCGCTAGGGAAGCCCTTCCTGGGCGTGCACCACTTAGAAGGCCACCTGCACGGCGCCCTCGCCGAGGCGCCGGTGGAACCGCCCTTTCTTGTCCTGATCGCCTCCGGAGGCCACACCCACCTCTACCGCGTGGAGGCGTGGGGGCGCTACGAACTGCTCGGTGCGACCCGCGACGACGCCGCGGGCGAGGCCTTCGACAAGGTCGCCCGCACGCTGGGCCTCGGCTACCCCGGTGGGCCCGAGATCGAGCGTCTGGCGGCAGCGGGCGACCCGCATGCGGTGCCCTTCAGCGTGCCCATGCGCGGACAGGCGGGCTACGACTTCAGCTTCTCCGGGCTCAAGACCGCCGCGGTGCGGTTCAAGGACGAAGGCCACGCGCCCGCCGACATCGCCGCGGGCTTCCAGCGGGTGGCCGTGGCGGCGCTTTCGGGCACCCTCGAGAGCGCCGCCCGGGGCACCGGCCTCCGCCGGGTCGTGGTGGCCGGGGGCGTGGCCGCCAACCGGGCCCTGCGCGAGGCGCTCGCGGCCACCGGCCTCGAGGTACACCTGCCCCCGCCGGGCCTTACCTCCGACAACGGCGCCATGATCGCCCTGGCCGCCGCCCGACGTTGGTCGCGCGAAGCGCGGGCTGACCCCCTCACGGTCTCCGCCGAGCCCTACTGGCCCTTGGGCGAGGTGGTCTAGCTGGCCCTTCTCATCTTCCAAGCTTAGAATGCGATAAGTTATGCTGGGTCTTCTCAAAAAACTCTTCGACAACAACGACCGCGAAGTGCAGCGCTACTTCCGCCAGGTCGTCGAGCCCACCAACGCCCTCGAAGCGGAGGTCCAGAAGATCGACGACCTGGCCGCCGCCTACGCCGAGGCCCGCCAGCAGCACGAAAACGGCAAGCCGCTCGACGAACTCTTGCCCTGGGTCTTCGCGCTCGCGCGCGAGTCGGCCCGCCGCTACCTGGGACTGCGCCCCTACGACGTGCAGCTCGTCGGCGGCGCGGTGCTGCACGACGGCCGCATCGCCGAGATGAAGACGGGGGAGGGGAAGACCCTCGTGGCCACGCTGCCCGTGGCCCTCAACGCCCTCACCGGCAAAGGGGTGCACCTGGTCACGGTCAACGACTACCTGGCCCGGCGCGACGCCGAGTGGATGCGACCCGTCTACCACGGGCTGGGGCTCGAGGTGGGGGTGATCCAGCACGACACCCCGCCGCCCGAGCGGCGCAAGGCCTACCTGGCCGACATCACCTACGTCACCAACTCCGAGCTCGGTTTCGACTACCTGCGCGACAACATGTCGCTCAGCCCCGACCAGCTGGTGCTGCGCCACGACCACCCGCTCCACTACGCCATCGTGGACGAGGTCGACTCGATCCTCATCGACGAGGCGCGCACGCCGCTGATCATCTCCGGTCCGGCCGAGAAGGCCACCGACCTCTACTACAAGATGGCCGAGGTGGCCCTCAAGCTCGAGCGCGGCGAGAAGCCCGAGCCCGGCGAGAAGGACAAGGAGCCCACGGGCGACTACACCATCGAGGAGAAGCAGCGCCACGTCCAGCTGACCGAGCGCGGCATCGAGCGCGCCGAGAAGCTCCTCGGCATCCCCGGCCTCTTCAGCCCCGAGAACATGGAGAAGGCCCACATGCTCATCCAGGCCATCCGGGCCAAGGAGCTCTACCATCGCGACCAGGACTACATCGTCCAGGACGGCCAGGTCATCATCGTGGACGAGTTCACCGGCCGCCTGATGCCGGGCCGCCGCTTCGGCGAGGGGCTGCACCAGGCCATCGAGGCCAAGGAGGGCGTCAAGATCGAGCGCGAGAACCAGACGCTGGCCACGATCACCTACCAGAACTTCTTCCGCCAGTACGACAAGACGGCGGGCATGACCGGTACGGCCAAGACCGAGGAGAAGGAGTTCCAGGAGATCTACGGCATGGACGTCATCGTCGTGCCGACCAACCGCCCGGTCATCCGCCAGGATCACGCCGACGTCGTCTACCGCACCGAGCAGGGCAAGTTCATGTCGGTCGTCGAGGAGATCGCGCAGCGCTACGAGAAGGGCCAGCCGGTCCTCGTGGGGACGATCAACATCGACAAGTCCGAGCGGCTCTCGGCGATGCTGCGCGAGCCACGCTACTACCTGCCGCGCGTCGAGATGCGCACCGGTCTGCTGCTCAAGGCCATCCAGAAGAAGTCGGGGCCGGAGTGGGAGAAGCTGAAGAAGGCGCTGGCGCGGCCCGCCAACCTGCGCGAAAAGACGCTCGAGGAGTTCGAACCCCTCTTCCAGGGGGCGGGCGGCAACCTCGCCGACGCCTGGGAGCAACTGAAGCTTGCGGTGCACACCCTGGAGATCATCCGCAAGGGCATCCCCCACCAGGTGCTCAACGCCAAGTACCACGAGAAGGAAGCCGAGATCGTGGCCCAGGCGGGGCGGTCGAAGACGATCACCATCGCCACCAACATGGCCGGCCGCGGGACCGACATCAAGCTCGGCGGCAACCCCGAGGAGATCGCCAAGAACATCCTCGAGAAGCAGGGCCTCGACCGCTACGAATGGAAGGTCGAGCTCTTCGTCAAGAAGCTGATCCAGGGCGAGGAGGACGAGGCCCGGAAACTCGCAGCCGAGCTCGAGGTCGCCAGCGAGACGATCGAGGAGATCAAGAAGATCCGCGACGAAGCCAAGATCGACGAGCAGCGGGTCAAGGAGTTGGGCGGCCTCGCCATCATCGGCACCGAACGCCACGAATCGCGCCGCATCGACAACCAGCTGCGCGGCCGCAGCGGCCGCCAGGGCGACCCGGGCGAGAGCCGGTTCTACGTCTCCTTCGACGACGAGCTGATGCGCCTCTTCGCCTCCGACCGCGTGGTCGGCATGCTCGACCGCATGGGCTTCGACGACTCCGAGCCGATCGAGCACAAGATGGTCACGGGGGCGATCGAGCGGGCGCAGAAGCGCGTGGAGGACCGCAACTTCGGCATCCGCAAGCAGCTCTTGCAGTTCGACGACGTGATGGCGCGCCAGCGCGAGGTCATCTACGAGCAGCGGCGCATGGTCCTCCTGGGCAAGGACGAGGAGGTCAAGGAGGCAGCGCTCGCCATGGTGGAGGACACCGTGGCCGCCGTGGCCGAGAACTACCTCAACCCCGAGATCCACAAGGACGACTGGGACCTCGACGGCCTGAAGCTCGCCCTCGTGGACCTCGTCCCCGCCTTCGAGAACTACGACTTCGAGGCGCTGCGCGAGCTCGAGGCCCCCGAGGCGATCGACAAGGTGGTGGAGGCGGCCTTCGGCTTCTACGAGGAACGCGAGCAGGAGCTCAGCCCCCAGGTCATGCGCGCGGTGGAGCGCTTCGTTATCCTCTCCATCGTCGACTCCGACTGGAAGGAGCACCTGCACAACCTCGACGTACTGCGCCAGGGCATCGGCCTGCGATCCTACGCCCAGAAGGACCCCTTCCAGGAGTACAAGTTCGAGGCCACCCGCCTGTTCAACGAAATGATCGCCCACATCAAGAGCGAGTCGGCCAAGTTCTTCTTCCGCCTCAAGGTGGAGGCCGAGCCTCCCAAGCCTCAGGTCTACGTTCCCGTGCCGGAAAAGAAGCCCCAGTCGGTCAAGTCCGACGCCAAGGCCGCAGCCGGTAAGCGCGGAGGGAAGCGCCAGGAGCCCAAGAAGAAGATCGGGCGCAACGACCCCTGCTGGTGCGGCAGCGGCAAGAAGTACAAGCACTGCCACGGCAAGAACGCCTGAGCGCCGCTTTCCAGATCAACGCAAAGCGCGGGGGTGGACAGAGGTCCACCCCTTCAGATGCGGCGGACCTGTCGGTCCCAAGCCTCCGACCCGCCTTCCCGCAGCCTGGCGTTGATGAACCCGTCCGCCCCCAGGCGTTTGAAGCGGCCCAACGACCCTTCCAGGCGGTCATCCCCGGTCGGGGCGGGCCACTCAGCCCCGGCCGGGTAGAAGACGCTACTCGCAGTCTTCGATGACCAGCCCCGGCGGGGTCACGGTGCAGTCCGGGTCGGTGCCGTCGTCGTGGACCATTATGTCGAGAGTAAGCACGTTTTACGCCGGCAGGCCGATCCGCTTGATGTGGTCGCTAAGGGGGAAGTCCCGCCGGCTCAGCCCCGACTCGCCGCTGGTGCGCATGCAGTAGGCCTTGATGGTGATCTGTTTGCCCTCGGGCCGGGTGGTGGCGGGGGAGGATACGGGCACCTCCCACTGCATCATGCTTCCCTGACCCGGCTCCACCCAGACCCAGTTGGGTCCGCGGTCGCGCAGGTCGTCGCTGAAAGCCATATCGCGAAACCCCCACTCCTCCTGGATGCCTCCCACTGCGACCTTGACCCCGTCGTCGCAGCGGTCGCTACGGGCGTCGATTGAAATCGAAACGCCCCCGTACGCCACCGAGTTGAGCCCCGGGCATCCCGAAAGTACGGCAACAAGAAGTACACCTATCAGCATTCCTGCCCACCGTTTAGTAGAGCGCATAGTACCCGCCCGCCCGCGTCGTTGGCAGAATGCCGGTGATGTTCAGGAACTTACCGTTGTACCTGCCCTCGTAGGTTTCACCCCACAGTATCTTCACCAGCCCCTCCCCTTTAGCCTCGGTGCGGGCGTGTGACGGTAGCACGTTACGACCCCATGAACTTCGGCGAACACAACACAACCCAAGGTCAGCCGCTCGTAAAGTGCGCAACGTTTACTTTACGACCCCGGGGCGGCCGCCCCGGGGTCTTCGCGGTTCAAGGGTGAGGGTAGTCGATCGTGAGCCCGGGCGAGGTTACCGTATAATCCGGGTCCGTGCCGGTGTCGCTCACCTTTATCTCGGTGGCGACCACTCCTGCTTCGATCAGGAACATGCCTGCGTCGAAGGTGCGCTCGCTCAGGCCCGGGTCCGCGTTCTTACGCATGCAGTAGGCTTTGACCGTGAAGGTTTCGTTGCGAGCGTTTTGGTCGAAGGCGCGGGTTGTTTGAAAGGAGATGTCGTAGTACTTTCCGGGTTTGACCCAGACCCAGTAGTTACCAGCTCCGTAGATGAGGTCCGTTTCGGGGACAGTGTGATCGATGTCTGCGAGTGCCCCTTCCTTGATCTCCAGCACCGCCTTGATGCCATCATCGCACCGATCGGTACGGGTTGCATCCACGGCCAGCTGTATTGAACCCACCACCACCTGCGGGCAAGCCGTGAGCAAGCCGGCCAGCATCGACACCAGGGTAACCATCAACAAGCCTTTGCCCAACTTTCTACTTAAGCGCATAGTACCCTCCCGCCCGTGGAGTGGGCAAGATGCCCGTGATGTTCAAGAACTTACCGTCGTTCGGTCCGCCCGTTTCGTACCAGGGGATTCTTACGAGTACCTCGGCTGTCGTTCGCCAGTTGTACAGCCGTCCTTCAAGAGTGGGAGCATAATGTTCGCCTATGGCCGTAGGGTCGACGTGGTAGAGGGCGATGCCCGGCACCCCCCTGACGCCGATGCTGTCCATGGCCAGGTTGTACATCCGCCAGCGTACCGAGGTGGTGGGGGATCCGTAGTACCAAGCACCGAGAAGGTTGAGCCAGGAACCGCGTTCGTTTAGCCAGGCGTTGGCCCCATTGAAAAAGCCGCGGGGCGTCGTCATGCCCTGACCCGACAGCGCCTTCGTTCCCATCTTGATGATTAAATCAGGATAGTAAATCTTGCTGCCCCCGTAGTTCTGCTTGTGGAAGATCAGCATGCGGCCCCCGAGCCAGCTGTTCTTGCGATGCATGTAGTTCCAGCTAGAAATTGGTGCATAGTAAAGATTAGGCGTGGAGCTCCCGTACCAATTGATGTTGGCCCAGCCCCGGTACTGATTGCGCTCGAACTGGTACCACGCTGCTAGGCGGATAAAGGCAGCAGGTCCACATCCTATAGGTAAGGTCTGATGCGGGCCTGTGGTATCCGTAACATGCCAGTAGGTAAAGTTCTTCCAGTTCGAGTCTTTGAATTGCCGAGGGAAATGGTTGTAACCCTCGTAATACCCATTGTTTGGCGGGTATTGGTCGTTATGTCCTGTGTCAAAGTAGTCTTTCCACCGGTAACCGTAGTCCGAGTACAGCTGCCAGTTCCCCCCTACCGTATGCCACTCGTAATCCTTCCTCACCTTGTTCGTGTCTTTGTCCCTGGCCTCCAGCACCCAGTACTCCCCGTAGCAGAACCAGCCCGCGCAGTACTTCTTCCGCCACTGCGGCGCCACCTCCTCAAAGTTGCTGAAGTTGCCCGCACCTCCTTCGGCAATCACCTCCTGTGCCTTGGCGAAGTCCAGCTCCCCGTCCGCCCCCGTCATCGCCGCCAGACCCATCCCCGCCGCCCGCGGCTTTACCCGCGCGGCCTGCAGGCTCACCGGATCGTAGCCCAGCATGCCTAGCAGCTCGGCTTCAACCGCCCTTGCTTCCAGCGCCTCCGCCGAGGCGTCTTCGGC
>Ga0256839_1004293_pt1 | contig 14059 bp, 10 predicted proteins | sample 354166metaG_FD_185968 | JGI IMG/M metagenome (GOLD analysis project Ga0256839, IMG submission 185968) | Hydrothermal vent microbial communities from Mid Atlantic Ridge, Atlantic Ocean - 354-166 | ecosystem: Environmental > Aquatic > Marine > Hydrothermal vents | place: Atlantic Ocean: Mid... | reverse complement strand
ATCGTTGAGGCCCAGCAGCGCATCTGGTTTCTGGTGCCCCAGTTCTTTGGTGCCTTCGTCTTCTTCTGTGCCATCCTGGCAGAGGACTCGCGCCACCCCTTTGACCTGCCCCAGGCCGAATCTGAGCTTGCGGCAGGCTACCACACCGAGTACTCGGGGATACGCTTTGCCCTCTTCTACCTTGCCGAGTATGCCCAGATCCTGATCTTTTCCGCCCTGTTTGTGATCTCCTTCCTCGGCGGCTGGCTAAGCCCCTTCCGCCACATCCCCGGGATTGAGCGGCTGGCTCTGCCCGAGAGCATGATGATCGTCTCCACCACCTTCTGGTTCATGCTGAAACTGCTCCTTGTCACCATGCTCTTCTTCTGGCTGCGGGGGAGCCTTCCACGCTTCAGGGTTGACCAGCTGATGGACTATTCGTGGAAGTTTCTTCTCCCCCTCTCCCTCTACAACCTGATCCTGGTGGGGCTGGCGGTGGCCTATCGCCACCCCTGGTACATGGGCAACATGGAGGTGATAAACCCCATCGCCAACCTGAAGGACCAGGTGCCGGTCCCCACCCCCTGGGGGGCCTACCAGCTCTTCCGGCCCGAACTGGTCACCGACGAGCTTCGCCGGGCAAGCGACTTTTATAACTTTGCCGAGCTAACCTTCCACACCCTCTACTGGATCGGCTTTTTCATCATGGCGGGCTTTTTCGCCGTCCTTGTCTATCGGGTGATGAGGAAGCGGGCGGCAAGGCGCAGGCGCTACCGTGAGCTTGCTGTGCGGAGGAAGGAGGCGCCCCAGACATGAGCCAGAGGGAGCGCGAGGTGGAGCTGGTCCGGGAGGAGTGGCTGAAGACGGGAGAGCGCACCTTCCACTTCGCCGACCAGACGGTCTATGGGGTGGAGCGCCTGATCCCCCTCTGGCTCACCTACCTCACCTGGGGGGCCATCATCCCCTTCTTCGTCCTGCTCATCTGGACCCGCTATCAGGGGTTCGTCTCCACCGTGCGGGAGATGCCCGCCGGCGGCACCAAGACCTTCTTCGTCATCCTCATGGCGGCGGTGGCGGTCTATTTCCTGGCCATCCTGCTCTACTGGATGTGGCGGCTGGCCAAGTTCGTCACCGGATACTCCCAGTGGGCGCTGAGGTACAGGGACGGCCGCCTGTGGGGGACCCTGCTCTACTTCGGCTTCCAGCTCTTCTTCCTGTTTGTCTTCCTTGACCCGCTAAACCGGGTGCAGCGGGCCATCCTGGACTTCAAGAAGTTCACCGGCTTCAGGACCGCCTGGGGGCAGGTGATCTACTTCCCATACACCTTTGAGGTGGTCTGGTATGGGCTGTGGCTGATCTTCTGGCTGGTGGTGGCCTCGGCCTTCTGGCCCGCCATCCGGGCAACCTACCGGGGCATCATCCACGCCCTGAGGCTGATGCAGGAAAACGGGGTCTCCATCCTAACCTCCATGCTCACCACCCTTGACATAGCCCTGTTTCAGCCCCCCGCCACCTATCGCCATCCCAGTCAACCAGTGCCGGTGCCCCGCCAAAGCCGGGGGATGCTCAGGCTAGACCTGGGCAAGCTGGGGCAGCTTGAAGCACCGGCAGAGGCGCTGAAAGCTGCCGCGGCGGCCTGTCCTGACGGGCTCATCCGGGTTGAGGAGGAGGGAGGGCGGCCGGTGAGGGTGCTCTATGACGTCTCCCGCTGCTACTTCTGCGGGCTCTGCGTGGAGGCCGACCGCCACGGGGTGCTTGAGTTTGTTCCCCGACGAAGGCTTCTCACCCGTGGCAGGGAGGAGCTGGTGGTTGACCTGCTTGAGCTTGCTAGGGCGGAGCAGGGCGAGGCGGCTAGCGGGGAGGTGGGCGAGGCATGATTGACTACGGCCTTCTCTCCTACTACGCCCCCCACTTCTTCTTCTACTTCTTCGCCATCATCGCGGTGGCCTCAGGGCTAGGGGTCCTGCTGCTGAGAAATGTCTTCCACTGCGCCCTCTCCCTCATCGTCTCCCTCACCTCCCTGGGTGGCCTGTTTCTGCTTCTCAATGCCGAATTCATGGCGGCGGTGCAGTTTTTCGTCTTTGTGGGCGGCATCACCATGCTTTTGGTCTTCGGCATCTTCATGACCCGCACCTACGTCGGGGTCCACGAGCACCGCTTCAACCGCTGGCTGTGGCCGGCGGTGGCGGTGGGGGTGGTCTTCTTCCTGGTCTACGGCTTTGCCGGCTGGTCCTTCATGTTCAGGACCGAGCGCCAGTTCAGCCTCATCCCCAACCCCAAGCTGATCGGCTGGTCCCTGTTTGCCACCTACACCCTGCCCTTTGAGATCGCCTCGGTAATCCTTCTGGTTGCCCTGGTAGGGGCGGCCATCATCGCCAAAAAGGAGTGGTAGAAGGTGGCACTGGAGAACTTCAACCCGCAGGCTCCCCTGATCGTAAGCTACCAGCACTACTACATCCTGGCGGTGCTCCTGTTTGTAATCGGCTTTCTTACCGTGATCACGCGGCGAAACATCGTGGTGGTGCTGATGGGGCTTGAGCTTATGCTTGCGGCCGACAACCTGCTCTTTCTCACCTTCGGCAACGCCCACGGCATCACCATCACCCGGGTGGTCTTTTCATCGCTGGAGCAGGTTCAGTCGCCCATCGGGCAGATGTTCATGATCTTCATCACCATCGTGGCGGCGGCTGAGGTGGCGGTGGGGCTGGCCATCGCCATCAGCTACTACCGGCTCAAGGCCTCACCGCGACCAGAAAGCTACCGGGAGCTTCACGACTGAGCCATGGGCAACCTGCTTATCACAGTGGTGCTGCTTCCCGCCCTGGCCGGGCTGGGGCTGATCCTTACCGGGAGGCGCATCTCGGCCCTGGCCCCGGCGGTCGCGGTGCTGGTGGGCCTGGCAAACCTCGCCCTGCTTGCCGTGCTGGGGGCCTCTGTGCTCAGGGGGCCGGAGCCCACCTACTTCCTGGAGCACTACACCGGCGCGCTGGGGTTTGACCTGCTCATGCGGCTTGGCCGACCGGAACTGCTTTTCCTCCTTTCGGCCGGGCTGGTCTTTCTGGGGGTCTTCCTCTACGCTCCCTGGTACTTCCGGAGCCACCCCAGGGCCCATGCATTTTTCCCCCTCGCCCTCATGTTCCTCTCCGCGGTAAACCTGCTGGTCCTCTCTGATTCACTAGTCTCCATCCTTATTGCCTGGGAGGTGATCGGGCTTTCCAGCTTCCTGCTCATCGCCTATGGGCAGGATGAGGAGGAGCAGCGGCGGGCAGCCCGCACCGCCCTGCTAAACACCCTCACCGGCTCGGCCCTGCTGGTGATGGGGATCGCCGGGCTGGTAGGCTTTTCCGCCTACGCCCTAAACCCCAGCCCCGGGGTTGACTTCGTCAGCCGGCTGGGATCAACCACGGTGAGCGAACTGGTGTCCCTGCTTAAGGGACAGGACCTGGTCACCCTGCAGGCGGCAAGCCCCTTTGTGGGGGCCTTTCTTGACCTTTCCTTGGTGCTGGTGGTGCTGGGGGCGGCCAGTAAGGCGGCCGTCTTCCCCTTTACGGGGTGGCTTGCCCGGGCGATGGTGGCTCCCACCCCGGTCTCCGCCCTGCTCCACGGGGCGGCCATGGTCTCGGCGGGAGGCTGGCTGATCTACCGCTTCCATCCCTTAATCGCCCTCTCCCCGCCGGCCGGCCGCACCCTTGTCCTCCTCGGCCTGATAACCGCCCTGGGCGGAGCGGGCCTGGCCTTCCTGCAGGGGGGGATCAAGCGGCTGCTGGCCTACTCCACCCTCTCCCAGCTGGGGGCGGTCTTTGCCCTCACCGGCCTGGGCTATCCGGCGGCGGCCCTGGTCTGGCTTTCCCTCCACGGGCCGGCCAAGGCGGGGCTCTTTCTCTGCTCAGGTGCCCTGGAGCGGGCGGCGGGCAGCCTCTCCCTGGAGCGCATCGGCATCGTCCACAAGCCGAGGAGCTTTGCCCTGCTGGGGCTCCTGCTGGCCCTGTCGGTGGGGGGGGCGCCCTTCATCGGGGTCTACTGGGGCAAAAGCCTGGCCGGGCTCAACCTCACCACTCCTCTGGGCCTTCTCTTTGTCCTCTATGCTCTGCTTGCCGGCCTCTACCTGGGCAAGTTCATCCGCTATGCCTTCTATCCCCTCTACCCACTCCCCCTTGACCCGGCCATCGCCCTGCCCCTCACCATCTTCCTCCTCCTCAGCCTAGCCGGATTTACCTCCTCACGGCTGATGGCTCTGGAATCGGCTTCCTCTCCGCTGCACGGCCTCCTCAGCGGGGTGTTGGTGCTAGCCGGCCTGGGCGCGGGCATCTACCTAGGGGCAAAGCCTCTTCCCGCTCCCCTCCTTCGGCTTGCCGAGGGGGGCCTGGGGCTGGAGGAACGGCTTCCCCTGGCGGTGGGCAGGGCGTACAGTTGGCTCTCCCGGCTGGCCGAGGCCACCGACCGGCTAGTGATTGACGGGATGGTGCGGCTTGTGGGCTACGGGGCGGTGCTCCTGAGGGAGGCGGCCGACCTCACCGACCGGCTGGTGGTGGACGGGGCGGTGATGCTTGCCGCCCGCATGTGGCTGGGGGTGCGCTTTGTGCTCCGCCCCATCCAGTCGGGCTACATTCAGACCTACCTGTTTAACATCTTTGTTTCCATGTTTCTCATGATGGTGTTGGGGGCACTGATGACCCGAAACTACCTGTGCAACACGCTGGCTGTAGAGGGCACCGCCCTCAAGCAGGTCTGCCGCAGCCTGGGTATCTCGCCGCAGGAGGTGGGAGACCAGGTGCTATCGCCGATCAAGCAGGAGGAGAGTCCCGCACCCAACCAGCAGGCTGAGGAGGGGGAGGAGTAGATGGAGGCATTCCAGGGCGAAACCCTGCTCAACCAGCTTCGGGCCTTCATACTTAGCCCCCTCAACCAGATCATTTTCCTTCCCATGATCGGGATGCTGGTGGTGGGGCTTATGCCCTGGAAGCGGGGGGACGCCCGGGAGCGGCGGGCGGTGGGGCTGGTGGCCCTCATCTTCACCCTGCTTCCCTGGATACCCATCGCCGGCATGATCAGCCCCCGCATCGCCAGCTTCCTCGCCCAGTCGGGAATCAGCCTGATCGACTACCGGCTGAGGGGCTTTTCGGCCGAGTATGGGCTTTTGGAGAACCCGCGGGTGATCTTCACCTGGATCCCCCGCGACGCCTCCTTCTTCATCTCCTACAGCCTGGGAGTAGACGGGCTCTCCATGGTGCTGGTGGTGCTTTCGGCCATCGTCTTTACCCTCGCCACCCTGGCCAGCCTGCAACTGATCAAGAAGGACCTCAAGCGCTACTTCATGCTCTTCCTTATCCTGCAGGGGGCGGTCTATGGGGTCTTCTTCGCCCTGGACCTGATCCTGCTTTATGTCTTCTGGGAGCTGATGCTCATCCCCATGTACCTGCTCATCACCTACTGGGGGGGCAAGGGGGCCCGGCCGGCGGGGCTCAAGTTCTTCATCTACACGGTGTTTGCCTCCATCTTCATGCTCTTTCCCATCATCATCGGCATCCTGGAGGTGAACCTGGGGGCAGCGGCCACCGGCTACCAGACCCACATCCTTCGGTTCCTCAACGCCGACCCGGCCAACAACCCCACCATCCTGCTTCGCGACAGCGTCAGGCTGGCCATGTTTCTGGCCTACCTATTTGCCTTCGGGGTAAAGATCCCCATCTTTCCCTTCCATACCTGGATGCCCGACGCCCACACCGAGGCGCCCGCCCCCATGTCCATGGTGCTGGCGGCGGTGCTCCTCAAGACCGGGGCCTATGGACTGCTCAGGGTGGCGGTCCCCCTCTTCCCCGACCAGATGGACAAGGTGGCTCCCTACCTGGGGGTAGTGGGGGTGGTGATGATCATCTACGGGGCGCTGGTAGCCTTTGCCCAGACCGACATCAAGCGGATCGTCGCCTACAGCTCCCTGGCCCAGATGGGATTCATCACCTTGGGCATCGCCAGCCTCAACGTGGTCGGGTTTAGGGGGGCAATCTACATGATGTTTGCCCACGGGATCATTGCGGCCAGCCTCTTCTGGCTGGTGGGGATCATTGAGCAGCGTACCGGTACCCGCGACATCCATGAGCTGGGTGGCCTGCTCACCAAGACCCCCCGCCTGGCCCTGAGCCTCATCGTGGCTGGATTTGCTGCGGTGGGGGTGCCGGGGCTGATCGCCTTCTGGGGCGAGTTTCCGGTGGTAATCGGCACCTTCGGCTACCACGCCCAGTGGTCGGACCGGGTCACCATGGCCGGCCTCTCCGACAAGGGGCTCTATATCCTCCTCGGGGTGCTTGCCGCCCTGGGGGTGGTCTTTTCTGCCGCCTACGTGCTGAGGCTGCTTCTGGGGGTGCTTTGGGGAAAGCTTACCGAGCGCACCAGGGAGGTGGCGGATCTTAGCTGGCCCGAATTTGCCGCCTTCCTTCCCCTCATCATCATGACGGTGGGCTATGGGCTCTATCCTGCCCCCATCTTCAACCTGTTTGTGGGCTTTCCAGTAAATACCCTTACCCTGATGGGGGAGATTGCGGAAAACATCGCCAAGTTTGGCGGCTAGCCGCTCCTTATCTCCCCCGGCAGAGGGCGAGAAGCGGCTTGGGGACGGGAACCAATCCACCAGGGAGGGGTCTAATAGAACTCCTTGTGGTAGACTTCACTCGCCCTTGGGGCGAGCCCGGAAACAGTCTGGGAAGGAGAGGAAGGTTATGGGACTTAGAACCGTGCTTCTCACAGCGGTGGCTCTTCTGGTCTTTGCAGGGGCGGCACTGGCCCAGCAGGAGAGTGGACAGGCCACCAAGTCCACCGGCTATGGCCTGGAGATGGGCGACGGAAGCCTCACCCCGGCAGACTTTCGGGCGGCCGACCCCAGCCGTGCCAGAGACTCGTTCCGTCGCTTTTACACCAAGTTCTTTGACCTCCGTCTGAAGCTTAAGAAGGACCGGGCCAACTACCAGGTCTGGGTAAACATCATCACCCGCGACTCCATCAAGCGGCGCATCCAGTGGGAGATTGACGAGTACAACATCACCGATCCCGATCAGATCCAGCAGATCATTGACTACTACGAGCCGGTCACTCCCAAGTGGGGTGAGGTGGTGCTCAACGTGAATGTGATGGCCCCGCGGATGAACACCCGGGTTTTCCAAGACTTCCTGGACGATCTCGCCAACCACGTCTATCTGGCCTACGGCCACTGGGGCGAGCAGCAGAAGCTCAACCAGCTATGGAACCGGACCGAGATTGACTACGAGCCCATCCCGCAGGAGAAGCTGCGCTGGGGCAAGTATGCCCTGGACCCGGCGGCCACCTACGTGCGCGGCATCACCCCGGAGGCGGGAGAGCCGGTCTGGTCGCTGACTACCAAGACCTACTCCATCACCCTCAAGTTCAAGGTTGACCAGCAGACCATCGACGACATGCTGAGTTTCATTCAGCGGGACCGGGATGTGAAGCTCTGGATCGTGATAAGCGACCCCTTCTACTACGTCAGGCGTGAGCTCAAGGGCTGGCAGAAGGCATCCGTCCTCTACCAGCTCAGTCCCGCCCTGCTTAGCGGCTGGAAGCAGGTGGGCCAGTATCTGCCCAGCAAGCAGCCGGTTACCTCCACCGGCAAATACAAGCCGGAGCGGGACTACGAGTCCAAACACCGCAACCCCCTCATGCCCTAGGGACTGACCCAAGCCAGACGGGGAAGGCCCGGCGGGTGTAGAATGCTCGCCGGGTCTTTTTCTTATGGCAGAAACTACTTACCGGGCAAAGATCGCCATTGTCGGAGGAGGTCTGGTCGGTTTCTCCATCGCCTACCACCTGACCAAGCTGGGGGAGAGCGATGTGGTGGTGGTGGAGCGGGAGGAGGCATTGGGGCTCCACTCTACGGGCAAGAGCGCAGGGGGCTTTCGCGCCCAGTTCACTTCGGAGATCAACATCCGCATGAGCCTGCTCTCCATTCCCGAGCTTATCCGCTTCCCCGAGGAGGTTGATCCCAACGCCTATGTTCAGCAGGTGGGATACCTTTTCCTTGCCACCACCGAGGAGGAGCTAAATCAGTTTCGGGAGAACGTGAGCTTTCAGCGTGAGCTGGGGCTTGAAGAGGTGGTGCTGATTGAGGAACCTAGGGAGCTGCTCAAATACTCTCCGGTGATCAACGTGGAGGACCTGGTGGGGGGAACCTTTTCCCCCTCGGACGGCTTCTTTGATCCCTACGAGATCATGATGGGCTACCAGAAGAGGGCCCGCGAAGCGGGAGTAAAAGTTCTCCTGGGAGCAGAGGTAACCGCCTTTGAGAGCACCAACCACCGAGTCTCAGGCCTGGTAACCAGCAAGGGATTGATTGAGTGTGAGCAGGTGGTGATCGCGGCGGGGGCGTGGAGCGGAAGGATCGCCAAGCTGGTCGGGGTTGAGGTGCCCATTGAGCCCATCGTGCGAAAGCTTTTGGACACCGAGCCCATCCCCCAGATCCCGATGACCAACCCGCTCACCATTGACATCCACACCGGCTTCTACTTCCGTCCCGACACGGGAAATACGGTGCTCATGGGGTGGGCCGACCCCACCGAGCCCAGCTTTGAGGGGGAGGTGGACTGGGAGTGGAAGATGAAGGTGGTAGAGATGGCCATCCACCGGGTGCCCGTCCTGGCGGAGGCGAAGCTCCGGGATGGCTGGTGGGGCCTCTACGACACCACCCCGGACCACCACGCGGTGATTGACCGGCTGGACCCCTGGGAGAACCTCTTCATGGCGGCGGGCTTCTCCGGCCACGGGGCGATGCATTCGCCCGCCACCGGAAGGCTGATGGCCGAGTGGCTGGTCTTTGGGGAGCCAAAGAGCCTGGACATAAGCCCCCTCACCTATCAGCGCTTTGCGCGCGGGGAGCTCATCCACGAGCGGAACGTGATCTAGCCTAGGGGCTCTACTTCAGCTCTGATCCACTCTGGGCGCATGGGGGTGACGAAGGCGTCGCTTCCCAGAAGGACCCTAACCCCCGCCTGCCTTGCCAGGGCAACCGGGTTAAGCCCTGCCGCCCGCTCCCTGCCCAGCCGGCGGGCATAGAGCCCACCGAAGACCCGGTTGAAGGCAGGTTGCATGGAGAGGACCACGCCGAGACGACGCAGGAGGGGGAGGTGGTGGGGGAGAAGCTCGCAGGCGTGCTCAATGCGCAGGTGGGCCGAGGGATGGGTCTGCCTCGCCCGCTCAAGCACCCGCAGGGCCTGGTCAATGGCCCGGGCACCGATGGCGTGGACGGTGAGGGTGAGGTCGTGCTCGGCTGCCTTGCTCAGGTTTGCCAAAAGCTCCTCGTCGGTCAGGTACAGGGGGCAGTCGGCATCGCTCAAGCAGGCGGTTGCTGCCACGATGGAGCCATCCAGCCAGAGGTCGCCGCCCACCAGCGACAGTCCCTCAGTGAGGGCCAGATCAAGTTGGGAGAGGAGCGGCACGGGGACTAGGGGAAGATCCTCCGAGGAGTGCTCCAGGATCAGCTCCAGCTCTCCCCTGGGGTCCTCCCCAAAGCCGTCAAAGCAGGTCACCCCAGAGATGCCCCGGCGGCGAAGCTCAGGGAGAAAGACTGCCAGGGCGCGCCGCTTCTCCTCCCTGGGGTGGAGGGAGTAGACTGCCTTGGCCAGGCGGAGAAAGTCGCTGCCGGAAAAGAGGAGAAAGCCCGCCACCTCTTTGCCCCTGAGGTCTCCAAGCCCCAGGTCCTCAAGCAGGGGCGGAGTGACCAGGGCGGCGTGGCCACAGAGGTGACCCAGGTAGAGGGGAACCTTTCTCAGGTGGAGGGGAAGGACGGGGGCGAGCTCTTCCAGGTCTCCCCGCCAAGCTCCCATCAGGTGGCCGATGCCCCGCTCTGTGGCGAGCCTCTCCGCGTGGCGGGAAAGTTCTTCTGGCCGGTCAAAGCCCGGCTCAGGAATGCCCACCCGGTAGCGCAGGGCGGTCGGTATCAGATGGGCATGATGGTCCCACACCACAGGAGAGTCTATCCGACAAGCTGGCCAGCGGGAGGATAGGCTGTCTTATCCCCCCAGCCGGGGCGCTCCCGGAGGTGGGAACTTCTCACTCAGTTCCTCCAGCACCTGGGCAATTTCGTCAGGGATGGGATGACCAGCCCACATGGAAGTGTACTCATTGAAATCCTCCCAGCTCTGGATGACACTGCGCAGCTCGTCTGGGGTGTACTGGTCAATGGGCTTGCCCCGCCAGGTAGGCATCTCGCCGCCCCCGGAGCCAGACTCCTGGGCACCGGCGCTCACGCTAGGCGACGGTGGAGGGGGTGGGCTCTCGCCACCGAGCTGGGTGCGCCGGCTGGCCACCCCGGAGCCAGGGGGAGGAGGAGCGGTGGGCATGCCGCCCGCACCCCCCTCCTGTTCAGCCCCCGGCTTGGTCTGGGTGGCGGCGGGAGGCTTGGCGGTTGCCTTGGGCGGGGTGACGGGAGGTTGCTTTACCTCCCCCTTCCCCTTCTCCTTTTCCCCTGACTGGGGTGGCTGGGGCTCCGAGGGCATGGTTATGTTGCCTCCGGCGGCGGGAGGTGTGGGAGACTGGCGAGCAGGGGCGGCAGGCTGACCGCCCGCCGGCACGATGCGGTTGTTGGCGAAGGGCGGGTAGGTCAGGTTGGGATCGGGAAGAATGTTCTCCCCGGAGGAATCAAGCACATAGAACTTGACCGGATCGCGGTCGGCGGTGAAGTTTAGGGTGCTGGGGTCGTCAATGGAGCGCAGCACCTTGAAGCGAAGGGTGGCAAGAATTCCACTCCCGGAAAGGTTCTTGGCCGGGTCGTTCCAACTTATGCCCAGGGTCACCACGCCCACATCCTTGTCGGGCTGGGCGTAGAAGAACTGCACCTTGGACTCGTCGGTAAAGAAGTCGCCCAGCGCGGCTCCCTTGAAGGCGAGGCGCTCATTGTCAAACTGGATGTTAAAGAGACCACGGCGGAAGTCCTTGAGGTGCTCCCCCTTGAGGTCCAGGTAGATGTAGCTGCCCTCGGTCATCACCTGGTTCTGGTTGAAGTCCAGCACCACTGCCGGGTCGGGCTCGGTGGCCTCAATGATGAGCTGGCGGGGGTCGGTCAATTCCTCCCCCTTGAGGTTGAGCACGGTGAGGGTGATCACAACCTTGCCCACCCGGTCGGGGATGAAGCTCACCACCGGGTCCTTGGTGAGCAGGCGGGTCTTGCCCAGCCGCTCCGGCCTGACCAGGGGAGCCTCACCCTCCTCCTGGGTGGGGGAGACCGCCTCAAGCTCGGGCCTTATGGAGGCGTCGATCCTGCCCGGCTTGATGACCGGAGCCTCGGCTTCGGTCTTCTCCTCTACCTTGGCCGCCGGCTCCTCCTCGGCCACGGGGCTCTCCTCAGCCTTGCTCTCGCCTGCCGGCCCCTCCTCCACCGGCTCAGCCTCCAGGGCACCGGGCTCCTTCACCTCCTCGGCGGGTACCTCTTCCTCACCCTCCGCTGCTTCCTCACCACTCTCCTGGGCTAGTAAACGGGTCTTGGGGGTGATGAGGTCCATCAGGGAGGAAGTCTGGCTGGGCTTCTCCTTGGTCACCGCCCTGGCAGGGGGAGCCTGCTCCTCTCCCTGCTTGGGTTTCTCCTCCTTTATCGCCTGGCGCTGCTTGGCGGCCTTCTCCACCTCGGATACTTCGGTCTTGGCAAACTCTGCCCGCCTCTGCTCCTGCACTGAGGCGCCCTCGGGGGTCGTGGAGACCTCCTGCTTGCCCTGAGGCTTAGGAGCGGGGGAGGCAGCCTGGGCGGCGGGCTTGGCCTTCCCCTCCTCCAGCATCTCCTCGCTGGGGATGGCCTGGTTGGGCTCAGGCGGGGCAAGCTCGCCGCTTCTCAGCATGTTCAGCACTTCGGCCTTCTTCTCCTCCGGCGGAGGAAGCAAGACGCCTCCCTTGATCTCCCAGCGGAAGGTGAGGTCGCGGTTGCTGGGGTTGGAGATGTCGGCGTATACGATGTACTCCTGGCCGGGGATGATCTTCCCCTCCAGGGTGGCCATCTGGACGATGGTCACCGGCTGGAGCTGGGCGATGGTCTGCTGCTGCTGAGCACCCGCCCCGCTGGAGGTCACCCGGCTCTGGCGCTGGGGTTCCTTGTACTGCTGGGCGTAGTTGGGATTGGTGCTGGCCTGGCGGGTACTCTGGTTGCTGGTGCAGCCGCCATAGACGGCAACAAAGGTCATCAGCAGAGTCCAGCCGACGACTAGGGAGATAACCTTTCCTCGCGTCATACCTCTCACCTCAGCCTGACAAGCATCCTCGCCGACCGCTCTCACGCTCCGGCGAAGTATAGGCCTGGGGTCAATTCTACCAGTCCCCTACCCCGTCAAAACCGGCCTAGAATCTGACGTCAGGGGCGGCGTGGTGTTCAATTCCAAGGCAACAGTGAAGCTGTTTCCCGAAGCCAAGCTCAACCTGGTACTAAGAGTAGGGCCGATCAGGGAGGACGGCTACCACCAGATATCCTCCCTGATGGTGAGGGTGCCACTAAGGGACGAGCTAGTTGTCAGCCCTTCACCCCTCGCTGGCCTCTCACTAACGGTAAGGGGGGCGGAGCTTGACCCGTACCAAACCACCCTCCACCTAGCTTGGCAGGCAGCGAAGGAGAAGCTGAGTGGAGACCAGCTTCCCATCGGAGCGAGGGCAGTTCTCCACAAGCGCATCCCTCTAGCCTCCGGTTTGGGCGGAGCCGCAAGCGACGGGGCCGAGTTCTTAAATTGGCTCCTTGGCGTGAGCGGGGCGAGGCTGTCCAAGGAGGAGGTCTTTAAACTGGGTTTCATGGTGGGGGCTGACCTCCCCTTCTTCCTCAGCGGGTATCAGTCTGCGCTGGTAGGAGGAGCGGGCGAGGAGGTTGAGCCGTGTCAGGTTGAGCTTCCGGAGCACCTGCTTTTGGTGGTGCCCCGCCTTGACAAATCTACCGGCGATCTCTACCGGCGGCTGGACGACCTTGAGCTGACTAGGGAGAGCGGGGGAGTGATTGGGGAACTTCCCACCCTGCCACGCCGTGATGACGGCCTGCTGGAAAACGACTTCATTCCCCTCTGGGAGGAGCGGCTGGAGCCAATGCTCGGGGAGCTCTCCTCCTTTGCCCGGGAGAAGGAGGGCCTGTGTGGGATGAGCGGGTCAGGGCCCAGCCTATTTGCCTTCCACCCAGAGAGAGAGAGGCTAGTTGAGCTTGCCCGCAGCCTTATCCTGGCGGCAGGGGGGACGCCCCTGCGCATCTATTTCTTTTCCAGCGCCGGAGCCGGAACCAGCTCGGGGGAGCCGAAGTAGGGCTCCAGGGCGGCGGGGAGAGCGATGCTTCCGTCCTCCCGCTGGCCGCTCTCCACGATGGCGGCGATCAACCTGGGCAGGGCGAGCCCGCTTGCGTTCAGGGTGTGGACGAACTGGGGCTTCGCGCCGGGTGAGGGCCGGAAGCGGATGCGTGCACGGCGGGCCTGAAAGTCGCGGTACCAGCTGGCGCTGGACACCTCGGACCAGGCGCCGGTGGCAGGCAGCCACACCTCAAGATCGTAGGTCATCGCCGAGCCAAAGGTCATGTCGCCGGCGGGAAGCAACTTCCGACGGTAGGCCAGGCCCAGCTTCTCCAACACCGCCTCCGCCTCGGCGGTGAGCACCTCAAGCTGCTCCCGCCCCTGGTCTGGGTGGGTGAAGTTGACCAGCTCCACCTTCTCAAACTGGTGGACCCGAAGCAGGCCCCTGACCTCCTTGCCATAGCTTCCCGCCTCCCGGCGGTAGCAGGGGGTGTGGCAGACGAACTTGATGGGCTCGGTGAGCGGGTCGTCAATGATGGTCTCGCGGAAGTAGTTGGTCACCGAGACCTCGGCGGTGGGGATGAGCCAGAGGTCCTCCCCCTCCAGCTTGTACATGTCCTCGGCAAACTTGGGCAGCTGTCCCGTCCCCACCATGGTCTCCCCCCGCACCAGGTGGGGCGAGTAGAGCTCGGTGTAGCCGTGTAGGCGGGTGTGGAGGTCCAGCATGAACTGGATAAGGGCGCGCTGGAGGCGGGCGCCCGCCCCGCGCAGGAAGTAGAAGGCATGGCCAGAGGTGCGGGCGGCTGCCTCGGTGTCAATCAGGCCATGGCGCTCCATCA
>Ga0256839_1004292_pt1 | contig 14061 bp, 12 predicted proteins | sample 354166metaG_FD_185968 | JGI IMG/M metagenome (GOLD analysis project Ga0256839, IMG submission 185968) | Hydrothermal vent microbial communities from Mid Atlantic Ridge, Atlantic Ocean - 354-166 | ecosystem: Environmental > Aquatic > Marine > Hydrothermal vents | place: Atlantic Ocean: Mid... | reverse complement strand
GAAATAAGCCGTAACCCAGAGGCCGACCGGCACAAAGTAAAAGAACAGGGCCAGGCCCGCCACGATGAGCACCAGCAGGATCAGGCCGGAAGAGAACAGGATTTCCATGGCAACCTCCAGCAAAAAATTAGCCGCGTGGTGTTTCCAAGGTACCACACGGCATGTACGAGCACAACCGATTAAAGGTTGCTCTTAACGCGCCACTGTCTTCCGGTAGTCTCCGCTGGCACCGCCGGTTTTGGCCAGTAGCTGGATATCGGTGATAACGATTTCCTTTGAAAGCGACTTGCACATGTCGTAAATGGTCAGGGCGGCGATCGAAACGGCCGTCAGCGCTTCCATCTCGACACCGGTCGGACCGGTCGCCTTGGTGTAGGCGCGAATTTCAATACAGTTGTTTTCCTCGTCTGGCTTCAGCTCCAAGTCGATGGCGGTCAGGTTTACATGATGGCAGAGCGGGATGAGCTGGCTGGTCTGCTTGGCTCCCATAATGCCCGCAATCTGTGCCACCGTCAACACATCGCCCTTGCGCACCTCATGGGCCGTAATGGCCCGAAGCACCTCCGGCGGCACCACCACACGTCCGCTGGCTACCGCTGTACGTACAGTCGGCCCTTTTGCCGAAACGTCCACCATGCGCACGCCACCTTCCGGATTCAGATGCGTCAGCGCATAGGCCGAAGTCTGCAACTCGTCGGTCATTGTTCACCAGTGGTTTGGTTTGCGGGCTATAGTGGCATTATCGTCCCTTATTTCGGATCGGTAAACAGTCGCATGCCCGGGAAGTTCACTGCTCAGAAGGACACAGCGCAACCGCCTCAGGCGCCTGATAGACGCATTTCCCTCCGAAAAAGGTTGCCAGCACCCGCGTCTGTAGAATTTGCTGCGGAGGTACTGTCATGATGTCGTGTGAAAGCACCACGAAATCGGCATACTTCCCCGGTGTCAGCGAGCCCAGTTCGTGTTCCTGGAAGGCCGCATAGGCCGCGTCGAGCGTGAAAGCGCGGAGCGCCTCTTCACGCGTAAGCCGCTGTTCCGGGTACCACCCCGCTTCGGGCCAGCCTTCGGCATCCTGGCGTGTAATGGCCGCATAGAAGCCCAGGAGCGGGTTAGCGGATTCAACGGGAAAGTCGGAACCAAACGCCAGACGCACACCGTGCTCCAGGAAGGTGCGCCAGGCGTAAGCACCTCGCACGCGCTCGGGGCCCAGCCGATCTTCGGCCCAGTACATATCGCTGGTAGCATGCGTAGGCTGCATCGAAGCGATCACGTCCAGCTCAGCAAATCGCGCAAAATCCTCTGGCGCTACCACCTGCGCATGCTCTACCCGGTGGCGTCCTGACGTGCGCCCCAGTGTCCGCAACGCTTTCTCGTAGGCATCCAGCACCACCCGAACGCCCCGGTCGCCAATGGCATGCGTGTTCACCTGAAAACCACACTTCATCGCCCGCATCACCATTTCGGCAAACTCGTCGGGCTCATGACGGAGCAGTCCCCGGTTTCCGGGATCATCACTGTAATCCGACAGCAAAGCGGCTCCTCGACTGCCCAAGGCTCCATCAATGTACAACTTGACCGATCGAACTGTCAGCCGTCCTTCGTAATCCAGTAAAGGTCCCTGCTCACAAAAGTGATCGAAGGCGTCGCCTAAGCCGTCCATCATCACGTAAAGACGAAGCGTCAGGGTGCCGTCATCGACAGCCTGCTGATAACGTCGGATGGTTGCCAGACTTGCCCCGGCCTCGTGCACCCCTGTCAGTCCAAAACGATTTGCTTCGGCTACAGCTCGCCGCAACGCTTCTTCCAGCTCGGCTTCGGCAGGAGGGGGAATATGGGGGGCGATCAGATCCATCGCTTCATCAATAAACACACCCGTTGGACGCCCCTCAGCATCCCGCACGATATGGCCCCCTTCAGGATCCGGAATGTCTTCGGTCAGCAATCGCGGATTTGCCTTGCGAATGGCGGCTGTGTTGGCCCAGGCGGCATGTCCGTCAATACGTACCAGCCAGACCGGTCGCTCCGGGAAGACAGCATCCAGCATCTGCCGCGTGGGAAATTCCTTCACCGGCCAGTCATTCTGGTCCCAGCCGCGCCCCAACAGCCAGGCGTCCTCGGGTAGCTGGCGCGCAAATGCCTGTAGGCGTTCCAGGACTTCTTCGACCGAACGCGTGCCGGTCAAGTCAGCCCGCAGACGGCTCAACCCCAGCCCCATCAGGTGAGCGTGTGCATCAATGAAGCCAGGTACAACTGCACGCCCCTTCAGATCAATGCGCGGTGCTTCGGGGTAAGCCGCTGTAAGCTGGGCCGTGGTACCGACCATCAGGATGCGATCGTCCCGGATGGCCATCGCCTCGGCTACCGGCTGCGTGGCATCGACTGTATAGATGCGTCCGTTGATCAGGAGATAGTCGGCCTGTCCATGCACAGACATCGCTCCCAGCAACCAGAGACTCAGCATCAGCAAGAACTTACGCATGGGTTCCAGAAGGTTTGCGTTCGACCCAGAGGGTTACAGGTCCATCATTAACCAGGCGCACGCGCATCATAGCCCCAAAAACGCCCGTCGGCACTGGCCGCCCCAGCTCCTCCGAGAGCCGTTCGACAAAGTATCGGTAAAGGGGTTCGGCTTTTTCCGGCGGTGCCGATTCGGTAAACGATGGCCGATGGCCTCGTGAGGCATCGCCGTAAAGGGTAAACTGCGACACCACCAGAGCCGCACCTCCTATGTCGCGCAGGGAACGATTCATTTTACCCGTCTCATCAGGGAAGATACGCAGATTGGCACATTTGCGGGCCAACCAGTCGGCTTCCGCTTCGGTGTCGGCGCGATGCACGCCCAGCAAAATCAGCAATCCCGATCCGATGGCACCGGTAATCTGCCCATCTACTTCTACCGAAGCTTCGGAGACGCGCTGTACCAGAGCAACCATATTTATCCCCCGGGTTCGTTAAGCCATGTTCGTAGAAAGGATAGAAATGCCCTTAGCGCCTGGCCGCGATGGCTGATTCGGTTCTTCATGGCCAGCGGCATTTCGGCAAACGTTTGCGTATACCCTTCCGGTACAAAAAGCGAATCGTACCCGAAGCCGCCACTCCCTCGCTCCTCTTCCAGAATCCATCCTGAACAGACGCCTTCAAACAGATGCAGCGTGCGCGCGTCAGGCGCAAAGGCCAGCACTGTTCGAAAACGGGCACGGCGGTTCTCTACGCCCTGAAGACGCTGCAGCAGGAGTGCCCGGTTATCGGCATCCGTGGCCTGTGGTCCAGCAAAGCGTGCCGAATGGACACCGGGTTGTCCACCCAGGGCCTCCACTTCGAGTCCCGTATCGTCGGCCAGCGTCGGCAGCCCGGTAAATGCTTGCAGGGCTCGTGCTTTACGGGCCGCGTTTCCTTCCAGCGTAGAGGCATCTTCCGGCACCTCAGGTGCACCCGGAAAGTCGGCGGCTAACCGAAGCATAACCGGCAAATCGGCCAGCAGCGCCTGCAACTCGACTGCCTTACCCGGATTGCGCGTCGCCAATACCAGCGTTACACCATGCGAAGATTTTTCCATGAACCCCCCGCTAAGCTGTCTTTTCGCAGAGATTCTAAGGGGATCTGGCCGAAACCTCCAGACGCTTTGCTTGTTGCACCCGTGCCGCTTTTGCCGGCGGCGTTAATTTAACGAACGAAAACCTAAAACCAAACCAGAGGAGGTACCTTGGGACGCCCAGGCGTTGGTATTAAAGTTCGCGAAAACGAACCGATCGACCGCGTACTGCGACGCTTCAAGCGCGCTGTTAACCGTAGTAAAATTTTGCGCGAGTATCGCCAGCACATGTTCTACATCAAACCTTCAGAACAGCGGCGCATCGAGCGCCAGAAGGCGTTGCGTAACGCCCGCCGCCACTCGCAATCCTGAACCGGCGGGCTGGCCTATGCAGTTCGGGCGACCTGCAAACGGTAGGTCGCTTTTTTGTTGAAGGACTGCTCAGTATCGGTATCCCTGTACTTCCTCTGCCGTAAGGGTGACGCCCAACCCCAGCGCAATGCGGTTGACCAAGTTGAAGTAGGCAACGATCAAGGTCAAATCCAGCAGATCCCGATCGGTCCAGCCCAATGCCCGCAGTCGTTCCAGATCGGCTTGGGTTACCTGATGCGGCGTGCGGGTCAGTTTAACAGCATGATCCAGCAGGGCGCGCGTACGCTCAGGTAACACCAGCTTCCGGTAGTCCTCAACGGCCCGCGCAACGCGCTCCGGATCTTTCCAGTAGGCGTTCAGGGCCTCAGCATGGTGCTGCACACAGTAGCCGCAGCGATTAGCCGCCGAAACCACCACGGCCACCAGCTCACGTTCTGCCCGAGACAACCCCGAACGCGAAAACATCACCTGAAGATACAGCTCCAGATGCGCACGAAGCGCTCCAGGATGCAGGCTCTGCGCGGCCAGAATGTTTGCGATTTTACCTCGACGCTGTCGAATCTCTTCATAAAGAGCCTTTAGCTCGCCGGTAGCGGCCTCCTCCGGAATCACTTCAATCCAGGCCCTCGTTTTTTCAGATTGGGTCATACCGCGTACCATCTGGTTGCAACACGGCCCATACGAATCGGCAAACCGTAATCGCTTATCATCCGCGCGCCGCGTGCTCCTGAGAAGGATCCCGGAACCCGCTTGTTGTCCCTGAACGGGCGAACACCCCACAACAATAAAAAAGAAAGCACTTCACTGGTCTTGCCCTGTCCATAGAAATCCCCCTCCTTTCCGTTGCCTTTCAGTCTTCCCAAAAGGGGGTAGTGTGGGCCATACGTGATGGCTATTAACCAACACTTATCCTGAACGGAGCCGGCAAGCCCCCGCGTCGCCGATCATGCTGACAACCGTCTTATAGCCGGGGCTCGCCCTGTTAAGAGGCCGCCCGTTGAGGCTATCTGCTTTATCTCCGGGAGTGCCTCCTACAGGGCCAACGCCGTCTGTACCACTTCTTCCTGCTCCACCTGGTGGACCTTGGCACTGCCGGTAGCCGGACTGGCACTGGCCGGACGCCCCACATAGCGTACACGCCGGTTGCAATCCCCATGCAGTGCCTCAAGTATTGCGTTTAGCCGCGGTTGCATGTAGAACCAGGCACCCATGTTGGCCGGCTCTTCCTGCACCCAGACCACGTCGGTCACGTTACGATAGCGTTCCAGCTCGGCCTGAAGGGCTGTTCTGGGGAACGGATAGAACTGCTCGATGCGCACCAGTCCAATCTGCCGCCGGAGTGCCTCGTCCTTCAACAGCACTGCCAGCAGATCGTAGTAGATCTTGCCGCTGCAGAAGATGAGCCGGCGCGTTTCAGCCGGATCGGTCTCTGCAGGATAAATCTCGTGAAAGCGTCCAGCCCACAACTCTTCCGGCGTCGATACCGCCAGCGGATGCCGTAACAGACTCTTGGGGGTCATCAGAATAAGCGGCTTTTTAACGGGCATCCGCGCCTGTCGCCGCAGTATGTGGAAGTAGTTGGCCGGAGTTGTCAGGTTACCGACAATCATGTTTTGCTGGGCGCACAGTTGCAGGAATCGCTCCAGCCGAGCCGATGAGTGTTCGGGGCCCTGTCCTTCATAACCGTGCGGTAACAGACAGACCAGACCAGACTGCTGGCCCCATTTTTCTTCAGCGGCCGAGACGAACTGGTCAAAGACGATCTGAGCTCCATTGGCGAAATCGCCAAATTGCGCTTCCCAGAGCACAAGCGTCTCAGGTGAAGCCACCGAATAGCCATACTCAAAGCCACACACGGCATACTCCGAAAGCAGGCTATCATAGATCAGCAACTCTGCCTGCCCTTCGCGAATGTGGTTGAGCGGAATATATTCCTCGCCGGTTTCCTGATCGTAAAGCACGGCGTGTCGCTGGCTGAAGGTACCCCGTCGAGAATCCTGGCCGCTCAGACGCACGGGTGTCCCTTCCAGCAGGAGCGTCCCAAAAGCCAACGCTTCGGCAAACGCCCAGTCGATTTTTTTCTCGTTGAAGAAGAGCGCTTCGCGCCGCTTGAATTGCCGTTCCAGCTTCGGGTGCACCCGCAGATCTGCAGGTAGATTGACCAATGCGCGTACGACCGCCTCCAGATCTTCCTGACGGGCAGCCGTCTCTACGACGGGCAAGGAATGGTCTTCCTCGGCCTTCTTCCGAAGTTGCTCGATCACTTCGCGGGGGTCACGCTCCTTCAGGTTTTTGGTGCGTTCAAACGCCTCTTGCAGCCGCGCCTGGTAGTCGTCAAGCATCTGTTCGGCTTCTTCGGGCTTCATGTCGCCCCGGCGCAGCAGCATTTCGGTGTAGATCTTTCGCACCGAACGCTTCTGCGCAATCTTTTTATAAAGCAGCGGCTGCGTGTACATGGGCTCATCGGCCTCGTTATGGCCGTGTACCCGATAGCAGACCAGATCGATCACCACGTCCTTATTGAACACCTGCCGATAGTCGAGCGCCAGGCGTGCCACACGGACACAGGCTTCCGGATCATCGCCGTTGACGTGAAAGATCGGGGCCTGGATCATTCGGGCGATGTCGGTGGCATAGGTGGAGCTGCGCGCATCCGCTGGCGCCGTTGTAAAGCCGATCTGGTTGTTAACGACAATATGGATCGTGCCCCCTGTCTTGTAGCCTCGAAGCTGGCTCAGGTTGAGCGTTTCAGCCACCACGCCCTGTCCGGCAAAGGCAGCATCGCCATGAATCAAAATGGGGATGACCGCATCGTAGTAGTCGCCACCCGGTGCATCGGCTCGTTGCCGCCGAAGCTGATCCTGCTTGGCCCGCACCATACCCTCGACAACCGGATCAACCGCCTCCAGGTGGCTCGGGTTAGACGCCAGGGTAATTTTGACCTTGTTTCCACTGGGCGAACGGTGCACCCCTTTAGCCCCCAGGTGATACTTGACATCGCCCGATCCCTGCGTCGTGTTCGGGTCGATGTTGCCTTCAAACTCGGAGAAGATCACCTCATAGGGTTTGCCCAGAATGTTGGCCAGGACGTTCAGTCGGCCCCGGTGAGCCATGCCGATAACCACCTCGTCGACTTCCTGATCGGCCGCATCGGACAGAATCGCATCCAGAATAGGAATAAGCGACTCAGCCCCCTCCAGTGAAAAGCGCTTGTGCCCGATGTATTTGGTATGCAGAAAGCGTTCAAACGCTTCGGCTGCGTTGAGCTTCTGTAGAATACGCCGCCGCATTTCGGGCGAAATCGGTTCGGCTGCTCGAACCGGCTCGATCCGCTCCTGCAGCCAGCGTCGCTCGGTGGGATCCGAGATGTGCATGTACTCAATGCCCACCTTGCGCGTGTAGGTCTGGCGCAGGATGTCCAGGATCTCACGCAGCGGCGCAATGTCCTTCCCTCCCAGACCTCCGGTGACGAACTTGCGATCCAGATCCCAGATGGTCAGCCCATAGGTGGCCGGATCCAGCTCCGGATGATACTTCCATTCGTAGCCCAGCGGATTAATATCAGCCTGCAGGTGGCCACGCACCCGGTAGGCCCGGATGAGCTGCAGCACGGCCGCCTGCTTCTGAATCATCGTCAGCTCTTCGCCATCCTGGAGCCCTCCCAACAAAGGCGTCGTGTCTTTCGCCAGCCGATAAGGCTGGTAGGGAATGCCCAGATCGGCGAACACTTGCTCATAGAACTCATGCTGCCCCTGCAGGAGCTCATCAATGTAGGCCAGGAAGGCGCCACTCTCGGCGCCCTGGATGACCCGATGGTCGTACGTAGAGGTAATGGTCATCACCTGGGAAAGTCCCAGGCGGCTGAGCATTTCTGCGGGCAAAGCTGCATACTCGGGCGGGTAGCCGATAGCGCCCACGCCCACAATCACGCCCTGGCCTGCCATCAGACGGGGCACGCTCATTACCGTCCCGATCATACCGGGATTGGTGATGGTGGCCGTGGTGCCCTGAAAGTCTGACACGTCGAGCCGCCCTTCGCGTGCACGCGCGACAATATCGTTGTAGGCGCCCAGGAACTGGGCAAAGTTCATGCGCTCGGCATGCTTGATATTGGGCACCATCAACATGCGCTTGCCCCGCCGTTCCAGATCAATGGCAATACCCAGATTGATTGCCTTGGGCTGTACATGAATCGGCGTGCCGTTGTCCCGCCGGAACGTCGAGTGCATGTTCGGAAAAGCCTTGAGTGCCTGCACAATGGCCCAGGCAATCAGGTGCGTAAATGAAACCTTTTCTCCTCCGATATGCCGCTGATAGTCATTAATGAGCGCCCGATTCTCGGCCAGCAACCGCACCGAGATGGTTCGTACCGACGTGGCCGTCGGTACTTTCAAGCTGGCCTCCATATTTTCAACAATCCGAGCAGCCGGTCCGCGCAGCGGATGCTCCTCCACCTCCTCGGGCGGCAGCTCTACGACGGCTTCCTCCGGCGCAGCGCCATCACCACCGGGACGTGCCGCAGGCGGCGCAGCAGTCTCCTTGGCAGGAGGCACTGCGCGTGCCGCGACAAACGACTCGCCGGGTTTGTAATCGGCAAAAAATTCCCGCCAGCTCTCACTGACGCTTTCCGGATTTTCCAGGTATTGCCGGTAGAGTGCTTCGACGTATCCCGTATTAAAACCCAGGGTGCTCACGGTTCAATCGACAGGATTGCTGTTGAGAAAAAAACGCCAGCCACAGCCGTAGCTCGAACGATGCGTCGGCAAGAAGGATTCCAATCAGCGAATCCGAGAAGGATTTTCCCAGATGGGCTCCAGCAGTTCGTAGTCGCCTTGGCCGGTCCGATCGACAAAGATGAAGCGGCGTCCCAGTCGGTGGTAGTACCAGATTTCGAAGGGCTGCGATCCCTGGCGGCGTTCGACAAAGTCTGGCTCACCAAACAGCACAATGATATGTCCCCGGTCGGTCTGCCAGCCGGGCTTACGCCCACTGAATTTTCGATTGGCCAGTGCTACGCGATAGTAAAACGCTTCCATCTGCTCATTGCGCGGCGTCCCGGGCGTGGGATCTCGTTTTCTCCAGAAAGCCAGAAACCGTTGCCAGCGTTCTTCCGGCGTCCTCCCCGCTTTGATGTAGGCGATATCCTTCTGTTTGGCAATATAGCGGAGTTGCTCAATGGCTTCGTCCAGATCGCGCACGTGAACCAGCAACTCGCTCCAAACTGCGGTAAACGGCTTTTCAGCCGCGGCCAACTGCTCTCCCTTGGCATCCAGCACGCGAACCCGTAGCACATAGGGACCGGCCTCCAGGCCTTCACGTAACGGAATCGTATGCACCTGTACAAGGCTACCGGCCGTTAGCGTTCTCCAGACAGCATGCTGATAAACCGTCCGGTATGCCTCCCCACGCCCAATACCCAGTAATGGACCTACCAGGGGCCAGCCCCCACGTTTTTCGGGACGCACCAGTTCATACACCAGTTGTACCCGCTGCGACCGACGGACCGCGATCTCGTAGAACACCTGCAGCGCCGAACGTTCAGCCGACACGGTCCTCCCCACAAGCGGCGTTATCGTGTGCTGCGTCGAATCGTAGCGGGCAACCAAGAGCAGGTCCCCCACCGCAATCGGTGTATCGAAACTGCGCACCCGCACCTCCAACGTCCGCGTTATCAGGCGCCGCGTCGCCTGATCTTCCAGTTGCACCGTAAACACATAACGACCCGGCGCCAGGTAGAACGTATGCATCGAAAGATCTTCGGCCCCGCGACGACGCGTCGCCCCAAAATCTGCTACGGATACACGCTGCTGCCAGCTTGCGCGTCGGACAAACTGCCGCTGCGTTGCACCTTCTAAGCGGTAGATTTCAACCAGCAAGCTGTACGTCGCCTGAAACCCTTGATCTGCCTGTAAAAACTGCAGGGTATGAAAAGGCACCGCTACATACAGATCCACCCGCGTCTGACCTGGCGGTGCTGAAGCTGGCACATTAATCACCTCCACCTGGAAGGGCACTTCTGTCTGCGCATATGACGTAACGGTCAGCATCAGTACGCCGACCAACAAACAACTGCCCTTCCGCCAGGCCCTCAAGTTCATCGTTGTTGCATGTACGCCTACCCGTCTGTTCTATGCAAACGATGCCTTATCAGCCGCTATTGTTTCGATTATCGTCGAAAATAGACGATTTTGATGCAAAACTTGTCCCAACGGTCAGGAACAGGCGGTCAACTGCACAGAAGGGTGCTTGAACGGAAAAAAGCGGTACGCTTTCTGGCGCTGGTTTGGACATAGGTCAGACCAACGCCTGCCCGAACAGGGCATCAATAAAGGCACGCCGATCGAAAATTTGCAAGTCGTCAATTTTTTCACCTACGCCAATGTACTTGACAGGAATCTTAAATTCATGCGAAATGCCAATCACAATGCCCCCTTTGGCTGTACCATCAAGCTTTGTCAACACCAGTCCAGTAACTTCGACGCTTCTGGTAAACTCCTCGGCCTGACGGATAGCATTCTGACCCGTTGATGCATCCAGCACAAGCAACACCTCGTGAGGAGCCCCTTCCACCTGACGTCCCATCACGCGTCGGATTTTGGCCAGTTCTTCCATCAGTCCCCCTTTAGTATGCAGGCGTCCGGCCGTATCAATAATGACTACGTCTATGTTTCGGCTTTTGGCGGCTGCCAGTGTGTCGAACGCTACAGCCGCCGGGTCGGCCCCCGGATGCTGCTTGATGAGCGGCACGCCAGCTCGCTCGGCCCAGATTTCAAGCTGTTCAATAGCCGCTGCCCGGAACGTGTCGGCTGCCCCCAGCAACACACTTTTGCCGGCTTCGCGATAGCGATAAGCCAGCTTGCCAATGGTGGTGGTTTTGCCCACGCCATTGACGCCTACCACCATAATCACATAGGGCTTATGGGGCAGCGGCGCGTCGAAATCGGCCGAACGATCTGGCGCATGGTCCAGTAAGAGCTGCGCCATTTCATCGCGAATAATGGCGTTCAGCTCTTTGGTGGAGACGTACTTGTCCCGTGCCACGCGCGCCTCAACACGCCGAATAATCTCCAGCGTCGTTTTGACTCCCACGTCGCTGGTAATCAGCAGCTCTTCAAGCTGGTCCAGCACCTCATCGTCCACCTGATCCTTTCCACGGATCAGACGATCCAGCCTGCTCAGCAGGCTCATGCGCGTCTTTTCCAATCCTTCTTCCAGCCGTTCCTGATCTTTCCTGCGAAAGCGATCCCAGAAACCCATTGTTCGTCCCTGTTCAGGTTGAAGATGTAACCGCCGGATCTGAAAGCACCGACCGTTTGAGCTCAGGTTGACCGTACCAGGCCCGCACGAAGCGTATCACGTAGCGCAGAAATGAATAGCTCAAGAGCACAACCGAGCTCCAGAGCAACACTCGAAATACCGGCGGATCGGCCTCCAACAAGGCCGCCAGAATGGTCAAAGCCAGTACCGTTACCGCCACCTTGCCTGACCACAGGCTCATATACACCCGGCGCGTGCGATGTGCCAGCAAGGCGCCTCCCAGCACGATCAGGGCATCCCGCAGCACGACAAACGCGAAAAACCAGAGCGGCAGGTCGCCCCGCATCACCAGCGCCATCGACACCAGGCCAGCCGTTACTTTGTCGGCCAGAGGATCGAGCACCTTCCCCCAGTCCGAAACCGTATGCGACCAGCGAGCCACCCGTCCGTCAAACCAGTCCGTCACGATAGCCAGTAGGGCCAGCGTCAGCACCCATCGCAACGGCCCATGCGTCAACACCAGATACGCCAGCGGAAAAGCCAACACCAACCGCAGCAGGCTCAATGTATTGGGAATGGTCCAAAAGCGCCCCAGCGGCAATAGCCGCCCCTTCATCCCTGTGGTGTCCTGCGCTGGCATGTATGCTTCCTGTATCTTGCATGGATGGCGCGGAAACAAACGCACCAACGCGTCTTAGGTTTGGAGCACAGCGAGCAGATCGTACAGCGTACGTCCTGCTGCCGCTTCCGGAAAGCCCAGCGTCTCTTCCGGCACCCCCTGACGATCGACCCGAAATGTCCAGTACCCGTAGGCAGCCGCCCCGGCAACATCCCAGCCATTTGCCGAAACAAAACCGATGTCCCCACGGGACAGCTTCAACGCAACTTCGACCTGCGCATACACATGCGGATGTGGCTTAAAAACGCGCACTGCATCGGCACTGAACACCTGACCCAAGTAGCGATCCAGTGCATGCTGTTTGAGCAAAGCCTGTAGCTGCATGGCCGTGCCATTAGAAAGAACAACCAGCGTGTACTTTTGAGCAAGCTGGCGAAGTACGTCGGGCACTTCCGGGAACGGTCGCAATGCGCGATATGCCTGCAGCAACCGAGCGTGATTTTCTGGTGTCAGTGTCAGGTTCAGCGAGGCTGCGGCATAACGCAGGGCCTCGTCGGTTACCTGCTCAAAGTTGGCATACCGACCCATCAGGCTCCGCAGCCAGGTGTACTCAAGTTGCTTCTGGCGCCAGCGCCGGCTGAGCTCGCCCCCGTAGCCAGGAAAAACTGCTTCACAAACCTCTGCGACCGACTGCACATCGAAAAGCGTCCCGAACGCATCGAACGCCAGGGCCTTCAGGGTCCGCATCGCACTTGCCGTTCTATTCCGATGAAGGCGCGTGTACCTGCTCAAACAGGGCCGTGAGCACAGCCCGTTCGGCCTCGTCGAGCATATGCTGGCGGCGTGCCATAACGGCCTCGGCAACCCGCAACGCTTTCTCCAGCCGGAAAGGCACGTAACCATCGGCCGGTGATCCCCAGGAAAACGATGGCACGTATCGGGCATGAAAACCCGGACCGTACAGATTGCAACTGACTCCTACCACCGTGCCCGTATTGAAGGTAGTGCCGATACTGGTTTTTGTATGATCCCCCATGAACAGTCCCAGAAACCGACGACCGGTTGGTTCAAAAGTCCCCAGGGCTTCATTATACAGCGTCACCGGACCGTAATCGTTGCGCAGATTCGAGCACGTAGTGCCGGCGCCCAGGTTGCACCAGCGGCCGATGTAGGCGTGCCCCAGAAAGCCCTCATGGGCCTTATTGGAATAGCTGTGCACAATGGTAGTATGCACTTCGCCGCCCAGCTTGACCCATGGCCCCACCACACAATTGCGCAGGTGTGCCCCAACCCGCACTTCCGCCCGCTCACCCACAGCCACTGGACCCACCAGTACCGCTCCTTCCGAGACCACCGCACCTGACCCTATGTAGATCGGACCATCGCTGGCATTGAGAATTGCGCCAGCCCGGATCGTTGCACCAGGCGCCAGATGGATTTGCTCACGGGCTACCAGTACTGCGCCCGGCTGCACCACGGCCTGGCCGTCGGTGGCCTCCGGCCGCTCCCAGGTAGCCTGATCCGTTGCGAACGCCTGCTCCATCCAGTCGATCAGATGCCAGAGCCGCCCAACGAGACGCACCCCCCTCACCTCTTCTTCGGGCAGCTCGCTCAGGTAATCAGGCGCCAGCAATGCTTCGGGCAAGGGACGTGCCTGCCCTTCCGGGAGCCAGGCGGCCACCAGCTCGCCATCTTGGATAAAGCGGCGAGCTGGTTCGCGATCGGTTGCCGCCCGGCGAATGCGTGTCAACACCTCACCGGGCTCGGCCAACGCTCGACCGTTCCACAGCAATACCCCACTATCCATCTGCGCCGGATTCACCGGCAGACGGTAAAGCCGCGCAGCCACTGGCGCCACGGTGGCTCGAGCATGCAGATAGATGGCTGGCGGCTGCAACGCCCATACCGCTCGCTCCAGCAGGGTGGGCAGGCCCAACCGCAGATCGTAAACGGGTCGTGTATGCACCAGCGGCGCTAAATGGATGGCTTCCTGATCTTCAAAAACACAGAGCTTCCACCAGGACATGGCTTTAAGCTTCCTTGGAGACCCGGCTGCTTCTACGACAAGATACGAAATGCATGCCTGTGAACCGTCCAAAATATACGCGCAGATGCCGGACGCCCGATAACCGTCTGTCCGCCCCCCCGTGCATTTAAGTATCCGGACAGAAATAACTTGACCATCTCTCACAAGACCTTGCGGAGCCAGAAGGTATCCGAGAGGACACCGGCTTTACGTAAACGCTCTTCGGGTGCCAGGCCCAGAATGTACTCACACGCC
>Ga0256839_1004291_pt1 | contig 14064 bp, 13 predicted proteins | sample 354166metaG_FD_185968 | JGI IMG/M metagenome (GOLD analysis project Ga0256839, IMG submission 185968) | Hydrothermal vent microbial communities from Mid Atlantic Ridge, Atlantic Ocean - 354-166 | ecosystem: Environmental > Aquatic > Marine > Hydrothermal vents | place: Atlantic Ocean: Mid... | reverse complement strand
TACCCAAGGATTGTGCCAACGCTTGATCATTCCAAATATTAGGGTCTTCTAATTCACGAGAGACTTCAACCAAACGTTCTGCCTTAGTATCGTAGTCAAAGATACCCCCTAAGCACGTCGGTTCGTGCTTTATAATCTACAATCCGAGTATAAACGAGATTAAGTTCCATCTTTTTCAATTCCAATTTTAGCCTTTAATGATCGAAATGATACCAGCATTCCCTATTTCTTTGCTAAAGTTTTTAATCGCTCGGTCGATAAATTCTATTAGAATAAATCTAATCAGCAAAAGGATGACATCATGGCGATTGACATTAATAACACCAATCCTGTTCAAGCGTATCAAAATACAGCAAAGCAACCTCTAGCCACGCCCAAAGAGGTGAGTTCTGTCGTCCCGACCAATCAAACGGACCCAACGGAGCCCTCTTCTTTATCGACCATGAAAACCAATCAACAAGCCAGTCTCATTGCTCACCTATTTGGTGATGGAAAATCAGCCAATGAAAACTCGTTAAAACTGACCTTTCAAGCGGCCATCGAAAAATTAAATGAGATACTCAGTGCCGAGCTTGGCCTGACAGAGGATGCTAGTGCCCCCATCAGTGAAGAGACCTTAAAACAGCAAGGCGGCATGGAGTACTGGACACCTGAGAATACCGCGCAACGTATTGTAGACGGTAGCACGGCTTTTTTTACCGCCTTTCAATCGGCGAATCCTGATCTTGAAGGCGAAGCCTTAGTTGACCGTTTTATTGAAGTAGTTGGCGGTGGCGTCACCCAAGGCTTTGAGGAGGCCAAAGGTTTATTAGGGGATATGAAGGTATTAGAAGGCAGTATTGCGGACAATATCGACAAAACGTATGCACTCGTTCAAGAGGGATTTCAAAATTTTCGCAATCAATATCTAGGACTCTCTAATGTCGCTGACGCGGATACGACGCCTTCTAAATCCGATGAGCCTCAAATAACAGCTTAATTTAAGACATAAAAAAAGGGGCTTTTAGCCCCTTTTTTACTTGATTGAATAACGTTTTAAAAGCGTTTACTCAATCTCTTCCAGTCTAACTTTGGTTAGTCCTGTTTCATTCGCATAATTCGTTAGCTCAGCCGTTGAAGTCGCGCCCATCTTAGTCATTAAGTTTTCGCGATGCTTAGAGACGGTACGGTCGCTGATTTCTAGCATTTCAGCAATTTCTTTGGTTTTATACCCTTCCGCAACAAGTTTAACCACTTGCTTTTCACGAACCGACAAACGCTTATTATTCAAGCCTGCCGCTTCCTCTAAAATCGGTTGAATTTCAGAGTGAATAAAGGTTTCACCCTCCATTACGCTGTAAATACCTTTAATCAACTCTTTCGGTGAAACCGATTTCATCGCAATACCTGCCACACCAAGATCTAAAACCTCAGTCCAAACATTCGTGGTTTCTGCCGCCGTTAAGACAATAACTTTAGTTTCACCATAACGCTTTTTAATGTGACTGATGGCATTTAAACCACTTAACTTAGGCATCGACAAGTCAAGCAACACCACCTGCGGAGACTTAGCGCGAACTAACTCCAAACACTCTAGACCATCTTCTGCTTCAGCAACGACATCAAATCCGGCTTCAGCGTCAATAATCGATTTGAATCCAGCTCTCACAAGAGCATGGTCTTCGGCCAATAAAATACTAATTTTTTCAGACATGGATGGGGTCCCAATTTAAAGAGTTTAACCATTTACCGCTCGCCATATTAGCGGAGGCTTAATTTTAATTTATTATGCATTATGACGAATCATTATAGACTTCTCAAGATATTTCAGTCCAAACTTCAACTTTTCTAACATAAGATGTATTTTTTTCTGTTTATTACCCATCAAATGCTTATTTTTTTGAGCGTATTCTTCAATTTCTCTAAATACGGAAACCATACCATCTAATTGCAGCAACATGCAATTACCTTTTAAATAATGTGCTTTTTTAAGCAGTTTTGGCACATTTTCATCTCGAACAAGACGCTCTAGAGCTTCAATTCCAACGCTTAGGTCATCTATAAAATCATTAATTAATGCCTGAAACGACTCCGGCACCTCTTCAATGCCTTCCCACTCCCCCTTAACCAACCCCTCTCTTTCAATACGTTGCTCACTCTGTAAACGCGCTTTACTCTCTTCAAGCTGACTTTCAGCATTCATGCTTGTCCCCTTTTCAGACGGGTCAAACCTACCTTCTTGCAATACGGCAACAATTTGTTCTTTTGATACCGGTTTAACAAACCAATGATCAAACCCATTCGCCCCTACCGGCTCGCCTTCCAACGTAAAGTTAGACTCCTCTCCGCCTGCCGTGACTGCAAATACTTTTTTAAGGTTTTTGGCAGCATCACAATTAGCCTCAACACACGCTTTAATTTTATGACTAACTTCAATGCCATCCAAAAAAGGCATTTGAATGTCTAAAAACACATAGTCAAAAACATTGTCTTGGAACAACTCCCAAGCTTCACGGCCATTTTTAGCTTCAACCACCACACAATTTAACTCTTGTAAATATCCTCCTAAAACCATTAAATTAATTTTAGAATCGTCCGCAATTAAAACATGAGGATGCTCATCAGACACATTTGTTAAATACGTTACACCGTTTTCATGCTCTACACTGTTCTTAATCGCAGCGGCTTCTAGCGTTGTGTGCTCAAGTAAGCCCTTTGCTCTATTAACGCCGTCTTTCTCGGCTGTTTTATCCACACAGTCATCAAAAAATAGATCAAAATTAAACGAAGTCCCTACGCCTAAAATGGATTGAACAGAAATCCCTCCTCCCATCAATGAAACCAGCTTCTGAACCACCAACAACCCTAAACCAGAACCAATACTTTGAGTACTCCCAATACTCTCTAACTGAGCATAAGGTTCAAATATACGCTCTAACTGATTCGCAGCAATGCCCTCACCAGAATCGGTTATTTTAAAGAAAAAGTGATTTTTTTCTTTCTGAACAATTTCAATGGTAACGCCGCCGTATTGCGTAAATTTAATGCTATTTACAATCAGATTAATCAACACTTGAGATAGACGTACACTGTCACCGACCACCCAATCTTGCTTCCCTAAATAAATTAACGAAACAATCAATCCTTTATCCGCCGCAATGGAGCGTGTTAACTGCTTTACGTTTTGCAATGTCTCTTTTAATGAAAAGGCCATGGGATGAAGAGTTACTTCGTCATACTCCGTTTGAGAGTAAGTCAAAATATCATTCACTAAAAAAGTCGATTGTTCAGCGGTAATATGGATCGCCTTCAATGCCGAAAGCACCTTCTCATCGGTTTGATTAAGACGCAACCGCTGAACCAAGCTACTGATACCCAATAGAGGCGAACGCAACTCATGGCTTAACAAAGCAAGAAAACGAGACTGTTTTTGATAAGACTCATTGATAATTCGGTTCTGCTCTTCCAGCTGACTTTGACGCTCTACCAGCTGAGTAACAGAAAGTCGCCCTTGCGCATCCACAATTTCACGTTCTAATGCCACCATTTCCGTCACATCCATGCAGTTGGCCAACACACAACGCTGCCCTGAGTCTGTGTACACATGCAGCTGATGCTGAAAAGACATTTTGCCCTGACGCGTGTGATAAGAGGCGACAAAGCGAACGTCGGCATCAGGCGTATTTAATATTTCTTGAACTTTAATATTAATAATAGGCGCACGATAACGCCCCATCATGTCGTCAAATTGAACAATCTCTTGTTCAAACAACGCACTCAATGCAGGAGAAATTTGCAGAGTATCCCCCCCTTCACAAGAGGAGTAACGCCACCATAATGTTTTATTGATCAACTCATCGGCTAATACTTTATTATTATTCAAAAGGGACTCTCTCTGTCTTTTTAAATTAAACACGCGTAAAATAGAAGCAATTAAAGCATTTGTGGCAAATTGGGTATAAACGCCATCCGCATCATACAATCATAATAAAGAACTCTTAAAAATACTATGTCAAATCAAAATACTTCTACTCAAACACGCATTGAAAAAGACAGCATGGGCAGTTTAGAGGTGCCTATTGATGCACTCTATGGCGCTCAAACACAACGCGCTATCAATAACTTTCCCATCAGTCGTATTCCCATGCCAACCGCGTTTATTAAAGCACTTTGTTCTGTTAAACAGGCTTGCGCTCAAAGCAATCAAACGCTAGGGTTATTATCTGAAGAAAAATCACTCGCCATTCAACAAGCCGCTCAAGAAGTCATTCAAGGCGACTACCAGCAGCACTTTCCTATCGACGTCTTTCAGACGGGTTCTGGTACTAGCACGAATATGAATGCCAACGAGGTGCTTGCCACACTTGCTAAGCAACTAACGGGAACAGAAGTTCACCCTAACGATGACTTAAACATGAGCCAAAGTTCCAATGATGTCATCCCCTCTGCGACTCACGTAGCCGCCAGTATCGCTTTAACAGAGCAATTACTACCCGCTTTAACGCACTTAGCAGACTCCCTTTCCTGCCGTGAAAAAGAGCTGGCTCATGTGATTAAAACGGGGCGTACTCACCTAATGGATGCCATGCCCGTTAAGCTCAGTCAAGAGCTTGCATGCTGGCGCGCACAAATCACCGATAATATTCAACGCCTTACTGATACCCAAAAGCGCCTCCATAAACTGCCTCAAGGTGGAACCGCGGTGGGAACTGGCATTAATGCCGACCCACAATTTGGACAACTGGTTTCACAAAACCTGTCTGAAATGACTCAAATTTCGTTTGAGCCAATGGACAACTTATTTGTTGGATTAAGCTCTCAAGACACCGCATTGGAACTCAGTGGCCAGCTAAATGTATTGGCCGCGAGCTTAATGAAAATCGCCAACGATTTACGCTGGATGAATTCCGGCCCGCTGGCGGGACTGGGCGAAATCCAACTCCCAGCATTACAACCCGGCAGCTCAATCATGCCCGGAAAAGTCAATCCTGTGATTCCAGAAGCCGTGGCTATGGTGGCGGCTCAAATAATGGGCAATCATACCGCTATCACAATAGGGGCTCAATCGGGTTCGTTTCAACTGAATGTTATGCTGCCGATGATTGCACTTAACTTACTGCAAAGCATTGAAATTGCCGCAACAGCCAGCACACAATTAGCCAATTTAGCCATCAAAGGCTTTACAGTGAACGAAGCCAACCTTCAAAAAACCCTTGGGGCAAACCCTATTTTAGTCACCGCTTTAAACACCGTTGTGGGCTACGAAAAAGGTGCGGCCATTGCCAAAGAGGCTTACCGCTCTGGTCGTCCAGTATTAGAGGTTGCGTTAGAAATGACTGACTTAGATGAGTCCACCTTAAAAAACTACCTAAATCCTGCCCGCTTAACCGAAGGCGGTAATCCTTCTATTTAACCCAAGTCCGCAGTTAGAAACACGAATATCGGGTTAACCCTATCCAAGGTGACAAATATGACCATTATTCATGTAAAAACAGAAACATTTGAAGAGGTCATTTCAGAAAATAATACCGTTATTTTAGATTTTTGGGCACCTTGGTGTGCGCCTTTTGAACCGGTTTTTGAATCCCTAACCCTCCAATTTCCTAAGCTTGCCTTTTGTCGAATCAACATTGATGAGGAAGAAGCGCTTGCTACAATGTTTCAAGTACGCTCCGTTCCGACCATTGTCTTTATCCGCGAAGGCGTCGTCGTTTTTTCTCATGCTGGATTTATTTCTGAAAATGCGCTCATTGAGGGCATTAATGATTTACAACAACTTCAAATGGATCAAATTCACCAAGACCTGCTTCACGCACAAGAAGAAGCTAAACACAGCACCATAAAAGAGTTGAAAACCGTATGACACTCAAAATCCTTCCCCCCTCCTTCATTCTCATTACAGGTTGTTCAACAGGCATCGGTTACCACTGTGCACTACAACTCCAAAAAAAAGGCTATCACGTCATTGCAACCTGCCGAAAAGCAGACGGTGTACAACGTCTAAAAGCGGAAGGAATTGACTGTTTTCAACTTGATTTAGCCTGTAGTGAGTCCATTCAAACAGCGCTCAAACAGATACTCACACATACCCATGGCCGTATTGATGCGCTCTTTAATAATGGGGCTTTTGGCCTGCCTGGGGCGGTAGAAGATTTAAGCCGTGATGCCATGATGCATCAATTTCAAACCAATGTATTTGGCACCCAAGAACTCACCAATTTAATTGTGCCCATTATGCGTCAACAAGGGGGGGGAAAAATAATCTACAACAGTTCTATTTTAGGATTTGCTGCCATGCCCTACAGAGGCGCTTACAATGCCAGCAAGTTTGCTATTGAGGGGTTTGCAGATACCTTACGGTTGGAAGTAAAACAAGACAACATTCAAGTCAGTTTAATTGAACCTGGGCCCATTACCTCAGACTTTCGAAAAAATGCATTTGCTCAGTTCAAGCAATGGATTCCCATTGAACACAGTGTACACAAAGACAACTACCACGCAATGGTAGAGCGCCTTGAAACAGTTGGACCCAGCGCTCCATTTACATTAGAACCCGATGCAGTGACTCGGTGTGTTGTCCATGCGTTACAAAAACCAAACGCTAAAATTCGTTACCGAGTGACTGTACCGACCATTCTGTTTTCGGTACTCAAACGACTGCTTCCTAATCGATTACTTGATCTCCTGCTCATCAAGGCCGGTGGCGATGGAAAACGCTAACCTCTCTAAAAAACCAGCTGATACGGTCGTTGAATCTTCGATAAAATATGCTGGAGACTAAAGGTTCGAACCTCCTCAATAAAACAGTTTCCCTCAAAAAAAACCTGTACGGTTGGTAAACTCATCACGCCATTTTGAGCACACAGTTCTGGCAAAATATGGCAATCAACAGACACCAGAGTTATTTTAGGGGCTTGTTGCTCCATTAATTCAATCAACTTCGGTTTAATACTGTAGCAAACAGAACAATTCTGCCCACCAAATAAAATCAGCAACCCCTTTTCCGTGGATTTTAATGTATTTAACGTCGCTAAATCATAAATCTCTTTCATAACCAAGCCGCACCTCGAACGCCGCTTGAATCGCCATATTCAGGGGGTAAAAGTAAGGTATTCACTTGATCACTAAACACCCATTTTTGCCAAATATTAGGGATATCACGATACAAGCTCTCTATATTAGACATCCCCCCTCCTAAGACAATCACATCAGGATCAATGAGGTTAATCACACTCGCTAAGCCTTTTGCCAGCCAAACGGTATAGTCCTCTAATAACTGAGTAGCGATAAAATCACCTTGCTGACTTAATACCACAATCTCTTTCGCTGTTTTTTCTATCCCTGTACGGAAATGATAATGCGCTTCAAAACCACTGCCCGATAAAAAGGTCTCATTACACCCAGTTAAACCACAGTAACAAGCGCGCAAGGTATCCGCTCTATCTGCCCAAGGCAGCGGATTATGCCCCCATTCGCCGCCAATCGCATTCACCCCATTTAAAATCGCATTTTGTACCACTACGCCACCACCGCATCCAGTACCAATAATAACTCCAAAGACCACTTCAGCACCTTTACCAGAACCATCCATTGCTTCGGACAATGCAAAACAATTGGCATCGTTCGCAAGTTTAATCGGTCGATTTAATGCCCTCTCTAAATCGCCTTGCAAATCTTGACCAATCAAACACGTTGAGTTAGCGTTTTTAACCCGTCCCGTTTTATGAGAGATTGCGCCAGGAATACCAACACCGACAGAGCCTTTTTGACCCAGCGCAACTTCTGCCTTAAGCACCAATCGCTTGATCGCCTGAACAATCTCAAGATAATCTCCTTTAGGGGTCTCAATTCGCTTTTGATAAACGACGTTATTGTGTACTGACGCCTCCATATACAATGCAATAATCTCTATTTTGGTTCCCCCTAAATCAATCCCAAATCGAAGACAATTCATGATGACTTTTTCTCACCATGCAATCCCTTAAGCCAAGCAATCTCTTCAGAACAAAACCCCGCTTGTTCACGAGCTTCATAATTAAATGGCCCACGTAGATCACCATGATAATAGGTCTCAATAACTTCTTGAAACGTAGTGAAAGGATTTAATCCACGCTCTTTACAGAGATACCGAAACCAGCGCGTGCCCACTTCAACGTGACCAATTTCATCACGCAGTAAAATTTTTAAAATTTCCACACCCCGTTTATCACCAATAGCACGCAATTTATGAATCATAGGAGGGGTTACATCCAGCCCACGAGCTTCGAGTGTTCTAGGCACTAATGCCATTCGAATTAAGGGATCATGATCGGTTTCATAGGTCGTCATCCATAATCCATCATGAGCAGGCATGTCACCGTATTCATACCCTAAATGAAATAAATGCTCACGAATCATCTGAAAATGATAAGCCTCTTCGCTCGCCACGCCCAACCAGTCTAAATAAAAGCCCATAGGCATCGATTGAAAACGGTAAATAGCATCTAAAGCTAAATTAATTGCATTAAACTCAATGTGCGCAATGGCATGCATTAACGCGGCATGGCCTTCGCGAGAACCTAAACGCCTTTTAGGTAATTTTTTAGGAGAAACAAGCTCAGGTTTACTTGGACGTCCTGGATCGGAAATTCGTTCAATCGAATTTGAAGGGGTAAAATCAAACCGCCCTTCCGCCCAATCTTCTTGCAATTGGGCTAATAAAAGTACCTTTTGATCTAAATCAGATGCCATTAAACAGGCATGTGCTGATTGAAATAAATTTTTCTGCTCCAATTTTCTCCCCCCCCTACTTATAAAATGCGATAACAACCAAGCTCAAAACCAAAAAAAGCCAGTCATTGACTGGCTTTTTAAAATACGTTCAGCAATACCAACTAACGATAGTATACCGCCTGAAGATAACGAACCCCTTTATATTGTTTGGCATCCACGGCATCAAACAACGCTGCCCATTTTGCTCGATCTGCAGGCGTCATCACTGAAGACGGGTTTAAACCAACCGATTGACCTGCATATTTGGCTTCAATTTTACTTAATTCAGCCATGCACGCTGCCACATCCACCTTCTGTTCAATAGATTGAGCCGCATCCGATCCTTCTTTTACCGCAGTGTTAATAACATGACTGGCATCTTCAAGACATAATTGATACGTATCAACCGCTGCTTGGCTACTTATTGATGTCACAGCAACAGCGGAAATAAACAACGCTTTCAGTGTAAGTTTTTTCATCTTGTTTCAACCCCAAATTATTGTTTTAAGATATTTTTTACATTTAACTTCAGAATTTAATTCTGAGGCTTTTAGCGCTAAATAGCAACCGTCAAAGCACTAAATATTACTAAACACTTATAAGCTTTTTTTATTCCCTTGACCCACCACTTTATCCGCCTGGCAAGCACTCGATCTAAAAAGGTTAAGACTCCAAAATAGCAATAAAGCAATCACGATCAAAAATAGCAGCTGATACACACCATGTAGAGTAGAAAATGTCCCCCAATCAGGTGATGCTCTTGTTAAACCCAATGGATAAGCCATTTTAATATCTGCCATCCAAGGCGCGATCCAAAAGCGCAATACCGAAACTAATATCAACGCAATCACTAATGACTTAACGGAACGAATCGATTGCTCTATTCCAACATACACGCCTAACGACATAATCAAGGTCACAAGCACTATTAAACTTGAAAACTCAAAAAGCTTACCCGCAACCTCACCGGCCAATTTAGAGGGCAGTTCTGCAAACAGAACGGGGGCAACCAAATACCCTACCGTTATCCATAAAATAGCCATGGAAAAAATAACCAACGAAGCCACTCGATCGACTTTAGGATGAGCATCAAATATCATAAAAACCTCTGTTTTTTATGTCGTAATTTTGAAAGGTCATTTATAACCCATAAAAAATGCCTGCAAAAGCAGGCATTTTTAGAATATAACACATCGTTAATACGGCTTGTTAAGTATATTTTACCGCCACTATCTCATACTCAATGCTTCCACTGGGCACTGCCACGATACACTCATCTCCCTCCTCTTTTCCAATCAATGCACGTGCCACTGGCGAGTTAACTGAAATTTTATTCAACTTAATATCTGCTTCTTCATGACCTACAATTTTATAGGTGACCTCATCATCCGTATCAATGTTTAACAAAGTGACTGTTGCCCCAAAAACCACCTTACCACTCGGTGATAATTTAGTCACATCAATGATTTGCGCCAAACTCAACAGCGATTCAATTTGCTGAATACGTCCCTCCATTAACCCCTGAATTTCACGCGCCGCATGATACTCTGCATTCTCCTTTAAATCACCATGTTCTCTTGCCGTTGCAATCTCTTGAATCACCGCTGGACGGTCTTCTTTTTTTAACTTTGATAATTCGGCTTGTAGCGCATCTGCGCCCTCTTTGGTCATAGGATGTTTTTGCATGTCCCAAATCCTTTTATTATATTTATTTCTGACACAAAAACGCCAAAGCAACCTTCACTTTGGCGTTTATTTTTAAATCTAACTTAATGAATATCTTGTAAACAAGTCACAGGCTGATCATCTAAATAGTCCATCGCTGCTACGGTAGCAAACGCACCTGCTATCGTGGTGGTATAACATGTTTTATGCATTAACGCTTCACGACGAATACTGGAAGAGTCTTGAATACTGCCTGAACCATCAGAAGTGTTTACAATTAAGGCAATCTCTTCATTCACAATCGAATCAACGATATTAGGACGACCTTCCGTTACTTTATTGACGATCTCACACGTCACGCCTGCTTCGGTTAATGAAGCCGCTGTGCCACGTGTTGCCACAATATTGAACCCTTTTGCAATCAACTTATTCGCCAAATCGATCACCTGAACTCGATCCGCTTTACGTACGCTTAAAAAAGCGGTTCCAGAACTTGGTAATACCGTTCCTGCGGCCAGTTGCGCTTTTGCGTAGGCCTGAGCAAAGCTTTCACCAATCCCCATAACCTCCCCCGTTGATTTCATCTCAGGCCCTAAAATAGGATCTACTCCTAAGAACTTAATAAAAGGGAATACGGCCTCTTTAACACAGAAATTAATAGGGGTCACTTCATGGGTAAAGCCTTGATCGGCTAATTTTTGACCAACCATGCAACGTGCCGCAATTTTAGCCAATGGACTGCCTATCGCTTTCGAGACAAACGGTACCGTACGGGAAGCACGAGGGTTCACCTCCAATACATAAATGTCATCCCCTTTTACCGCAAACTGAGTGTTCATCAAACCAACAACCCCCAGTGCTTTCGCCATGTCCGTTACTTGAACACGAATACGGTCTTGAACTTCCATTGAGATACTGTAAGGCGGTAATGAACACGCCGAATCACCCGAGTGAATTCCTGCTTGTTCAATGTGTTCCATAATCCCACCAATAACCACCTCTTCACCGTCACAAATCGCATCAACATCCAACTCAACCGCATCGTCTAAGAAACGATCCAATAAGACAGGAGAATCATTTGAAACATCAATCGCAGCCTGCATATAACGCATTAAATTGGCTTCATCGTATACAATTTCCATGCCGCGACCCCCCAGTACATAAGAGGGACGAACCACCAACGGATACCCAATTTCTTTGGCCAATACAGCGGCTTCTTCAGCAGACGTTGCTGTACGATTAGGCGGTTGCAGTAAGTCTAAATCATTTAGCACTTTTTGAAAGCGTTCACGATCTTCAGCAATATCAATTGACTCTGGCGACGTTCCAATAATAGGTACCCCTGCGGCTTCTAAATCCTCTGCCAATTTTAACGGCGTTTGCCCTCCGTACTGAACAATCACTCCTTTTGGATTTTCCACCTCAACAATTTCAAGTACATCTTCGAGCGTAAGCGGTTCAAAATACAAACGATCTGAGGTATCGTAATCGGTTGAAACCGTTTCAGGATTGCAATTGACCATAATAGTTTCATAACCATCTTCACGCAACGCCATCGCAGCATGAACACAACAGTAATCAAACTCGATTCCTTGACCAATACGGTTAGGACCGCCCCCCAAAATCATAATTTTATCTTTATCGCTAGGATGCGCTTCACACTCTTCATCGTACGTTGAATACAAATACGCGGTTGAGGTTTCAAACTCTGCTGCACAGGTATCCACTCGCTTAAAGACAGGGCGAATATTTAAGGTATGACGAAATTTACGCACAAATGCAGCATCGGTATTTAACAATTTAGCCAAACGATTATCCGAGAATCCTTTACGCTTTAGCTGACGTAAGTACACTTCATCCAATGCATCTAAACCACGCTGCTTAACATCGTCTTCAATATCGACCAGCTCTTTAATTTGTGACAAGAACCATGGGTCTATTTTGCTGCTTTCAAAAACAGCTTCTAAATCCCAACCAGCACGAAAAGCATCGGCCACGTACCATATACGCTCTGCTCCAGGGTTACGCAACTCTTGACGTAAGGTATCTTTAATTTCCTTCTCGTCCATCGTTGCCAAAGGCATAATCTCATCAAACCCAGTTTTATCTGTTTCCAAACCACGCAGAGCTTTTTGAATAGACTCTTGAAAATTACGTCCCATCGCCATCACTTCACCCACCGACTTCATTTGAGTCGATAAACGCTCTTGCGCTTGTGGAAACTTTTCAAAGGTAAAACGAGGAACTTTGGTGACAACGTAATCGATGGTTGGTTCAAAAGAGGCGGGCGTAGCACCATTGGTGATGTCATTTGATAGCTCATCCAACGTGTAACCCACAGCCAGTTTGGTCGCAATTTTTGCAATCGGAAAGCCTGTTGCTTTTGATGCTAAAGCCGATGAGCGTGAAACACGCGGATTCATCTCAATAATAATCATGCGACCCGTTTCAGGATGCACTGAAAACTGAACATTAGAACCGCCCGTTTCCACCCCTATTTCACGCAATACCGCCAAAGAGGCGTTACGCATGATTTGATACTCTTTATCTGTTAGCGTTTGTGCTGGGGCTACCGTAATCGAATCACCGGTATGCACGCCCATCGGGTCTAAATTTTCAATTGAACAGACTATGATGCAGTTATCGTTGCAGTCACGCACCACTTCCATTTCATACTCTTTCCATCCCTCTATCGACTCTTCAATCAACAGCTCTTTAGTGGGCGAAAGGCTCAAGCCAAATTTACAAATTTCTTCAAATTCATTTTTATTGTAAGCAATGCCGCCCCCTGAACCACCCAGCGTAAAAGAGGGGCGAATGACCGTCGGAAAGCCAACCTGTTCCTGAATTTTCCACGCCTCTTCCATATTATGCGCAACATCTGAAACGGGCATATCCAAACCAATTTTAGTCATCGCTTGACGAAAACGGTCACGATTCTCGGCTTTATCAATGGCATCGGCGTTCGCGCCAATCAGCTCAACATTGTATTTTTCCAGCACCCCTTGCGCATTCAAGTCCAATGCACAGTTCAGCGCCGTTTGACCACCCATTGTTGGTAAAATCGCATCTGGGCGTTCTTTGGCAATAATAGTTTCAACGGTCTGCCACTCAATAGGTTCAATATAAGTCGCATCCGCCATCTCTGCATCGGTCATAATCGTTGCAGGATTCGAGTTCACTAAAATAACGCGATAACCCTCTTCCTTCAGGGCTTTACAGGCTTGAACACCAGAGTAATCAAATTCACAGGCTTGACCGATAATAATAGGGCCAGCGCCGATAATCATAATACTTTTTAAGTCACTTCTTTTGGGCATTACTCTTTCTTCCTAAATTATCGATTACGCATTTTTTGCGGTTTTAATATTCTCTATAAACTGGTCAAACAAGGGCGAAACATCATGTGGCCCAGGACTGGCTTCAGGGTGGCCCTGAAAACTAAACGCCAATTTATCGGTACGCGAAATACCTTGCAACGTGCCATCAAATAGTGACTTATGAGTCGCCACTAAGCACTCAGGAAGCGAATCACCGTCTACCGCAAAGCCGTGATTTTGCGAGGTAATCATAACTTTCTTGGTTTCGAGATCTTGAACGGGGTGGTTGGCACCATGGTGACCAAACTTCATTTTCAATGTTTTTGCACCACTGGCCAATGCCAATAAC
>Ga0256839_1004290_pt1 | contig 14065 bp, 15 predicted proteins | sample 354166metaG_FD_185968 | JGI IMG/M metagenome (GOLD analysis project Ga0256839, IMG submission 185968) | Hydrothermal vent microbial communities from Mid Atlantic Ridge, Atlantic Ocean - 354-166 | ecosystem: Environmental > Aquatic > Marine > Hydrothermal vents | place: Atlantic Ocean: Mid... | reverse complement strand
ACGTTGCGCGCGTCTTGGCGCGCCCTTTCCTGGTTTTTCGTTGCCGCCTCGACTGATGCTCTGGGCCAGGTTGGCCGGACACCGTGGCGCGATGGATGAACACTAGGGACCGGCAAGTATTTTTCGCGGGGAAAAATCATGCAGACTTGTCCCCGAGCAGACCGGATTGCCCCCCGGAGCCCGGGCTTGCCCCTGCGGCAGACGGTTTTCCAATCATGGTGCAGGACAGGCCAGGCGCCTGGACCCATATGCAAAAATTGCAATTGTCAGCCGTTGCGATAGTATTTTCCGATGGACATCACGCTGAAACAGCTGCGCTATTTCCGGGCGCTGGCGCGGGAACGCAATTTCGGGCGCGCGGCCGCACGGGTGCATGTCACCCAGCCCGCGCTTTCGGTGCAGATACGCGAACTTGAACAACGCCTGGGGGTCACCCTGGTCGAGCGGCAGCCACGCGATGTGGTGCTGACACAGGCCGGGCGCGAAATCCTGGCGCATGCCGAGCGGGTCCTGGGACAAATGCGGGCCTTGCGCGATGCGGCCCGGCTGGGGCAGGGGCTGAGCGGTCGTCTGACCCTGGGGGTGATCCCGACGGTTGCGCCCTATCAGCTGCCGGTCGCATTGCCGATGTTGCGGGCCAAGAATGTGGCGCTTGATCTTCGGGTGCGCGAATCGCGGACCGAGGTCCTGCTTGACGAGCTTGCCGAAGGCGTTCTTGACGCGGCGGTCGTGGCCTTGCCGGTGGCCCGGCCCGGCATGACGGAACACCCGCTTTTCGAAGACCGGTTCTACCTGGCGGGATCGGCCGACCAGATCGCCCCCCTGCACGAGCAGGCCGAAAACCTGCGCCCGGATGCCATCGACCCCGAGAGGCTGCTTCTGCTCGAAGAAGGTCACTGTCTGGCGGATCAGGCGCTTGAGGCCTGCGCAACAGAACGCGCAGCGACCCGGGTCGACCTGTCTGCATCTTCGCTTGGCACGCTTTGCCGGCTGGTTTCGGAAGGCTTCGGGCTGACCTTCGTGCCCCACATTGCTCTGAGCGCCGAGCTGCGGGCGGTGCCCGGCATGGCGGTTTTTCGCTTTGCCTCACCAGAGCCGGCGCGCACTCTGGGCCTTGTGCGGCGCACGAGCAGCCCCGAAGGCGGCTGGTTCGACGATCTGGCCGACACCCTGCAGCTGGCCGGGCAGGAACTGGACAATGCCCTGGATACCTGAGCGCCGGTCCGGCCGGGCGGATGCAAAGCGGGTTTGCCTTGCCGGCGCACAAGACGTATGGCTGGGCGGACAGACACGCCAGAGGATGTGACCGTGCGAAACCTGAGCGACCCCGAGCAGCGCCACCCCGAAAAGGCGCATCGCAGCGACAATCCGCAACCGAAGAAGCCAGCCTGGATCCGGGTCAAGGCCCCAAGCTCGGCGGGTTACCGGGCGACGCGCGACATCTTGCGCTCCAATCGGTTGTCGACCGTGTGTGAAGAGGCAAGCTGCCCGAATGTGGGCGAATGCTGGGACCGCGGTCACGCAACCATGATGATCATGGGCGACATCTGCACGCGGGGCTGTTCCTTCTGCAATATCGCAACCGGCCGGCCCGACGCGCTGGACGTGTTCGAGCCGGGGCGCGTGGCTGAGGCCGTGGCGAAGCTCGCGCTCAGACATGTCGTCATCACATCGGTCGATCGTGACGATCTGGACGATGGCGGCGCCGAGCATTTTGCCCAGACGATCCGTGCGATCCGCCACCGGACGCCGGACACGACAATCGAGATCCTGACGCCGGATTTTCTGAAATCTGCGCCGCAAGCCCTTGAAACAGTGGTCGATGCGCGGCCTGATGTGTTCAACCACAATCTGGAAACCGTGCCGGGGCTGTATCCGGATGTGCGCCCGGGCGCGCGGTATTTTCATTCGCTGCGCCTGCTGCAGCGGGTCAAGGAAATCGACCCGTCGATGTTCACCAAGTCGGGCATCATGGTCGGATTGGGTGAAGATCGGCCCGCCGTCCTGCAGGTGATGGATGACATGCGCGCGGCTGACGTGGATTTTCTGACCATCGGTCAGTATCTGCAGCCGACCCCCAAGCATATCGCGGTGGATCGTTTCGTGACCCCCGAAGAGTTCCAGGCCTATGAAAAGGCGGCTCGCGGCAAGGGGTTTCTGATGGTTTCGGCGACCCCGCTGACCCGGTCCTCTTATCACGCGGGGGATGATTTCCGGCGTCTGAGGGAAGCACGCGCGAAGAAACTGGCGCAGCAGTAGTCACAGGCCGGGCCCCGTTCGTGCGGTTTGCGCCCCGCTGACGCGGGCCGCAATGCCTCCGGCGGGGATATTTTCGAAAAGAAGAAGATGCGGGCGTCTTTTCTGGCCGGTCATTCGATGGCGGGGATGGCGCGCAGGTAGGCGATGATTGCCCGAAGATCGTCATCGGGAAGTTCGGACAGGTTTTCGACAACCTCGGCCATCGAACCGCCCACGGTGTCGAAATCGGGCGTGAACCCCTGCTTGAAGTAGGTCATCAGATCCAGTTCGGACCAGTTCATTCTGGCGGGCGTGATATTGGGGATGCGCCCCGTGCCGACCGGGTTGGGGGCCCCGGCCAGCCAACGCGAGCGGTCCAGCGCGCCCAGGAAATTCCTCGGGGTGTGGCATTCGGCGCAGTGGCCCAGGGCCTCGACCAGGTAGCGGCCCCGTTCGGCTTGCGGCGAGGGCGGGTTTGCAAGCACCCAGCCCGGACGCTGGAAGGCCAGTTTCCACAGGCCGAGACCCTGGCGGATGTTGAACGGGAACGACACCTCGTGGGGCTGGCTGGGGGTCGGGTCGGCAGGCAGGGTCTGGAGATAGGCAAACAGCGACACGATGTCGTCCGGCGTCGCGTTCTGATAGCTCGTGTAGGGAAAGACGGGGTAGTAATGCGTGCCCGCCGGCGAGGTGCCGTGTTGCATCGCGTTGACCAGATCAAGCGCTTGCCACTGCCCGATACCGGCATCCGGGTGGGGCGAGATGTTGGGCGCCACGAAAGATCCGAACGGGCTTTCAAAGCGGCGCCCGCCGGCCAGCACGAACCGGGTTTCGCGCGTGGCATCGGGGGCCGAATGGCAGGATGCACACCCTCCCTGCAAAAACACCTGCCGGCCGCGCTCGGCATCGGGCTTGATCCCGGCAAGCCCGGCCGGGTCGGATTTTTCGGGCAAGGTCATCCAGTAGACGGCAGCGCCGGCCAATGCCAGCGCCGCGCCCAGTTTGAGCCAGCGCGCGGTCATTGCGCGATCGGGCAGATCAAGCCAACGACCCTATTCCTTGGGTTTGCGGTAGGCTTTGTGGCAGGCGCCACAGGCTTCGCCAACCGGCCCGATGGCTGCGCGAAGCGCGTCAAGCCCGTTGCCGGCCGCCGCCTGCATGGCCGCGGTTGCTTCGGCCAGGGCCTGACCCTTCTTGGCCACGTCGGGGAAATTGTCCCAGATTTTCGGCAGCGCGGCAGTGTTTTCATTGTCGAACGAATCCGAGCCTTCCGGCCAGTAGGTCATCTGGTTCAGGGTGGCAAGCGTCGCCAGGTTGGTTGCGGCAACGGTTGCAAGATCTGCGTTGTAGTCCATCGCGCCCTTGGCCATGCCCCCGAGAATGCCGAGGTTGTGGGCATAAAGCTGCATATGGGCCTGGCGCGCCTTGATTGCGGCATCGAACGGCCCGCCACCGTGGCTGGCCGCGAAGACGGCACTGCTGGCCAGGGCCAGCCCCACGGCTGCTGCTGTTAGTTTCCTGATCATCTGATCTCTCCTGTTGTCGCTGATTCCCCTGCGGCAAGAATAGCTGTGAGAAAAAACATGTGGAGTCACGATTTTTGCAGTGGCATAGTGCAATAATGCACAACCAGGAAAACTGGGATCACCTGCGATACGTTCTGGCCGTGGCCCGGGCGGGCTCGGTCAATCGGGCCGCCGCCCAGCTTGGCGTCAATCATGCAACGGTTCTGCGCCACGTCGCCGCCTTCGAGCGCAACGCCGGAACGGATGTCTTTGAAAAGTCACCAACAGGATATGCGGTGATCGCCGGGCGGCAGGAGCTGATCGACGCCGCGCATGAAGTGGAAACGGCCATGCTGGCCGTCAACCGCCGCCTGCGCGGGCTGCGGGCGCCGTTGCACGGGCGGGTGCGCGTGACCTCGACGGACTCCTTGTGCCAGATCGTCCTGCCGCCGGTCCTTGCGGGTCTGCGCGCCAGGTTGACCGAGCTGCACATCGAACTGTTGTCAAGCAACGCCCATCTGGACTTCTCGCGCATGCATGCGGATGTGACGGTCCGGCCGGCCCCGAACCTGCCCGAAGATCTGACCGGGACCGAGGCCGCACGGCTGGGGTTTTGTATCTATGCGCTGCCGCGCTGCCGCACCGACCGCTGGCTGGCGCCCGGGGGCGGGTTGGGCCATTCGGCCCATGCCGGATGGATGGCCGAGAATGTCGAGCCTGGTGCGATCACCGGCTCGGCCGACAGTTACATGCTGTTGCGGGAACTGGCGGCCACCGGTGCCGGTCAGACACCGTTGCCCTGCGTGGTGGGCGACGCAGACCCGCGCCTCGAGCGTCGCGGCCGGACCCTGCCCGAACTGGAGGTCGGGGTCTGGGTGGGCGGGCACCCCGATCTTCTGGACGTGCCGCGCATCAAGGCTGTTCGTCAGCTGCTGGTGTCGGAAATTGCGCGGCGGGCAGAGTGGCTGGCGCATGGTCGCCCGGACTAACGGCTGATGCGCCCGCGCGGTGTGTTGTCGAGTGTCAGCCAGTCGGGCCAGCCAAACAACCGTTCATAGCCAAGCAGCAACAGGCTGAGGGCAATGACGACGAGCACGAGTTTCACGCGTTTTTCCGATGGCGGGTTGCGGGCCCATTTGGCCATGCGCAGAAACGGGCGCAGGTTCACGCCTCGCACTCGTCGGTAAAACGAACCTTGCCGATGAACGGCAGGTTGCGGTTGCGTTGCGCAAAGTCGATGCCGTAGCCCACGACAAATTCGTCGGGAATTTCAAACCCGGTCCAGTCGGCCCTGATGTCGACTTCGCGGCGGCTCGGCTTGTCCAGCAGGGCGATGGTTTTCATCACGCGGGGCTTGCGCGATTGCAGCAGGTTTACAACGTGCTTGAGCGTGAACCCGGTATCGACGATGTCTTCGACCAGCAACACATCCTTGCCGCCGATCTTGCCACGCAGATCCTTGAGGATGCGCACTTCGCGCGAGCTTTCCATGCTGTCGCCATAGGAAGAGGCCTCGAGGAAATCGACCTCGACGTTCATGTCCAGCTCGCGCACGAGGTCGGCGATGAAGACGAACGACCCGCGCAACAGCCCGACCACGATCAACCTCTCGGTATCGGCATAGGCGGCTTCGATCTCGCGCGCGAGATCCTCGATCCGGGCGGCGATGGACTTGGCCGAAATCATCTGATCTATCACATATGGTCGGTGCGGCATGACTTCCCCTTGCAAAGCTGGTCGCAGTCTACGAAATGGAAGGCACAAGTCACCAGTTCAAAGAGCCGCATGCCGAAAACAAGTGAAAAACGCTTCCTGCCCTACACGGCCCGGCAGATGTATGATCTGGTGGCCGATATCGAGCGCTACCCCGAGTTCCTGCCCTGGACCGCCGCGGCGCGCATCCGGTCGCGCACCGACCTGGGCGACCACGAGGTGGTCGAGGCGGACCTGGTGATCTCTTTCAAGGTCTTTCGCGAACGCTTCGGCAGCCGGGTCGTGCTCTGGCCGGAAAAATACCGGATCGAAACCGACTACCTGGACGGGCCGTTCAAATATCTGCATTCGCACTGGGTGTTCACCGATTGCAAGGACGGCTGCGAGGTGGATTTCGCGGTGGATTTCGAGTTTCGCAATGTGATCCTGCAAAAGGTGATCGGTGTCGTGTTCAACGAAGCGATGAACCGCATCGTGCAGGCTTTCGAGGCGCGCGCGAAGGCGCTTTATGGTGCGCCCGCATGAGACATGCAGCCGAGTCGAGCCTGTGCAGGCGGGGCCTCCGGCGGGGATATTTTGGATCAAAGAAGAAATGGAGATGCGCCCTGGCGCGGGCAAGGCATGGGGCCGGGCAAGGCATGGGGCCGGGTGAAACTGCGGGGAGCGATGCTGGCGACACGGTTATCTGAATTTGCACAGGAGGCACGCCCCGATGCAAACGCGCTTGCGGTCATGCGCCTTTGCCTGTTCGACTGGTCTGCCTGCGCCTGGGCGGGCCGCGACCAGGCCGTGGCGCGCGTCCTGGTCGAACGGGCCCGCGCCGAGGCGGGCGCGCGGCAGGCCGGCCTTGTGGGGCAGGGGTTTCGGGTTCCGGCGCGCATGGCGGCGATGGTGAACGGCACCATTGGCCATGCGCTTGATTATGACGACACGCATTTCGCCCATATCGGCCATCCGTCGGCGGCGGTTGTTCCGGCGGCGCTGGCGGTTGCCCAATCGGTTGACGCGCGCGGCGAGGCGATGCTGGCGGCCGCGCTGGTCGGGGCCGAGGCGTCGGTGCGCATCGGCGTCTGGTTGGGGCGCGCGCATTATCAGGCCGGGTTTCATCAGACCGCGACGGCCGGCGCCTTTGGCGCGACGCTTGCCGCCGCGCGGTTGCTCGGGCTGGATGCCCGGACCACCGGTCACGCGCTGGGGATCGTTTCGACCCGCGCGTCCGGGCTGAAATCTCAGTTCGGGACCATGGGCAAGCCACTGAATGCCGGGATTGCCGCGGCCAATGGTGTCGAGGCCGCGCTTTTGGCGCAGGCGGGCCTTGAGTCGGCCGCCGGCGCGCTTGACGGTGCGCAGGGATTTGGCGAGACCCACCACGGTCAGGCCGACCCGGCGGCACTGGATGGTCTGGGCGAAACCTGGCTCATGAACGCTGTGAGCTACAAGTTTCACGCCTGCTGCCATGGGCTGCATGCCATGCTGGAAGCGCTGGCACCGCTTGCCGACACCATCGGCGCGCGCCGGGTGGAGCGGGTTGTGATCCGCGCGCACCCGCGCTGGAAAGACGTCTGCAACATTTCCGATCCGGCGGATGGGCTGCAATCCAAGTTCAGCTTTCGTCAGGCGGCCGCGTTGCGGCTGGCAGGCGTTGACACCGCCTCGCTTGCGGCCTTTTCGGATGAAACGGCCCGCGACCTGCGGGTCGCGCAACTGCGGGGGCTGGTCGAGGTCACGTTCTGCGATCGGATGAGCGAGGCCGAAGCCTGCGTCGCCGTGCATCTGGAGGGGGGCGAGACCCTTGGGGCGCGCCACGATCTTGCCGATCCGCTGGCCCACGAAGAGCTGTCGGGCAAGCTCAGGCAAAAGGCGCAAGCGCTGATCGGGCCAGAACGGGCCGGCGCTGTCTGGGCCGCTATTCAGTCCGGCCCCGATCTGCAAGGGTTGGTGCGTGCCTTGACGACGCAACACCGCCCGGGCGCGCCGGACTGAGCGGGTCAGCGCAGGGCGTCCGCCAACATCACGAGCGCGTGCCTGACCGCGGCCGCGCGCACATTGGAACGTCCGATGGCGCCGAACTCTACGGTCTGGCTGCGCGTGCCCTGCGCATTGGCGAGGGCAAAGCAGACCCGGCCCTCGGGTTTGTGCTCCGAGCCGCCGGGGCCGGCGATGCCGGTGATGGACACCGCAAGGTCGGCCCCCGCCTGCGAGCGGGCCCCCTCGGCCATTTCGCGCGCGACGGGTTCGGACACCGCGCCGAACCGGTCCAGCGCGCTCCGGCTGACCCCGAGCATGTCCTGCTTGGCGCGGTTCGAGTAGGTGACAAAACCGCGGTCGAAAATATCCGACGCGCCTGCGACCTCGGTGATTGCACCGGCGACCAGCCCGCCGGTGCAGCTTTCGGCGGTGGTGATGCGGGCCTCGGCCTGCCGCGCCCGCTTCAGGACCGTTTCCGCGAGGGTCAGAATATCCATCGCAGGTATTCCATGATCACGCCGCCCCAATGCGCAAAGCCACCGGCGAGCGCCACCAGAACGGCCGCCATCAGCCCGGCGATGACATCGTCCATCATCACCCCAAAGGCATCCGGGCGCCGGTCGGCCCAGCCGACGGGGCCGGGTTTCCAGATGTCGAACAGGCGAAACAGGACAAATCCCATGACCCAGCCGGGCCAGGGGAAAACCCAGGGGTCGACGCCCGCATGCCAGAGCCCCGCCGACAGCGGCCAGAGCGCGATCCACATGCCGACGACCTCGTCGATCACGATTTCGGACGGGTCATGGTCATCGCGCCCGGCCGTGGCGGAGGCCGTGGCCCACCAGCCAAGCGCAAAAGCGCCAACCGTGGCGATGGCAAGCGCCGGAAACCCGCCCCACCAGTGCAGCAGCCAAGCCATCGGGACGGCCGCGGCCGACCCCCATGTGCCGGGCGCCGGGCGCAGCAGTCCGACGTAGAAAACGGTGGCGATGAACCGGCTCATGGCTTCACCAGCGTGACAGTTGCAAGGGCTGCGATACCTTCGCCGCGCCCGGGAAAGCCCAGGCCCTCGGTCGTGGTGGCCTTCACGCTGATGCGTCCGGCGTCGGTTTCGGTGATCTCGGCAAGCGTCCTTGTCATGTCGGCTGCATGCGGGCCGATTTTCGGGGCCTCGCAGATCAACGTCACATCGGCATTGGACAGCGCAAAGCCCCGTGCGCGCGCCCTGGACATGGCGTGTTCAAGAAACAGGCGGCTGTCGGCGCCTTTCCATTGTTGGTCGGACGGCGGAAAGTGACGGCCGATATCACCATCGGACAGCGCCCCGTAAAGAGCATCGGTCAGCGCGTGCATGCCCACATCTGCGTCCGAATGCCCCTGCAGCGCCTTGTCATGCGCAATCTGCACGCCGCAAAGCACGACGTGATCACCCCGGCAAAAAGCATGCACGTCAAAACCGTTTCCCGTGCGTATGTCCATGTCCTGTGTATCCTTCCTGTCCGCCCGGTCTGCCCTGTCCGCGCGCGCCGCGAGATACATTTCGGCGCGGGCAAAGTCACCCTCGGTCGTGATCTTCAGGTTGTGCTCGGCGCCCTCGACGATGACCACGGCCATGCCGGCGGCGCGCGCAATTTCCACATCATCGGCCGCCCCGCCCGGATGGGCGCGGTGTGCATCCAGGATTTCAGGGTAGTGAAACCCCTGCGGTGTCTGCGCCCGATACAGCCCGTCACGCGGCTCGACCCCCGTGACCAGCCCGCCTTGTGCGCGCCAGAGCGCGTCGGTCACTGCCAGCGCGGGGGCCGCGCCGGGGTGGGTGTCAAGGGCTGCGCAGACCCGCTCGATGATGGCTTGGTCAACCAGCGGGCGCGCGCCGTCGTGGATCAGGACGCGGCTGGTGTCGGTGCTTGTCAGCGCCTCCAGACCGGCCCGCACAGAGGCATCTCGCGACGGGCCTCCGGCGACGACGCCCACGTCGCCATGCGCCTCATAGCCGGCTGCCAGCCCCATGTCGTCCGGGTTCAGAACCAGGACGACCCTGGCAATTCGGGGCGAGGCGCGCATGGTTTCAAGCGACCACGCCAGAACGACGCGCCCCCCCAGGTCGCGCCATTGCTTGGGCACATGCCCGCCCACGCGCGTCCCGCGCCCGGCAGCAACGATCACGGCTGATATGGTCATATGGCCCCTCCCGGTTTCCGACTGTTTAATGCGCGCGCAACTTGCTGACAATGCGCGACGCGTTGCCGACAAACAGGCCGAACGTCGATATCGTCGCATATCGGCCGGTGGTGAATTGCCAAGCCAGCCATTTTGCGGTAGCCGGGGCGCAACTGCTCAAGGATTAGGCACATGACTATCAAATTGGCAGGTGTTGCCCTTGCCCCACCGGTCTTGCTGGCGCCAATGGCGGGGATTACCGATTTGCCGTTTCGCAGGCTGGTGCAGGGTTTCGGCGCCGGGCTGGTGGTCAGCGAGATGGTTGCCAGCCAGGAAATGGTACAGGCCAAACCGGGGGTGCGCGAACGCGCCGAGCTTGGCTATGGGGTCGCGAACTCGGCGGTGCAACTGGCCGGCCGCGACGCCCGCTGGATGGCCGAGGCCGCGCGGATGGTCGAAGCCAATGGCGCGCGCGTGATCGATATCAACATGGGGTGTCCCGCCCGCAAGGTGGTGGGCGGGTTGTCGGGGTCGGCCCTGATGAAAGACCTCGACCACGCGCTCTCGCTGATCGAGGCGGTGGTTGGCGCGGTTTCGGTGCCTGTCACGCTCAAATGCCGGTTGGGCTGGGATGACACGACGCTGAACGCAGCCGACCTTGGCCGGCGCGCCCAGGACGCGGGCGTGCAGATGCTGACCGTGCACGGGCGCACGCGGTGCCAGTTTTACGAGGGCCGCGCCGACTGGCGCGCGATCGGCGATATCAAGGCGTCCGTGGATATTCCGGTCATTGCCAATGGTGACATTCTGGGCGCCGCCGAGGCCCGCCGCGCGCTGGACCTGTCGGGCGCTGATGGCGTGATGATCGGGCGCGCCATTCAGGGCCAGCCCTGGCTGCTGGCCAGGATCGGGGCGGAAATATTCGGCACCCCCGAGCCCGCGATCCCGCGGGGCAGGGCCCTGGCCGACATGGTTGCGCGCCACTATGACGACGCGTTGCGCTTTTACGGTGCGAAGCTGGGTGCAAAGGTCATGCGCAAGCACCTGGGCTGGTATATGGACCGCGCGATGACGCCTCCGGCTCTGCGCCGGCAAGTGCTGACCGAACGCGCCCCGCAGGCCGTGTTGCGCCTGTTGCAGGATGCGCTCGGCGCGAACGCGAGGCTTGCCGCATGAGCCATGTTGCCGGCCCCCTGTGGAACTCGCTGCCGGTGCCGGCCTTCGTGATTGGCGCGCGCGATGTCATATCGGCGATCAACCCGGCGGCCGAGCAGTTTCTCAACACGTCCGCCAGGCGGCTCGAGGGGCTGCCGGTCTTTGACAAGCTGGCCATCGACGCGCCACTGGACGGCGTGCTGGCGCGGGTGCGCGAAACCCTGTCGCCGGTGTTTGTCAAGAATGTCGACGTGACCGGCGGCAACAGTGCGCCGGTGCAGTGCAACATCCAGTTCGCGCCGATGACCGGGGTGCCGGAGGAAGTGCTGATCGTGATGGAGCCGCGCCAGCTATCGGATCGGCTGGGGCAGTCGCAGACGGTATCGTCATCGGCGCGGTCGGCCATCGGCATGGCGGAAATGCTGGCCCATGAAATCAAGAACCCGCTGGCAGGGATCACCGGGGCCGCACAACTGCTGGCCATGAACCTGAAAGGCGACGACCGCGAAATGACCGATCTGATCGTGGCCGAAAGCCGCCGGATCGTGGCGCTTCTCGATCAGGTCGAGCAGTTCGGCAACCTGCGCCCGCCGGAAAAGCAGGTGGTCATCGTGCATGACATTCTCGACCGGGCAAGGCGGTCGGCCTTGCTGGGGTTTGCCGGAAACATGGTGATCCGCGAAGAGTATGACCCCTCGCTGCCGCCGACATGGGTGGACCGCGACCAGATGATCCAGGTCATCCTGAACCTTCTGAAAAACGCAGCCGAGGCGGCCGGGCCGGATGGAGGAACGATCAGCATCCGCACCTATTTCGACCTCGGGTTGTCGCTGCGGCGCAAGGACGGAACCGGCGCACGGCTGCCGCTTCAGATCGAGATCGTCGACGACGGGCCGGGCATACCGGCCGATCTCATGGAGGCGATATTTGACCCGTTCGTGTCGGGGCGCGAAAACGGAACCGGGCTGGGCCTGGCGCTGGTGTCCAGGATCGTGGCGGAAAACCAGGGATGGATCAGCGTCGACTCGGTGCCGGGGCGCACGGCGTTTCGCCTGTCGCTTCCGGTCGCACCGGCTGACGCAATCAGCAAGCAGGGGGATATCTGATGGATGGCACGGTTCTGGTCGCCGATGACGACCGCACGATCCGCACGGTCCTGACCCAGGCGCTTACACGGGCGGGCTGCAAGGTGCACGCAACGTCGTCGCTGGTGACGCTGCTGCGCTGGGTCGATGAGGGCAAGGGCGATCTGGTGATCACCGATGTGGTCATGCCCGATGGCAACGGGCTTGAGGCGCTGCCGAAGATCGCGCAAAGCCGGCCGGGCCTGCCGGTGATCGTGATTTCGGCCCAGAACAACATCGTCACCGCCATCCAGGCCGCCGAGGCGGAGGCATACGACTATCTGCCGAAGCCCTTCGACCTGCCGGACCTGATGAAGCGCGCGGCCCGGGCCCTTGACCTCAGGCGTCGGCGACCCGCACAGCCCAGCACCCCGCCGGTGCGTGGCGAAGACCTGCCGCTGGTGGGCCGCACACAGGCCATGCAGGCGTTGTATCGACTTGTTGCCCGGGTGATGAACACCGATCTTGCCGTGCTGATCACCGGGGAAAGCGGCACCGGGAAGTCGTTGATTGCGCGGGCTGTGCATGATTTTTCCGATCGCCGCTCGATGCCGTTCGTCGTGGCCACCGCCGCCGACCTCGAGCCGCTCGAAGGCCCGGCCAAGCTGATTTCGCGGGCCCGCGGCGGCACCTTGCTGTTTGACGAAATTGGCGACCTGCCGCTGGAATTACAGGGCCGGGTCGTGCGCATGCTCGACGGGCTGACCGAAAACGCGCCCCGCATCATGGCCACCAACCAGGACGATCTGGCGGCGATGATCGAGGCCGGCAGCTTCCGCAGCGACCTGTTCTATCGTCTCGGAGGGGTCACCATGAGCGTGCCGCCGCTGCGTGATCGGGTGGATGACATCGACCTTCTGGCAGAACATTTCCTGGCCCGGGCGCTGCGCGAGGGGCACCCGCCCCGCCGGCTTTCCAGACCCGCCCGCGATCTGTTTCGCGCGTTCAGCTGGCCGGGCAATGTGCGCCAGCTGGAAAACACGATCAGGCGGCTGGTGGTCACGGGAACCGAAGAAGAGGTGTCGCGCGCCGAAGCCGAAACCATCCTGAGCCAGCAACCGGCAGCCGACACCATGGGGGAGGCGTCAGGTGACAACCGCCTGTCCGCCTGCGTCGAGAAAAGACTGCGCCGTTACTTCGATCTGCATGGCGGGGCGCTGCCGCCGGCCGGGCTGTATGGCCGTATTCTGCGGGAAATGGAGCTGCCGCTGATCGAGATTGCGCTTGAGGCAACCGGTGGAAATCAGGCCAAATGCGCCGACTTGCTGGGAATAAACCGCAATACGCTCAGAAAAAAGATCACGGAACTGGATATCCGCGTGACACGGCGCCGCAAATTGATGTAAAAGCGCAACAATAGAGTGGCAAATCGGTGTCAGCCGGCCAAGCCACCACGGCGGTAACGCTGCGCGAGCGGCATTGTGTGAGGGTAGAGCGTGCGGGCAAGTGTCCGAGCGGGAACGTGGCAACGTCTGGTTCGCCTCCGGCGCCAGCGGCGTTTTCAGAACATTGCAACCGTCAGTCTTTTCGTGCTCGGCCCGTCATTGGCGCTGATGACCTTTCTTGTGCTCGGGCCCCTGCAGGAAGGCGCGACCTCTCCCAAGCTGCGTCTCGTGTTGCTGGCCGATCTTGTCTATGTGCTGGTCGTTGCGGCGCTTGTGCTGCAAAGGGTCGTGCAGATGATCGCGGCGCGGCGGGCGAAATCGGCCGGCTCCAGGTTGCACCTGCGCCTGACGGGCGTTTTTGCGCTGATGGCGCTGATCCCGACGGTGCTGGTGGCCGTGTTCGCGACGCTGACGGTGAACATCGGCCTTGAAGGCTGGTTTTCCGAGCGAGTCCAGCAGGTTGTGGGCAATTCCTTATCCGCTGCTCAGGCCTATGAGGCCGAGCACCGGCGTGATCTGATCGAGGACGCCGAGGCGCTGTCAAATCTGCTGACACAGGCCCGCGCGAAAAACCCGTTCATGTCGGACGGCGACATACGGCAGCTGTTGACCCAGGGTCAGAGCCTTATCCAGCGCGGTTTGAAAGAGGCCTATGTGATCGACAGTTCCGGTGAAATCCGGTCGCGCGGCGAGCGGTCCTACCTGTTTGACTATGAAAAGCCCACGCCGGCGCAGATAGCCCGGGCCGACAGCGGCGAAACCGTGGTCATTCAGGATTGGGATCGCAACGAATTCCGGGCCCTTGTGAAGCTCGACA
>Ga0256839_1004289_pt1 | contig 14065 bp, 12 predicted proteins | sample 354166metaG_FD_185968 | JGI IMG/M metagenome (GOLD analysis project Ga0256839, IMG submission 185968) | Hydrothermal vent microbial communities from Mid Atlantic Ridge, Atlantic Ocean - 354-166 | ecosystem: Environmental > Aquatic > Marine > Hydrothermal vents | place: Atlantic Ocean: Mid... | reverse complement strand
AAGGGTTCAAAGCCAAATATGTTCTGGCCGACAAAGGCTATGACGGAAAAAACGCCATCGCTGCGGTCAGGCGTTGTGGTGCAATCCCCGTCATTCCAAGGCGCAAGACTACGGCCCAATGGCGACATCTGGACACGGTACTCTATCAGGAGCGCAACCTGATCGAACGTTTCTTCGGTAAAATCAAACACTTCCGGCGCATCGCAACCCGCTACGACAAGCTCGTAAGAAACTATGCAGGCTTCCTGAACCTCGTCGCCGCACTCAAATGGGCAAGTTGAATGTCAACACGACCTAGGAACCGCGAAATTATGAAAAGCAAGAAGCGGAGTGCGCGTAAAGTAGTACCTCATTAAACTCGATCAACTCAAACGAGCATTTAGTTGAAGGTATTGAGTGACATGAACCAACAGGCCTCCATTGAGAACGATTTTCGTTGGCAATGTATCCTGGACTGGAAAATACCGGCAGGCCGAGCATCTCGCTCGTGCGGCTTCAACCAACTTTTATAGGAGTTTCAGCAATGACTATCCACATCAGATCTCAGGATACTGACGACGTGACCAACGAATATGGAGGGCAATTTCGAAGAATCTATCCATGGTCTGGCGTTGCAAAGCCCCCATGGGGTTCCGCCTTTATGTCCATCGCACCAGGACGTGCGTCTATCGAGCATTCTCATGACGAGGAAGAGACGTTCATCTTCCTCAAGGGCGAAGGAACAATGCACGTTGATGGCGAACAGACGCCTGTAAAAGCGGGCGATGTCGTTTATCTACCTCGCTTTTCAAAACACAACGTGGAGAACCACTCCGACAAGGACATCGAATTTCTGTGCATCTGGTGGGGCGCACCAGACGAGGCCGGAGTTGAAGGATGACCGAGAAATACATCGTTACCGCGACGCCGCCGACCCCGAATGGAGACTTTCATGTCGGCCACTTCTCCGGTCCCTACCTAGGTGGAGACATATTTTCGAGATTTCAGAAGATGAGGGGCAACGAAGTCACCTTCGTATCTTCAGCGGACCGCAACCAAAGCTATGTGATGACCACCGCTGAGCGTTTGGCAGTAGACCCTGATCAGTTGGCAATGGCCTCGCTCGAGGAGATGACCGGCACCTTGGCGAAAGGCGACATCGCCTTTGACTCCTTTAACGCCGTGGATCATCGTCATCAGGAACTGGTTCGGGATTTCTTCCGACAAATTGAGGCCAATGGCTTCGTGACCATAAAAACTGTACCGGTACCTTATTCGACAAGAGAAAAACGGTACTTGTTCGAGAGCTTTCTGGCGGGTCATTGCCCGACCTGTTGGGCGCCCACCGCTGGTGCAATCTGTGAAACCTGCGGGCATCCAAACAACTTTGCTACATTGGAGCTACCTCGGTCCGAATCCAACGATGCTGCGCTGGAGTATCACAACTTGGATATTGCCTTTTTAGAGCTTGAGGCATTCCGTGACCGTATCCTGACTTACTACTCGGACAAGCGCGGCAAATGGAGACCGCACGCCATCGAACTTGTCGATGAGCTTTTGGAACGCCAGCTTCCCGATTACCCATTGTCATATCCTTCCGATTGGGGAATTCCGTCGCCATTTTCTGGAACAGATGGACAAGTGCTGAATGTTTGGGCTGAGATGTTACCGGGCTTAATAAACTCGACCCGTTTGGTGACGGAAGATGAACTTTGGTCGAAAGAAAGTGGCGCAAAGCTCGTTCAATTTTTGGGCTACGACAACAGTTTCTTCTTTGCGTTGGTCCATCTGGCTCTGGCAATGGCACACGACGACTGTGTACTACCCGACACGATTATCACAAACGAGTTCTTCGAGCTAGATAACTATAAGTTCTCAACCTCGAAAGGGCATTTGATTTGGGCGCGAGATCTACTTGACGAAGTCGATGTCAGCATTGCACGGTTTTATTTGGCGTTAGCAAATCCTGAAACGCAGAAGATGAACTTCACCAGGGCTGCCATGGACGAGCTGACAGAGGCGCGGCTTCTAAGGCCATTCCGGGAAACCATGCAGAGGGTGGGCAGCGAGATCGTGTCGGCCCCAGATATTGGGGCAGACATAGTAATCGACGTCAATGAGGCGTTTGAAATTAACACTATGCTTGATCGCTTTGCACGATTTTACGATGCTCGGCATTTCAGCCCACAGCGCGTAGCGGAACATTTGTCGCAGCTTTTGGTGCGCATGGACGCTGGTATCGACCATGCTGCAGCTTCAGGCGAGCCGACCGAGCTGCGCCGCGCAATTTTGATCAGTTGGTTCGTCTTACCAGTCGTGGCGGCGCCACTTATGCCGCAGTTTAGTACTGACTTATGCAAGGCTCTCGGCAGGACTGCTCATTTAGAATGGCGGCCCGTGCAGATCGGAGAAGTCGCAACCATTAGTATTGGTTCGTTTGCCAAAGCTGCCAATGTGTTGGAGCCGACCTCCACAAACGTACCCTTGCGGAGTAAAGCATCATGACAGATACAATTCATGATTTTCTGGGCGTGGGTTTCGGCCCTGCCAACCTTGCTGTCGCTGTAGCGATAGATAATCGGGCGCTGCAACTTAGCGGTCGTTACCTTGAGCAACGCGAAACCTTTGCATGGCAACCAGACATGCTATTGCGCGGCAGCGATATCCAACATCACCCCTTGCGCGATTTGATCACTCCGGTCAATCCACGCAGCGAATATGGCTTTGTGAACTATCTGCATCAATCTGGGCGCTTTTTTGAATACCTCAACGTCGGCTCGGCTTTCCCACTTCGGCTTGAGTTTGCAAATTATGTGAAGTGGGTATCGCAGCAATTTTCAGGCAACGTTCATTTTGGATCTGAAGTTGTGTCCATTGATGTCGGGAATGATCTAGGGAACGGCAAGCTGGTGCAGATCGATTGCGCTGACGGATCGATGCAATTGGCTCGGAATGTGGTAATTGGCCCGGGCCGTGCTTGGAATGTGCCCGAGATGTTTGAGCCGTTAATCGGGGGCCGGGTGTTTCATTTGATGGAATATTTGCCCAAAATCAAAGCGCTCAAGGCACCAGAACGCATTGCGGTAATCGGCGGAAGTCAGAGCGCCGTAGAAATCCTTCTGGATCTCGATACACGGTTCCCGGATGCCATAATCGATGGGATTACCCGCAAGTTCGGATTTACGCTGAAAGACACAAGCCCATTCTCTGGTGAGGTCTATTTTCCGGATTTCACGGACTATTACTACAACGCCCCGGTTGAAAGTCGGCTGGCGCTGTCGGCCGAGCTGCGGGGCACGAACTATGCCTCAGCCGATCGCGATGTACTCGACCAGTTGTATATGCGGCGTTACGAGAGCGGACTCGAGGGTTTCCGAGATCACTTGACGATCCGTCGATCAAAGACGATCAGAAATGCTTGTCTGGTTGAGGGTGGGGTGCAGCTGGAAATCCAGGATTTGCACGATAACCATCGCAATGTCGAAACCTATGACGCAGTTGTTCTCGCCACGGGGTTTCTGGATTTCGGTACCGGTGGTCAGCGCCGACCCAATCACCCGCTGCTGACTGAACTTGAACCTCATTTTGAGTTCGATTCCAGGCTGGGTTTTGACGTGGCCCGTGACTATGCGCTGATCGGTGACGACGACTCGCCCGGCGTTTACCTGAACGGATTGTGCGAGCATTCGCATGGATTTGGCGACGCTGGCTCATTTTCGCTCATATCCCTGCGTGCCGACATGATCGCGCGTTCGTTGGCAGAGCGGCTGAGTCGGCAACGAGCCACATCAACGAAGTCAGGCCGTGGACGGCCCGCCGAAACAATTCTCGCTTGAAAAAGATCTATCCAAAGGAAACTATCATGACTATTAACACCAACGCCCCTTTTGAATTGGTTGTCGCTGGGTTTGGACCAGCCGCCATCGCCGTCGCCGCTGCGATTGAAGACGCTATACTGCAAGGAAATCTGCCCGACAGCTACCGTAAGAAAGTAGTCTTTCTGGAAAAGGCGCCACGCACGGAATGGCAAGGTGGCTTGCTTCTCCCCGGCACCAATATCAATCACAGTGAATACCGTGATCTAGCAACACCCCGTGATCCGGGCAGCCAATTCACTTTCGCCAGGTTTCTTAAGGAGCGTGGTAACCTTTACCGGCGAGGTGCTTGGAGTGGAGCAGTCGGCAGAATTGAGTGGTCGCAGTATGTCAGCTGGGCTGCTGCCAAACTGAAACCTTACGTTCGGTACAGTGAGCCGGTTGAATCCATCGAGCCAGCATCCAATAGTGATGGCTCGTTGTTGGTTATGCGATCAAGTAAAAGAACGTACTTGGCTCGTCAGGTAATGATCGCCTGTGGTATGGAAACTCATACGCCAGAGGCATTCCGAGACGCACCGGAAGAGTTGGTACGCCACGCCGACTCGTACCTTTACTATAGAGACGGGGTCGAAGCACAGATCCGCAGGAAACAATCTGGCCCGTTTAAGGTTGCGATTATTGGATCTGGTCTCAGCGCCGCTGAGATCATGCACGATCTGCTTTCTCGGCATGATCCGAACGATATCGACATAACTTCGATCCACCGAGGAATGGCGTTTCGACACTATGATATGTCGCAATTTTCGAACCAGATATTCATGCCTGATGAGATCAGCCGATTTCACGGAGCTGACATGAAAACCCGTCGCGCCATTCACGCCAAAACCTTTGCGACAAACTTCTCAGGCGTCGATGCGGAATGTGCAGCTGCCGAGTGGAATTTCCTCTACGAACGGGAGTTGATGGGCATCCGGAATGCTCACATTCTGGATCGTCACGAGATCGAGGGCGTGCAATGGAGCGCCGAGCAGGTACGCATCACGCTAAAGGATGTCATGAGAGGGCAGATTGCCCCGCCTTTAACCGCAGATCTGGCGATCGTTTGCACTGGGTATCGTGACACAGCTCCGGACCGGTTGCTAGCGTCGATGGAGGGCTCGGTGACCCGCGAAACCGATGGCTTGTTGGCAATTGGGCGCGATTATCAGCTTCGTACAGACAGCAGTATCACCGCCCCGATTTGGATGAACGGACATGGTGAGCACACCCATGGCATCGCCGATACGCAATCGTTCAGCATAGTCGCGCACAAGGCAGAATGTTTATTCAACAGCATTTTCGGAAACGAGGCAAGCGCCGCCGGTCATCAAGCTGACCGCTCAAAAGACTCAGCTTTGGCGATGAACGCTTAATTCAATAGCAGATCGAAAGGACGACATTATGACAACCAAGATATTTGAACAGCACGAGTCGCAGGTGAGAACCTACTGTCGGCAATACCCAGTAATTTTTGACAGGGCTGAGGGTCCGTTCGTCTACGATAGTGATGAGCGTCGCTATATCGACTTTCTCGCCGGTGCTGGATCGCTCAACTACGGCCACAATAACCCGATTATTCGAGAAGCAATCATCGACTACCTAAACGATAACCGGATCGTGCAGTCGTTGGACCTTTTCACTGCAGCAAAGCGTGAATTCGTGCGTACTTTCGTGGACAAGATCCTGGTTCCGCGAAGTATGGAAAGCTATAAACTGCAATTTGTCGGGCCAACCGGTACGAACGCGGTCGAAGCGGCGTTGAAACTAGCCCGCAAGGTGACAGGTGCGACTGAGGTATTCGCCTTCACTGACGGATTTCATGGCGTTTCTTTGGGAGCTCTGGCGACCTGTGGTGAGCGCTCTAAACGCGCGGCGGGTGGAATTCCGCTCAACAATGTAACGCGCGTGCCGTTTGAGGGATTCCACAGTAACCTCGACACAATTTCCTTTGTTGAGAAGATGTTGGATGACCCCAATTCTGGTTGGGCACCACCTGCGGCCTTCATAGTCGAGATCGTGCAAGGCGAAGGCGGACTGAACGTCGCGTCCTCTGAGTGGCTACAAGATCTGGAAAGGCTCTGTAGGAAAATTGGATCGCTATTGATTGTGGACGAAGTGCAGACGGGATGTGGGCGCACCGGCGACTTCTTTGCCTTCGAGGCAAGCGGAATCCAGCCCGATATTGTATGCGTGTCCAAATCTATCGGAGGCTATGGCCTCCCCATGGCGTTGGTTTTACTTCGGTCAGAACACGACTGTTGGAGGCCGGGTGAACATAACGGAACGTTCCGGGGTTCGTGCCTATCCTTCGTCGCTGCAACCCGGGCCATTGATGCTTACTGGTCCGACACCGGATTCATCGAGGACGTTCGGAAAAAGGCTATTTTGATAAAGTCGCGTCTCAACGAATTACAAGACTGTAACCGGGGCGTCTGTGTAGTTGGGCGCGGTATGATGCTTGGGCTGCGTTTCAAGGAGGCAGCGCATGCAAGCGAGGTTTCCGCGCTTTGTTTTGAAAACGGCCTGATTGTCGAGACCTGCGGACCGCATGACAATACGCTGAAGCTCTTGCCCCCGCTGACCACGCAGCCGGAAGTTCTGTTCGAAGGATTGGAGATCATAGCTGCAGCTACTGGCAAAATCCTGCACCGGTGCAACGAAGCGTCAGTGGCCTCCAGTGTACCGGAGTATGCCTGATGCGGGCGGGCGACCCCGGTTGGACAACACGGGCTTGGTCACCCAGGTCTGTTAACCCGCTGCCGATCTACGACCTTATCGTGATCGGCAGCGGTTATACCGGGCTAGCGACCGCATTTTATATGGCCCGGCACGGCAACTCGGTTCTGGTGCTTGACCGCAGCGACCTTAGCGAAGCTGCAAGTGCACGCAATGCGGGCTTTTGCACCGTTAGCCCTCCTGTCGGGTTGGATGCCCTTCGAGCAGGAGGTGCAGACGTTGTACGTGCCTGGTATCGATGGTTCGAGTCCGCGACAGACCATTGTGAAGAGTTGACGGGAACATTCTCGGACAGCGATCAGAAGGCCATAGACTTCGGTAGGGTCGGCAACATTCGGTTGGCTCAAACCCAAGCACAATCCGAAGCACTGCAACGCCAGGCTGAGGACTTGCGTCGGCTGGGTGTTAGCCGCCAGTATCTGCAAGCTGATGAACTCGATATGCCATCAGGCAATGTGTTCTCTGGTGGGCTTTATGATGAGCGATCCGCTCGATTAAATCCCGGCGCGATGCATATCACTTTAGCTGAAGCTTGCCAGCGCGAAGGTGTCGATTTTCAGCTCCTTACAGAAGCGCAGAAGGTCGATCTCGAAAACGGTGTACTTGTTGTAGCCACGCCAAATGACCGTCTGCGTGGACGTAAAGTTGTTGTGGCCACCAATGGCTATTCTAATGCGACCGTTCCGCCGTTCCGGCAGATTTTATTCTCGGTGGGTAGTTTCTTGATCCGGACTAGGCCACTGAAATCTGGCCGTCACTTAGGCGCGTTAGGTCAGGGGCGGTGTCACGCCACGAGCTTCCGGTTTCCGCACTATTTTCGTCTGACACCGCAAAACGAGCTACTGTTTGGCGGCCGAGCGAGCTTGTCAACGGAAGCCAATATTCCCTCCTGTGCGGATTGGCTGTTACGTCAGGCCCGGCATTTGCTGCCGGATGCGGAGATACCTTCGGTTGCCAATTGCTGGGGAGGGCGGCTCGGATTTGCATTTGATAAGCGGCCGCTTTTTGGGCGCGTAAACACGAACCTCTATTACGCTATGGGATATGCCGGACACGGAGTGCCCACTTCGTTAGCTTTAGGGCGCGAGCTGTCGCGGCGTATCCTAGATCATCAGATAGCCGATCCTGCACCATTCTGGTGCCCTGAATACGACCCGCCTAAGGCCCTTCCGTTCCTACAACGCCACATGCTGCCAGTGGCGCAGACCGCGTTGCGGTTGATGGATCGAGCCGACCGCACACGCGATTTGTTCCAACCCCGGACAAAATCAATTTAATCAAAGAGGAAAGATCATAATGGAAACTGTGACAGTTGGCCTAGCCGCGAATACCGAAGGCGCCCACACCCAGGAGTTGCTCGATGGATTTCGCGAGGCTCAGGACTGGACGGGCATATCTTGCACGCATCACTGGGCGGAAGATGGCCGCGACCCAATCATCGCCGAGCGGGCTGCCAAACAGTTAATTGAGCATCAAGTGCCTTTAGTCATCGGCCATTTAAGCGCTGCCGCCAGTTTAAGCGCCGCGAGAATTTATAGTGAGTATGACGTTGCCCTTGTAGCGCCTGCGACGAGCCATCCGGAGTTAAACGCTGGCAACTGGCCAGGCATCGTTAGGGTATGCGGCTCTGACCGAGAAACTGCTCGCGTTATGCTCGAAGCGACCGAGGGTACCGGACCATACGCCATCCTTTGCCAAGATCAAATCTTTGGAAAATCTTTGGCTGAATGCCTGCGCCAAGCGCTGGCGGATCAAGGTGCACCAGAACCATCACACTGGATGCATGATGAGTCTGATGCGCTGCCGCTGATTCCAGATCATGTTACCGAGGTATTCGTGACCGGCATTCACGAATACTGCGCTACAGTGGTTTGTGCGCTACGGGCGAAACGCCCAGATGTGCAGATTACGCTAGGTGACGACTGTCTGACCCCTAATTTTCCGCGCCTAGCTGGGGCTGCCGCTAACGGAATCAAAGTTATCTGTCCGACTGTTCCGAGGATAGACGATATTTCGCAGGGCTACAAACCTGCCGCAACTATTGGTGCCGCCATCGCCTTGCAGGCATTGGTTGAGGCACCTAAAGCACGGGGTGCTGAGCTAGGTCAGATCATGCGCGACCGCTCTTGGCCCACTCCATACGGCACTTTTGGCTTTGATCCTCAAGGGAATATCATTGGATTATCCACCGAGACCTACAAGGTCGAAGCCGGTGTTTTCTTACCTGTTGGTTCAATCGCAACCGCCAGCGAACAAAAACTATCTCACATCTGAACTGGATAGGTATAATAGGGACCGCCCCCGCTGCCGTGTGAGGTTGGTCTTCACAGCGGTTTCGTCGCTTCGCAAAACGGCAGAACGGGATGGAGCATCGTAAGACCGTATGTCATTTTACGACTGGCTTGAAACTGCATATGTTTAAGCTAGCCTCCATATGAGTTGTAACCGGTGCCCCGCGCCCACCTTACGATCCCGTCCATTATCTGCGAGTCCTGCACTTCTGATAACAGGAAGGGTTTTGCTATGGAGCATTCAACGGAACTACGGGCTGAATCAGGGCTGACATCAGAGATATTTTGTAACCGTTGTCCCGCCCCCACCTTCTCAAGCCGGGCGTGATCTGAAACTCTCGCGCGTGAAGTCTTTTTCGGGAGTTTCTCCATGGAGCGTTCAACTGAGTTTCTCATTGGCCAGGAGGTTGTTCTGGATGTCAAGGGGCGCCGGCGGTGGCCGGATGAGGTGAAGGGGCGGATTGTGGCCGAGACGCTGCAGCTCGGGGCGACCGTGATGCGGGTGCGCGGCGGTATGATCTGCGGCTGAACCATCTGTCGGAGTGGCGTCGGCTGGCCCGGGAAGGCAGGCTGGTTCTGCCCGCGGTTTCTGCCGGGTCGGGCTGGGGGGCGGATTTCGCACCCGTGATTGTGCGCGATGACAGACAGCCGGATCGTGGCCAGGGCTGCGGCCTTGTCAAGCTGATTGCCGGGGGCATCACGGTTCGCCTGCAGGCGTCGGCCCCGCCGGGGGCGCATCGCCGCGCTCGTCCATGCGCTGAATGCGGCGTCGTGATGTTGCCGACAAATGGTGTCCGGATTTTTGTCGCCACCCGCCCGGTGGATTTTCGAAAAGGCCATGACGGGCTGGCCGTGCTTGTGCAGAACATGCTGCGCGAGAACCCGTTTTCGGGCACGGTATTCGTGTTCCGGGCCAAGCGGACGGATCGCCTCGAGCTGCTCTACTGGGACGGCTCGGGGCTGGTCATGGCCTACAAGCGGCTGGAAGAGGGCAGCTTCACCTGGCCCGGCGTGACCGATGGCGTGATGCGGCTTTCCTGGGGGTAGTTCGAGGCGCTGTTCGAGGGGCTCGACTGGCGGCGCGTTCTTCCGCGTCGGGTGCGTCGTCCGGGTGTGGCAGAGTGAATCGGGGATGTTTTTGCCGTGCATCGGGAGTTTTTTTCCATATAAAACAGGCATGTCACAGCCCCTTAAACCCATTGATCTTGAACGGCCTCCTGCCGACATCCGGGCCTCTGTCGTGGCCCTGCAGGCACAGGTCATGGCGATCAGCGCGGCCAATGCGCGGCTGGAACATCTGGTCCGCGAACTGAGCCACGCCCTTTACGGCAAGAGATCGGAAAGGCTCTCGCACGATGACCGCCAGCTGGCCTTTGAGGACCTCGAGGTGGCGGTGGCCGAGGCCGAGGAACATCAGGCCCGGCTGAAGGGCGACGCGCCGAAAAAGAAGGCCGGCAAGCCCAGGCGTAACCTTGGCAACCTGCCCGAGGATCTGCCGCGCGTCACAAAGGTCATCGAGCCTGACAGCACTGCCTGCCCCTGCGGCTGTGGCGAGATGGAGCGGATCGGCGAGGATCGCACGGAACGGCTCGACATCATCCCCGCCCGGCTGCGGGTCATCGTGACGGTGCGCCCCAAATATGCCTGCCCGGCCTGCAAGGGTGGGGTCACCCAGGCAAAGACGCCGCCCCACCTGATCGAGGGTGGGATGCCGACCGAGGGGACCATTGCCCATGTGCAGGTCAGTAAATACGCCGACCACGCGCCGCTTCTGTGATCGGGCGGGTTTCGTCAAGTGTCCATCGAGCAGGTCCGTGCTTCTGTCCGTGGTCGGCGTTCCGCCACAAGATGCGAACTATGGTGGGCGAGAGGCTCTTAATCTCTACCTCGTGCTTTAAGCGACATGGGCACGTTCGAGCTCATCCCGGCCTGCGTCCCTGCTCGGGACACCAACCGCCGCCAAACGGCCAAACGGCAGCGGATGGGACTTTCGGCGGTCCCGCTACTCAGGCGGGGCGCGTGTCCTGATCTTCTGTCTTTTCATGCCTGCACAAAGTCCCATGCAGAGCCCGGGTTCTGTGATGTCGCCCAGAACGCCGTTCCGGATTTCCACATCGCCAGCAGTATGGTCACCAGTTTGCGCGCCACCGCCACGATCGCTTTCTTCATGCAGGTTCTTTTTGCGATCCGCAGGCCCCATGCCTTCAGTTGCGACATGACACGCACCCGTCCGAGAATGGAAGCAGCTGCTTCGAAAAGCATCGTTCGCACCCGCGCATCGCCAGCCTTCGTGATACGCCCGACAATATCGATTTTGCCCGATTGCCATCGGCCTGGGGTCAGCCCCAGCCATGAGCCGATGTCACGCGTTCGCCGAAACCGCGTGGGATCGTCGACCGCGCTCCGGAAACTCAGTGCCACCACCACCCCTACGCCGGGGGCCGTCATCAGAAGCCGGGTCACCGGATCCGACTTGGCCAGTGAGACAAGGCGCCCCTCCACCGTGGCGAGTTCCTCGAGCAAAAGAGCACGCACCCGCAGCATGGATTCGACAATCTGTTCGAGCACCTCCCGGCCTTCCGCGAGTTCTCTTGCACGGGCCTCCCACTTTGGCCGTGTTACCGTCCCCATCTTCAAGCCGAAATTGCGCAAGGCTGCGCGCAGCGAGTTCTCTGTCGCAGTAATCTTTTGACAAGAAAGGCCCGTGCAGTCAATAGCGCCCGCGTCTCCTGTGCATCGAGCGATTTGACATGGACGCGTTTGAACCAGCCCAGGTGGACGAGCTGCGCAATCCCGCGGGCGTCGTTGCGATCTGTCTTTACCCGCATCGCCGCAAATGCGGCCCGCACATGCCGCGCCTCCATCACCGAGACGGAGAAACCCTCTCTTGTCAGCCCCTCGAAAAGCCATTGGGACAGACCACCGGTTTCCAGGCCGACATGTTCGATCTTGTGCCCTTTATGCCGTATCGCCTTCGCGATTGCGCGCGGTTCTCTGGGGCAGCAACCTTCCTTCACGATACGACCGCCTTCGTCGATGACGCACAGATGCGTCTCATCCAGCGACACATCGAGGCCAACAAAGAATTCCATGATATCAACTCCCTGAATGATTGCGACAGGAGGTATTGTCCCAACATTGCCCCCAGGCGCATAGCCCGATCAGCGCATCTTCACCGCCAGGCTCAGATGTTGGGCCGCTCGGGTCTGCAGATTGATCGTTCCACATTCTGATTTACCCTACCGCTTCGCTACTTGAGGGCAGGGCCGGCTGGGTCGGCAAGGCGGCGTTTCACCTGACCCTGATCGTAGATCGGCTGGCTGAAGGCCTCGACCAAGCTGTTCATGGTTGAAACCACTGCGCCAGTCCTTGATCCCGGCAGGGGCAAGACGAAGACCGGCTATCTCTGGGCACTCGCCCGGGATGCCGTCGCCTGGGCCAACAGCACCGCATCCTCCCTGGTCGGCAGACGGGGTTGAAACGAAAGACACACGGATATCATGCGAAATCATGGTTCCGAACCGGTTTCGACGAGATTGGAAGGCTTCTCAGAAGCAATCCCAGAGCTGCCCTCAATTCATGGACGCGAATCGCAAAAAGGTCGGGAGTCGTGTAGTGTGCAGACCAGCACCAATACCGAACTAAGAGAATGATAACGCTCGGATATTTGCGGGTTTTCGCTTTGGTTTGACCAGCTTTTCGAGAAAAAGTCGTTGGCATGTCGTGTCCACCGCCACATGCCTTCACTGAAACGCGGATATGCCCCGACGCGGGCGTGATTTTCTTTATGTTTCAAAGGGGTTTAGGTCTGGCGAGCGAACCCGCGAGAATGGTGAAATGCCCTCGCGCCGGATGTCCACCTCCAGCCCTGCGGCGGTGACGGTGATGCGCCGCACGACCAGGCTGGATGATCCGGGCCTGTTCGGTCGGAAACAGCTGCGCCCAGAGCGCGTCGAATTCATGCAGGGCCGCGATGGCGTCGGCCTCCGAGATGCCTTCACGCTCGGCCAACTCGTTGATGGTGGCGAATTCGCCGGATTCCAGCATCTTCTTCCAGCGGAAGGCGCGGGCCAGGGCCTTGATCAGGGTGTTGTCAGTCCTGCGCTGAACTGGCGCGCCGTCGGGCAATTGCACCTCCTTGCGCCCGCCGCGTTTGATGATGCGGAGCGGGACATGCAGGGTGATGGTGTCGGGGTGGCGGTGGGTTTCATGCCGCCGCTCCCATGTCGCCGGCCATCATCTCGCGCGCGAGGTCGTGGAGCCCGTCCACCCGCAGCCGGATATGCAAGGCGAACGTTCAAACAAAGCCACCTCCAACTGGGCCGCGAGCCCATCCACCTGTCAACCCAGCGTCGGCTGGGTAGCCACGTTGCGTTCAGGTACATAGTCATAATTCGGTAATTCTTCATCAAATGTTGTCTTTCCCTATTGGTGTGGACGACTTCCTGCTGATCCAAGTGTACTTACGAGTTCAACACTCTTGTTACTCGAAGTGACAATTTGCTGTTTCCTTGAACCAATTCCGGAAAACCGAAAAATGAATCGACGTACTTTCAATGCCATGGGTTTGGCCGCACTTTTAATACCATGGACGCGCATGTCCGCAGCTGAAGCATTTGTGCCGCAGTCTGCGGGCTATCAGTTTGCAGAGATCAATAACGAACGTTTCAGTATGAGGCATGGGGGGATGGCAACCCCGCAAGTTGCGGTGGATGACGAAACACTTTTTCAGGCAGCATCGTGCTCAAAAACAGTGAATGCACTCGCTGTCCTAACGCTGGTTCGTGATGGTCGCGTCGAACTAGACAAGCCCGTCAATCAGTACCTTAATCGCTGGCAATTGTCTGGCCCCCGAGGCAATTCAGCGACAATCGTGGAATTGTTGTCACATACCTCAGGCGCGAACGTTCATGGGTTTGAAGGGTATGGCCCTGAGGACGAAATCCCGAATTTGCTGGACATCCTGGATGGGCGTCACCCGGCGAATTCACGCGCCATTAGGACTGGCTTCAGGCTGTTTGGTAACTTCAGTTATAGCGGTGGCGGCATAACGGTCTTGCAAAGTCTGATTGAGGATATAACTGGAATGGATTACGCGACCTATGTGAAGGCTGAGGTTTTGGATCCAATTGGTGCGCCTCGTGCAACCTTTGCACTTGAACCCAAGATACCCTTCGCCCATGGGTATCATGAAGACGGTCA
>Ga0256839_1004288_pt1 | contig 14069 bp, 13 predicted proteins | sample 354166metaG_FD_185968 | JGI IMG/M metagenome (GOLD analysis project Ga0256839, IMG submission 185968) | Hydrothermal vent microbial communities from Mid Atlantic Ridge, Atlantic Ocean - 354-166 | ecosystem: Environmental > Aquatic > Marine > Hydrothermal vents | place: Atlantic Ocean: Mid... | reverse complement strand
TGGTGAGCCCGGGAGGATTCGAACCTCCGACCCACTGATTAAAAGTCAGTTGCTCTACCAACTGAGCTACGGGCCCGCCGATTGTTCGTCTGCGGAAAATAGGAGGGTGCGGAGCGGGGGTCAATAGGTGGGGAATGGTGGCATGGCTGCGGTGCATGGCTGGCATGTCATGCCCTTTGTTGGAGCGGTTTGCAAAATGCTTGCGTGGCGAGGGGTTTTGACTTATCAGCCTGAGGGGTGTGCATCTGTCCCGGTCGGGGGCTGATGGCAGGGTGCCTCAGCATCGCGCCTGCATGGCGTGGGGCAGGGTGCCGGGCGGGCAGTCGCCGCTGCGTGCTGTGCGCCACACTGCCGGAGAGTCTCCGCTCTGCCGTTGTTGCCCGCTTCGGCCTTTCCCGGGCCGGCGGGAGGCTTTGCGCCGGGAAGGTGCCTGAACGCAAACCGCCTCAAAACAGGGAAAGGCCCTTTATGCGCAACTACGAGCATGTGTTCCTGATGCGCCAGGATCTTGGTCCGGCGCAGGTGGAGGCTGTCATCGACGAGATGAAGCAGCTGGTCGAGAACAATGGCGGCAAGGTCGCCAAGGTGGAGAAGTGGGGGCTGCGTCCGCTGGCCTACAAGATCGGCAAGAATCGCAAGGCGCATTACGTCTGCTTCAAGATGGAAGCGCCGGCGGAAGTGGTGGACGAGCTGGAGCGCGTGGAGCGCATCTCCGACGATGTCATCCGCTTCCTCACCGTGCGGGTGGACGAGCTGGATCTGAACGACTCGCCCATCATGCGCGAGAGCGAGCGCGGGCCGCGGCGTCGCTGAGCCGAAAGGCAGGCGCCGTTCCGATCATGACCAGTGGCCGCGATGCATCGATGCGCCATCACAGGCAGGCCTGATGCAATGCGCGGCAATGAAAACATGCCGATCAGGAGGTCAATATCATGAATGCACCGGTTCGCAGGCCGTTCTTTCGCCGGCGCAAGAGCTGCCCGTTTTCCGGCAAGGATGCGCCGAAGATCGACTACAAGGACGTGCGGCTGCTGCAGCGCTTCATTTCCGAGCGCGGCAAGATCGTGCCCAGCCGCATCACCGCCGTTTCGGCCAAGAAGCAGCGTGAACTGGCCCGCGCCATCAAGCGTGCGCGTATCCTGGCGCTGCTGCCGTTCGTGGTGAAGTGATCAATGCCTTGGCATCGTGGTTGCCGGCAACGTGCCGGCAGCCACGATGAAATGGTTGGGGCCGCCTGCATCTGCATGATCTGCATGAATGGCGCGCCTCTAACCCGGCAACCGGGGACAGCCCTGCATGAACCTCTCTCGAGACACATTGCGTGATGGCCGCGTGCTGATGGCTGCACCTGCTTCTTCCGACAAGGGGCAGGAACCTTCGCGCGTGCCCGTGCGCGGGAACGAGAGCGGGCCGGATACGGGGCAGGGGCGTGGCAATGGCAGCGGCAATGGCTCGGGTGGCAATGGCACCGGGGACAACGGCAATGGTCTGCCGTGGCTGATGATTGCCATTTCCGGCGGGGCATTGTCTGCCGTGTTCATGTCGGCCCTGGCTTCTCCTTCCATTTTCTCCTTCATCATGTTCCTGCTGGTACCGGCACCGTTGTTCATGTCCGGTCTTGGTTTCGGCTGGCGGGCAGCGGCTGCGGCGGCGCTGGCGGCGTTGGCGCTGCTTGCCGGCATGCTGGGGCTGAAGGCGGCGTTGATGCACCTGGTCATGGCCGGGTTGCCGGCGGCGTGGCTGAGCTGGCTGGCATGGCAGCACCGCCCGGCAGCGGGTGCCATGGAGGGCGAGCCGGTGGATGATGCCGGGCGGGAATGGTACCCGGAAGGGCGGTTGTTGCTGTGGATGGCCGGGCTGGCGGCTGGTGGCGTATCGCTGGTGCTGCTGGGCGTGGGGCTGTCGAAGGCCGAGGTGCATGATGCGCTGCGGCAGCTGGCGGAGAACGTGATGCAGGCCAGTGGCCTGGGCGCACAGGCCAGCGATGAGCAGAAGAAGGCGTTCCTGGACTTCTTTGCCGCTGCTGCGCCGCTTTCGGCAGCGGTGATGTGGCTGCTGTCGATGTTCCTGAGCTGGCGGATTTCAGGCTGGCTGGTGCACAAGATGGGGGTGGGGCAGCGTCCGCCGGCGGATTTTGCCCGCCTGAGCTTTCCGCAGGCGGCACTGCTGCTGCTGGCAGGGCTGTCGTTGGCGGCGTTGCTGCCGGACATCTTCGGGCTGCTGGGCGAGGTATTCGCCCTTACCTACATGGCTGCCTTTGTCATTCTCGGCATTGCGGTGGTGCATGCCTGGGCGCGGGGCAAGCCGTGGGAGCCTTTGGCGCTGGGCGCACTGTATGCGGCGCTGCTGATGCTGACCGGGCTGGTGGCACCGGTACTGCTGTTGCTGGGGCTGGCGGAGGTGGGCTTCGGCATTCGCGAGAAAATGCTGCGGGGTGGTGGATCTTCTGCCGATGACTGAGCGCCATGCCGTGGCTGGAGATAAACACTGATCACCGGCATCAGGGCCGGGCAACATGAGGAGCGAGAGAACATGAAGATCATTCTGCTGGAACGCATCGAGAAGCTGGGGAATCTCGGCGATGTGGTTACCGTGAAGGACGGTTATGCGCGCAACTACCTGCTGCCGCAGGGCAAGGCGCTGCGCGCCACGCCGGCCAACATGGAACGCTTCGAACGCGAGCGCGAGGAGATCGAGAAGCGCAATGCCGAGGCGCGCGCGGTGGCCGAGCAGCAGGCGGAGAAGATCCGCGGGGCGCAGCTGGTGATGATCCGCGCTGCTGGCGAGACGGGGCACCTGTATGGCTCCGTTACCACGCGCGATATTGCCAATGCCCTGAACGAGGAATACGGGCTTGAGGTGCAGCGCAGCCAGGTGCAGCTTGACAAGCCCATCAAGCTTATCGGCCTGCAGGATGTGAAGGTGCGCCTGCATCCGGAGGTGGTGGAAACCATCACCCTGAACGTGGCGCGCAACGAGGAAGAGGCCGAATTGCAGGCGCAGGGCGAGATTCTCATCGGCGAGCGCGAGGAAGCTTCGGACGTGGTGGACGAGGTGCTGGCGCAGCTTGAAGAGGAAGAGGCTGTCGAAGCTGCTGACGGCGAGGCTGCTGACGGCGAGGCGGCAGATGCAGCGGCTGGCGAGGAAGCCTCGGCGGCATCTGGCGAGGAGCAGAAGGCTGGCTGAAGACGGTTCGCCTGTCTCTTGGTAGCGTCGTCAACATGCATGTGAAAGCGCCGGAGGCCATCATGCCTCCGGCGTTTTTTCATGCGGCCCGCTGGCGGGCGTGGAAGCGGCGGCGGTGCTGTTCGAGGAAGTCTGCCGCCGGAGCAAAGCGCTCGGGCAGGGGGAGGCGCTCGTTCTCCACCCGCTGAAGCAGGCGGCGGGCACTGGCGGGCACGTCGTTGGCCATGACCATGCGCAGGTCGTCATCGAAGGTGATGAGATAGCGGTCGAAGGCGCGGTCATGCAGCGTGTTGAGACAGATGCCGTTGCGCGGGTTCAGGCGGTTGCGGGCATCATCGCTCCACGGGACGATGTGCGAGGCATTGAGCAGGCGCGGGTCGTCAAGGCCGGTGAGCGCGCAGCGCTCGTTCCATGCGGCCAGCACCATGCGGCGAAAGAAGTCCTGCCGCAGGCGCTGGCGTTGCAGCACCAGGCGCTCGGTGGCCTCCGGCGGTGGCAGGGCAAGCCCTTCTGCAGGCTCTTCCGCCAGCCCGGGCTGGTCGGCATCGGGGCTGATGCCGTGCAGTTGTGCCAGTTGCTGCCGGTGGATGGGCAGCAGGCTTTCGGGGTTGGTGAGGAAATGCTCCCACACGGCGCGGTCCAGCCGGCTGGTGTTTGCCGGTTCCTTGCGTGGCAATGAATCATCCAGGGCCGCCAGGTTGCAGGCCTTCAGCGCCACGGCGGAAGGTGTTCGCCCCAGCTGTTCGGCAAGGGCGATGATTTCCGGGTTTCTTGCATGCAGGCGGCCGAAGGGCGTGCGCAGATACAATGCCAGCACCTGGCGGATTTCCTCTTCCGTCCATTGCCGGGCGCGTGCCATGCCGTGCTCCCTTCATGGCTTCAGGGCAGCAAAACGGCCAGAACGCCGGGCTCAAGCTCTCCCGTGGCAGGCATGTTGTTGGCGCGCTGGAACTGCTTCAACGCACGGCGCGTGGCGGGGCCGAGGCGGCCGTCAACAGGGCCGGGGTTGTAACCCATCTTCGCCAGCTTGCGCTGCACCTGGGCGATGAGCTGGCTGGCGGGACGGGTGGCGGCATGACCGATGGAGGCGGTGCGCTGCACGCGGGCATCCGCCATGGGGCGCTGCTGCGGCACCTGCACGCGCACGTGCGTGGCAGCCACGGGCAGGGCGCGCGGCGGCTGCCTGCCATCGCCGCTTGTCATGCTGCGCGAGGAGATGATGATGCCGTTGCCGTCGCGGAAGACCTCGGGCTGCAACAGCGTGGTGTTGACGATGATGGCGCTGCTGAAAAGGGCAATCAGCACCGCGCCACCCCAGTAGGCAACCTGTTCGCGCCGATTCATGTTGGACATTCCGATACTTGCTTGCGGCCACTTCCCTGCAAGACCGCCGCACCTTGCCGTGAAGGTGCCCCCACGCGGCAATCTCCCCACGGCTTCACGATAGGGTGGTTGGGTTAACGATTGCTGAAGGGGGCTGCTTCGGCATGGGCGGGCATATCGTGCCGAGGTGATTTTCATGGTGGACATGTGGTGGCGGCGACTTGTGGAGCAGGGGGCTTTTCCGGTATGGCAGCACTATCCTGAAATGGCTCACGGGAGGCGGACATGGCCGAGGCGCACGAGTGGATTCTGGTCATCGATTTCGGCTCGCAGGTTACGCAGCTCATCGCAAGGCGGGTGCGCGAGGCCGGGGTGTATTGCGAAATCGTGCCGTTTCAGAAGGCGGCGGAAGCGCTGGAAAGACCGGGCATTCGCGGCATCATCCTCTCCGGCGGGCCGGCCTCCGTTACCTGGACGGAAAGCCCGCGCGCGCCTGGGGCCGTGTTCGAAATGGGACTGCCGGTGCTGGGCATCTGCTACGGGCAGCAGACGATGGTGGCGCAGCTCGGTGGCGAGGTGGAGACCTCCGAGCACCAGGAGTTCGGCCGCGCCTTCCTGGAGGTGGTGCAGGACTGCGCGCTGTTCGATGGCGTGTGGCAGGCGGGCGAGAAGCACCAGGTGTGGATGAGCCACGGGGACAGGGTGATGAAGCTGCCCCGTGGCTTCGAGGTGGTGGGGCGCTCTGACGGCGCGCCGTTTGCCGCCATTGCCAATGAAGAGCGGCGCTTCTTCGGTGTGCAGTTTCACCCCGAGGTGGTGCACACGCCGGACGGGCACAGGCTGCTGGCCAACTTCGCGCGCAACATCTGTGGTTGCTCCGGTGATTGGTCCATGCGCTCGTTCAGGGAGGAGGCCATTGAGCGCATCCGCGCGCAGGTGGGGCAGGGGAAGGTCATCTGCGGGCTTTCGGGCGGGGTGGATTCCTCGGTTACCGCGGTGCTGTTGCACGAGGCCATCGGCGATCAGCTGCAGTGCGTGTTCGTCGATACCGGGCTGATGCGCGCCGGCGAGGCGGAGGAGGTGGTGTCGCTGTTTCGCGATCACTACAACATTCCGCTCATTCACGTTGATGCGGCGGATGAATTCATCGGCAAGCTGGAGGGGGTTTCCGACCCGGAACAGAAGCGCAAGATCATCGGCGCCACCTTCATCGACGTGTTCGAGCGCGAGGCGAAGAAGGTGGGCGGGGCGGAATTCCTGGCGCAGGGGACGCTGTATCCGGACGTGATCGAGAGCGTTTCCTTCACCGGGGGTCCGAGCGTTACCATCAAGAGCCATCACAACGTCGGCGGGCTGCCGGAGCGGATGAACCTGAAGCTGGTGGAGCCGCTGCGCGAGCTGTTCAAGGACGAGGTGCGGGCGCTGGGGCGCGAGCTGGGGCTGCCGGAGGCCTTCGTCGGGCGGCATCCGTTTCCTGGGCCGGGGCTGGCCATTCGCCTGCCGGGCGGTGTTACGCGGGAGAAGCTGGAGATATTGCGCAAGGCCGATGCCATCTACCTGGAAGAGATCCGCAAGGCCGGGCTGTATGACGCCATCTGGCAGGCCTTCGCCGTGTTGCTGCCCGTGCAGAGCGTGGGCGTGATGGGCGATGCCCGCACCTATGAATACGTCTGTGCGCTGAGGGCCGTAACCTCGGTGGACGGCATGACGGCGGACTGGTTCCACTTCGACCCGGACTTTCTCGCTGCCGTCTCCACCCGCATCATCAACGAGGTGCGCGGCATCAACCGCGTGGTCTATGACATCACCTCCAAGCCTCCCGGCACCATCGAGTGGGAATAGGCGGCTGACTTGTGCAGGAACATGCCTTTGCCTCTGGCCATGCATCTCCCATGTTGGCAGCCATGGAGGCCAAGAGGTGTGTGTGTATTGCCACATTTACCAAGAGCGGTTGATGCCTGGGGAGGTTGGCGTGTTTCCTGATGCTGGCAAACCACACAATTTCAAATGGGCTGGGCAGGAAAAAATGCTGCTGATGCCTTGAAGCCGCCAGCTGCAATGCACAGATGCGACACGGACGCGGGATTGATGCGAGTTGCAATCCGCATCCGGGAAATGGATGGTTCTGCTGCTGGCTGTAGAGCAAGAAGTGTCAATTGCAACAGCTGGCACGAGGCCGTTTCTCTTCTCTGACAGCATATAAGCCATCTGGACAACCACCTGCTCATGCGGGTGGGGGAAGGGATGTTGTGTGTCAGAAATGCAACTATTGATGGCATGTGTGCTGCAATTCAATCCTTGAGGTTGAAGGTGAATCGTGAAGGAGCATGTGTCATGAGCACGAACAATGTGGATGTAACACGTGATATGCCGGAGCAAAAGGAAATGGAAACCGGCAATGACCACAGTGTGAAGGTTGGGAATGAAGGGCAGGCGCAAAGCTGGGGGTGGTTGATGCTGCTGGGTGTTGCCACGCTTGCCCTGGGCAGTATCGGACTTTACATCGCCAACCTGGTAACGCTGGCAACCGTGTATGTCTTTGGTGGCCTGATCGGGGCCGGGGGTATTCTGCAAGTTGTGCATGCCCTGACCGAAAAAAACAGGCGCTGGCGGCATCGCCTGTTCAACATGGTCATAGGCGTGTTGTATCTTGCCACTTCGTTTCTGGTGTTCATCAACCCGTTGGCAGCTTCGGTTGCACTCACCATTCTGGTGGCCGCGTCTTTCATGGCGGTTGGTGTTGTGCGCCTGTATGCCGCTTATCAGCTGTTCAGAAAGGCCGAGAACTGGGGCATGATTGCGTTGGCGGGGCTTGTCAACCTCGTTTTCGGCGCCATCGTGGCCTTCACGTTGCCGATTTCGCATTTCTGGGTCATTGGCACCCTGGTGTCGGTAGAAATGATCCTGCAAGGATGGCTCATGATCTTTGCTGCAATGGACGCCCGCAGGACACGGCAACAAATGGCCTGACAGAACTGATCAAGCAACAGCCAACAGCAGCCCCGCACACCGCCCGTGTGTGGGGCGTCTTGCCTGCTCAATGCACGTTGATGCCGGCGGGGGGCTCCTTCATCAGCGGGCGGCCGCCCCAGCCTTCGCTCCAGCGGGCCAGCAGGGCGGGGGTTATCATCTGCGCGGAGAAGCCGAAGCCGGCGATGTGCTGATAGGGCGTGTCCGGTTCGCCCAGGTGGGAGACCACGGCCAGGGCATCGGTGAAATTCTCGTCGGCCGTGTAGGCGGATGGGGTGATGATGACGGGCATGCCGGCACGCAGGGCGGAGAGCAGACCGTTGCGCGAATCCTCTATGGCCACGGCCTCGTTGTGGGCCACGCCCAGTTTCTGCAGCGCCAGGGCAAAAAGGTCTGGTGCCGGTTTCTTGGCTGCCACCTCCTCGCCGCAGGCCATGGCGTCGAACACTTCCGAGGCCGGCTTGCCCAGGGTGGACCGGATGAGCACCTCCACGTTGGGGGTGGAGGTGGTGGTGGCCACACCCACCTTCAGCCCCGCCGCCTTTGCCTCCTCGATGAGCCGCGCCACGCCGGGGCGCAACGGCACGTTGCCCTCGCGGATCTTGCGCATGTAGCGTTCCGACTTCGCCTTGTGCAGCTCTGCCACCTTGTCCAGCATTTCCTGCCCGCGCGGCGGATTGTGCTCGGTGATGTAATGGCGAATGCGCTCGCGCCCACCGGTTACCTTCAGCAGCTCCTTGTAGAGTGCCTTGTCCCATTCCCACGGCAGGCCCCAGGCGGCGAACTCCTCGTTGAAGGCGGTGCGATGCGCCTCTTCCGTTTCTGCCAGCGTGCCGTCCACATCGAAGATGATCGCCTTCAGCGTCATGTTCAGGCCTCCGCGTGCAGCTTGTCGATGAGGGCAGGGAGCTCATTGTAGTGGGAGAAGGTTCCGGCGGCGTGGAACTCCTCTACCGGCTTCTTGCGGTAGCCCCGCGTATAAAGCAGCAGCGGGTAGCCGGCGGCCCTTGCCGCCTCTTCATCCGTTTCCGAATCGCCGATGTAAAAGACCGGTCCTGCGGCTTCGCCCAGCCTGCGGGCGCATTCGTGCAGCGGCTCCGGGTGGGGTTTGCGCACGGGCAGCGTTTCGCCCCCCACCAGTGCATCGACATGATCGGCCATGCCCAGCCCCTTCAGCGCCAGCCACGCCAGGTCTTCCGACTTGTTGGTGCATATGGCAATCTTGACGCCTTCGTCATGCAGGGCCTGCAATGCCTCGCGCACGCCATCGAAGACAATGGTGCGCGCCGCCGGGGCTGAGCCGTAGTGCTTCTTGAAGGTGGCGAGCGCCTGCTCGAACTGCTCCGGGCTGGCCTCTACGCCGGCGTAGCGCAGGGAGCGTTCCATCTGCTTGGGCAGGCCGTTGCCGATGAAGGTGGCGAAGACATCCTCCGGAATCGGCCCGGCACCGAACAGCTCGGCCAACGTCCTGTTGGCCGCGTCGCACAGGTCTGGCGCGGAATCGATGAGCGTGCCGTCAAGGTCGAAGATCAGGCGCATGAAGCGTTGTTACTCCGTTTGAGAAAAGGGGTGCGTTGTTTGTGCTTCCTGATTGTCGGGGCGTGCCCGTGAGGGAGCCGTCCGGCAATGACGGACGGGGGAAGCAGGCCGGATTCGCATCAGCACTTCCCTTGCTGTTTGCGCCCTGACAACATGATTCCGCGCATGTCCGGGCACAGGTCCGGACATCTTGCAGGCAACAGGCATTGAAGGTGAGGCAGGGAAAGGGAAGCAAAAACGCTCGGCCTTTCCCTCACTCCGCTGCCGCCTTGCCGGCAATCGCCGCTTCGGCTTCCGCGCGGATGGCGGCGATGTTGGCGCGGTAGGCATCCTCGTTGCCGCCCTTGAACACGGCAGAGCCGGCCACCAGCGCGCGTGCACCTGCTTCCGCCACCGTGCCCGCAGTGCCCGGGGCCACGCCGCCGTCCACCTCGATGATGATGTCGCGATCGCCAATCATCTCCTTGATGCGGCGGATCTTCTCAACCACTGCCGGAATGAAGGCCTGGCCGCCGAAGCCCGGGTTCACGCTCATCACCAGGATCAGGTCGAGCCTGTCCAGCACGTATTCGATGACCGATTCCGGCGTGTGCGGGTTCAGCGACACGCCAGCCTTCTTGCCGAGGTTGCGGATTACCTGCAGCGAGCGGTCGAGATGCGTGCAGGCCTCCGCATGCACGGTGATGATGTCCGCGCCCGCCTTGGCATATTCCTCGAGGTAAAGGTCGGGGTTGTCGATCATCAGGTGCACGTCGAAGGTCTTCTTCGTGTGCGGGCGCATGGCGGCGATGATGGGCGGGCCGAAGGTGAGGTTGGGCACGAAGTGGCCGTCCATCACGTCCAGGTGCACCCAGTCCATGCCGGCGCGCTCGATGGCCTCGATCTCCTCCTTCAGGCGCGAGAAGTCGGAAGACAGCATGGACGGGGCGATGATGATCTCGTTGCTCATGGATTCGTCCTCGGCTTCGTGAATTGGATCGTGTTTCAAGTGAGACAATAATTCATGGGGCTTGTCAATCAGCCGGCAATGTTCCACCGCAGCGTGGAATGCCGTGCACCAGGGGCATCCGGCATGCAGCGCATGCAAGGGGAACATGCGCGGGGTGGGGTGTTTTCCGGCATTTCGGCGCAGCCGCGGGGCTTGCGGGGCGGTGCGAGGGCGGCTATATGAGGTGCGTTTCCGGCCAGGAGGCCGGGGCATGAAGGCCGGCACGCTTTCGCGCCGGCCAATTTCGTGGGGCGAGCAAGGGGAACCTGATGCGCCTCTGGGCATTCATCTGCTGGTTGGGGAGGACTTCCGATGGAAGACCGGAGCCTCTTCCAATTGGGGATGGACCTGGACGCAGGCACCACCCAAAAGGAAGATCATGCTGACGCTGCCGTAAAGGCCCGTAATGCAAATGCTCATGCCGCCGATGTGCAGGGCGGCGTGCACGCCGAGACGCGCCAGCAGGAGCTTGAACGATCTTCCACCCCCGAAAAACGCTCGACGCAAGTTCCCCGTCATCATGATGAAAGCGATACCCGCCTTGATCACTTCGTGCGGCGTGATGGCGAGGTGTTTGCCGGCACGCACCTGATCGTGGAGCTGGCCGAGGCCGACGGGCTGGATGATCCTGCGCGCATCGAGCAGGCGTTCCTGGATGCCATCGACGCTGCCGGGGCAACGCTGCTGCACATTCACCTGCACCGGTTCACGCCGCAGGGTGTTTCCGGCGTGGCGGTGCTGGCGGAATCGCACATCTCCGTGCACACGTGGCCGGAAAGCCGCTATGGCGCGTTCGACGTGTTCATGTGCGGCGATGCCGACCCGCACGCGGCTGTCGAGGTGTTGCGGCGGGCCTTCAACGCCGGGCGCGTGGAAGTGCAGGAAATCCGCCGCGGGGCTGGATTCGTGGGGTGAGCGCGGCCCGGGGCCGGCTGCCTCGGGGGCAGCGGGCCTTGCCATTGTCATCGGGGCGGCTTCTGGCCGTGCCTGGTGCGAGGATGCAATTCATTGCGGGAAATCGCCATCATGAGTGATGAGAAGAAGCACGACTTCGGCGTGGAGCCGCCGATCAACGAGCCGATCGAGGTGGAAGGCTGGTGGATCGAGGATCTGCACTACGGCTACCGCCAGATGCTGAAGATCGAGAAGCTGTATTACGACTCCAAGACCGAATCGCAGCGCCTGATGGTGTTCGAGAACAAGACCTTCGGGCGGGTGCTGACGCTGGACAACATCCTGCAGACCACCGAGCGCGACGAGTTCATGTATCACGAGATGATGGCGCACGTGCCCATCCTGGCGCATGGTGCGGTGCACTCGGTGCTGATCATCGGCGGTGGCGACGGCGGCATGCTGAAGCAGGTGGTGAAGCACAAGGCCATCGCCCGCATCGTGCAGGTGGAGATAGACCCGGAGGTCATCGAGTTCTCGAAAAAATACCTGCCGATGCTCTCCGATGGCGCGTTCGATGACCCGCGCTTCGAGCTGGTGATTTCCGATGGCGCGAAATACGCGGCGGAGGCAGACGAGCAGTTCGACGTCATCATCGTCGATTCCACCGACCCGGTGGGGCCGGGCAAGGCGCTGTTCACCGAGGAGTTCTACACCAACCTGTCGAAGCGGCTGGCCGATGGTGGCGTGGTGGTTACGCAGAACGGCATCCCCTTCACCCAGGCCGATGAGGTGATCAACACCATGGCCGCCTTCAGCAAGCTGTTCGTGGACTACACCTGCTATACCTCCACCGTGCCGGGCTATGCCGGCGGGCAGATGTGTTACGGCTGGGGCACCAACAATCCGGAGTTGCGCAAGGTGCCGCTGGAGGTGCTTGAGCGTCGCTACGCGGCGGAGAAGCTGGAAACGCAATACTACACGCCGGAGGTGCATATCGCCTCCTTCGCCCTGCCGAAATACATCAAGGACCTGATCCCGACGCGCGAGATCATCAGCAAGCGCGAAGGCTGAAAAAGTGGCCAGCCCTGCCGGCAACGTTTCGCCGCCGCGGCTTGACGCCGCCGGGGGAGGCGACTAGAGGCAAGGAGAATGGGTCGGGGCTGTTCGCCCCGGCCCGAAATGTTCATGCCTGCCGGAGGCATGGGCCGAACTTCAACTCCGCTTACCTGCGTTCGTGGGCAGCGACTGAGCAGGAGACATGCAGACATGTCCGACAGGATCACCCTGACCTTTCCCGACGGTTCCAGCCGCGAATTCGATGCCGGCATCACCGGCATGGAGGTGGCGAAGAGCATCTCCAAGTCATTGGCGAAGAAGGCGCTGGTGATGGAGGTGAACGGCACGCCGCGCGACCTCGCCGATGCCATCACCGAGGATGCCAGCATCCGCTTCATCACCCGCGATGACGAGGAGGGGCTGGAATACATCCGGCACGATGCCGCGCACGTCATGGCGCAGGCGGTGCAGGAGCTATACCCCGGCACGCAGGTTACCATCGGCCCGACCATCGAGAACGGCTTCTATTACGACTTCTTCCGCAACGAGCCGTTCACGACGGAAGACCTGCCGAAGATCGAGAAGAAGATGAAGGAGATCGTGGCGCGCAACCTGCCGTTCCGCAAGGAGGTGTGGGAGCGCGACGCGGCGATTGCGAAGTTCCGCGAGATGGGCGAGAACTTCAAGGCGGAGCTGATCGAGTCCATCCCGGAAGACGAGGAAATCCGCATCTACTGGCAGGGCGATGAATGGTTCGACCTGTGCCGCGGGCCGCACCTGCCCTCCACCGGCAAGGTGGGCGATGCCTTCAAGCTGATGAAGGTGGCCGGCGCCTACTGGCGCGGGGACCCCAACAAGCCCATGCTCACCCGCATTTACGGCACGGCCTGGGCCGACAGGAAGCAGCTCAACGCCTACCTGAAGCAGCTTGAGGAGGCGGAGAAGCGCGACCACCGGCGGCTGGGGCGGGAGATGGACCTGTTCCACTTCCAGGAGGAGGCGCCCGGCTCGGTGTTCTGGCACCGCAAGGGCTGGACCATCTTCCAGCAACTGGTGAACTACCTGCGGCGGGTGCAGGACGAGGCCGGATACATCGAGGTGAACACGCCGGACATGATGGATCGCGCCCTGTGGGAGCAGTCCGGCCACTGGGAGAAGTTCCGCGAGCACATGTTCATCACGCAGACGGAGGACGAGCGCATCTTCGCCTGCAAGCCGATGAACTGCCCCGGCCACGTGCAGATCTTCAAGCATGGGCTGAAGAGCTATCGCGACCTGCCCATCCGCATGGCCGAGTTCGGCAAGGTGCATCGCTACGAGCCGTCCGGCGCCCTGCACGGGCTGATGCGCGTGCGCTCCTTCACCCAGGATGATGCGCACATCTTCTGCACCAGCGAGCAGATCAAGGAGGAGTGCATCCGCCTGCACCGGCTGATCCTCGACATCTACAAGGACTTCGGTTTCGAGGACGTGCGCATCAAGTTCTCCGACCGTCCGGAGAAGCGCGTTGGCTCCGACGAGATCTGGGACGCGGCAGAGGCGGCGCTGAAAGAGGCGGTGGAGGAGGCCGGCGGCGAATACACGCTGAACCCCGGCGAGGGCGCCTTCTACGGGCCGAAGCTGGAATACGTGCTGCGCGATGCCATCGGGCGCGACTGGCAGTGCGGCACGGTGCAGCTCGACTTCAACCTGCCGGGGCGGTTCGAGGCTTTCTACATCGGCGCGGACAGCGAGAAGCACACGCCGGTGATGATCCACCGCGCCATGTTCGGCTCGCTGGAGCGCTTCATCGGCATTCTCATCGAGCATTACGCCGGGCACCTGCCGTTGTGGCTGGCACCGGTGCAGGTGGTGGTGTGCACCATCACCTCCGATGCCGACGACTATGCGCGGCAGGTGGAACAGCGGCTGACGGCGGCGGGGTTGAGGGCAGAGGCCGACCTGCGCAACGAGAAGATCAACTACAAGGTGCGCGAGCATTCGCTGGCCAAGGTGCCGGTCATCCTCGTGGTGGGCAAGCGCGAGGTGGAGGAAGGCGCGGTGAACATGCGCCGGCTGGGCAGCAAGCAGCAGCAGGCGATGAAGCTGGAAGAGGCCATCGCCACGCTGACGG
>Ga0256839_1004287_pt1 | contig 14070 bp, 12 predicted proteins | sample 354166metaG_FD_185968 | JGI IMG/M metagenome (GOLD analysis project Ga0256839, IMG submission 185968) | Hydrothermal vent microbial communities from Mid Atlantic Ridge, Atlantic Ocean - 354-166 | ecosystem: Environmental > Aquatic > Marine > Hydrothermal vents | place: Atlantic Ocean: Mid... | reverse complement strand
GGGGGTACCCAATTATTATGCCTCCTCTTTCTGGCATGGCGGTTACTTTGCCAGCGTGGTGGTTAAAACCCGCGAAGGCAGGCCTATTAAGATAGAGGGTAATAAGCTTTGTGGTATTTCGCAAGGGGGTACCAGCGCCCAGGTAGATGCAGCCATTTTATCCCTCTATGATAAAGAACGCCTGCGCAATCCTAAAAAAGGTAACGATGATATCTCCTGGGCCGACCTTGATAAAGCGGCCGTGGCGGCTTTCGTCAAGGCCAATAATGCCGGCAAAAAAATCGTCCTGGTAAGCAATACCATTATCAGCCCTACCTTTAAAAAGGCCATCGAAGAATTTAAGGCCACCTATCCTGCGGCCGAGTTGGTGCAGTACGACACCCAATCGGCCTATGGTATGCTGAAGGCCAATGAAGAAATATTTGGCCTCAGGGCTGTGCCTACCTACCGGTTTGATAAGGCCGAAGTGATTGTTGGCTTTGAGGCCGATTTCCTCGGTACCTGGCTCGACCCAATTGAAAACACCAAGCGCTACAGCAAAACCCGTAAACTTGACCCCAAAAAGAAGAAGATGTCGCGCCACTATCAGTACGAGGCCAATCTTTCACTCACCGGGGCTAATGCCGATTACCGCATTCCGGTTAAACCTTCGGAGTCAGGGCCGGCTATTGTAGCCTTATATAATGCTGTGGCTGCGGCTACCGGCAATGCTACCGTAAGCGGGGGCAAAGAAGTAAAACATATTAAGCAGGCGGCCAAAGACCTGGTTAAGGCCAGCGGCAAAGCCCTGGTAGTTTCCGGCTCTAACGACCCGGCCGTGCAAACTATGGTAGCCGGCATTAACCAAATGCTCAACAGCTATGGTAACACCATCAACTTCAACCGGTACTCAAAATTACGCCAGGGCGATGAGGCGGCCTTTAGTCAATTTGTTGAGGATGCCGCGGCCGGTAAGGTAGGGGCCGTAGTTATGCTTAACTGTAACCCGGTTTATAACCACCCATTGGGGGCTAAACTGGGCGAGGCATTGGCAAACGTTGACTTTACCCTTTCAACGGCCGACCGCAGGGATGAAACGGCTGCCAAAGTAGGTTACATTGCCCCAACGCATCACTTTTTGGAGTCGTGGGGCGATAACGAGCCGAAAAACGGTGCCTTTAACCTCATTCAGCCTACTATCCTGCCCCTGTTTGATACCCGCCAGCAGGAAGCCAGCGTATTAACCTGGGCCGGCAACAACACCGACTACTTTGACTACCTGAAAAATACCTGGCAGGAAAACTTTGGCGAAGGCAAAACCGGCCTGACCTATCAGACATTCTGGGATAAGCGCCTGCAGGATGGCGTGCACGGCATTAAAGTAGAAGCCCCTGAGCTTACGGCCAACCTTAATATAAACGCTGCGGCTTCATCTATAGCTGCTAACTATAAAGGCTCGGGTACTGAGCTGGCCCTTTATTATAAGGTAGCCATTGGCGATGGTACCCAGGGCAATAACCCCTGGCTGCATGAAACCCCGGACCCCATCACCAAGGCCACCTGGGATAACTACCTTACCGTATCTATTTCCGATGCCAAAGCCTGGGGCATTACCGAGGCTGAAGGGAAAGCCAACCGGGTAAACCTTACCGTGAACGGCAAAACCCTGAACCTGCCGGTCATTATTCAGCCCGGTCAGGCTAAAGGTACCGTTGGCCTGGCCTTAGGCTATGGCCGCACAGCCGCGGGCCGCGTAGGCAATGCGTTGGGGGTAGATGCCACCGGCTTGATCGGCACCCTGAACGGCACCCAGTCATTGAATGTGATGTCGGGCGTGAAGGTTGAGGTTACCCCGGAGATGTACCAGGTTGCCAGGACCCAAACCCATCAAACGTATATGGACAGGGGCAATGTGGTACAGGAAGCCACCCTGGCTGCCTATAAAAAAGATGCTTATGCCGGCCGTGAACGGCCACATATCAATACCTGGACCAGCCCGGAAGGTAAAGTTGCCCCGGGCGAGTTATCGCTTTGGAAGGGCCATAAGTACAAAGACCACCACTGGGGGCTGGTAATTGATATGAACGCTTGTACCGGCTGTTCGGCTTGCCATGTTGCCTGTGTGTCGGAAAATAACATTCCGGTTGTAGGCCGTCAGGAGGTAATCAACCGCAGGGATATGCACTGGATGCGTATCGACCGCTACTACAGCAGTGACGAGAAAGCTGTGGCCGCAGCCGAAGGCGTAATTGACGGCTATCGTGCCCTGGAAAAAGCTGCCGAGAACCCGGAAGTTACTTTTCAGCCGATGATGTGCCAGCACTGTAACAATGCCGGTTGCGAAACGGTTTGCCCGGTAGCTGCTACTACCCACTCTACCTCGGGGCTGAACCAAATGGTGTATAACCGTTGTATCGGCACCCGTTATTGCGCCAACAACTGCGCCTATAAGGTGCGCAGGTTCAACTGGTTTAAATACCATGACAACAAGCAGTTTGACAAGAACCTGTCGATGAACAATGACCTGGGCAAGATGGTGCTTAACCCGGATGTTACGGTGCGTTCGCGAGGGGTGATGGAAAAATGCTCGATGTGCGTACAACGTATCCAGTTGGGTAAACTGCAGGCCAAGAAAGAGGGCCGCAGGACCAATGATGACGATATCATTACCGCATGCGCCTCCGCTTGTCCGGCCGATGCCATTGTTTTTGGCGATATGAACGATCCGCAAAGCAACATCTCGCAAATGTTGAAGATCAGGGACAAAGAAGATGACAAGTATGGCATCGACAAGCAAATTGGTGAGCCCAGGGCATACACCGTGCTGGAGGAAATTGGCGCCAAACCCAACGTATTGTACCTGACCAAGATCAGAAATAAAGACAAAAAAGAAACTAACGCTTAAATAGACTAGATATATGCACGTTACCTCACAAATTCGTGAACCGCTAATCACCGGGGGCAAAACCATGGCCGATGTATCGGAGGACTTATGCCGGCAGGTAGAGGGTAAACCTTCAAAGTCATGGATCGTTGCTTTTACCGTGGCCGTTTCGGTGCTCACCATTGGGGCTATTTCGGCCGGTACCCTGCTCTGGGAAGGGGTGGGGGTCTGGGGGTTAAATAAAACCGTAGGCTGGGCCTGGGATATCACCAACTTCGTATGGTGGGTGGGTATTGGTCATGCCGGTACCCTTATCTCAGCAGTACTTTTATTGTTCCGCCAGAAGTGGCGTATGAGCATTAACCGCGCGGCCGAGGCGATGACCATTTTTGCGGTAATTTGTGCGGCTATGTTCCCTGCCTTTCACATGGGCCGCCTGTGGCTGGGCTTTTACTGGGCCTTGCCTTTGCCCAACACCTTTGGCTCCCTGTGGGTGAATTTCAACTCCCCGCTCTTATGGGACGTGTTTGCCATCTCAACCTATTTCTCGGTATCGCTGGTATTCTGGTATATTGGCCTGGTGCCTGATTTCGCCACTATCCGCGACAGGGCCAAAAACAAGGTTTCGAAAATGATTTATGGCGGCCTGAGCTTAGGCTGGACAGGCGGGGCCAAAGATTGGTCGCGGTACGAGTCGGTATCGCTTATCCTGGCCGGTTTGGCTACCCCGCTGGTACTCTCGGTGCACACCATTGTATCCATGGACTTCGCCACTTCGGTTATCCCGGGCTGGCACACTACCATCTTCCCGCCCTATTTTGTGGCCGGGGCCATCTTCTCGGGCTTTGCCATGGTGCTTACCCTGTTGCTGATCACCCGTAAGGTGTTTCATTTAGAAGATTATATTACCATCCAGCATATTGAGCTGATGAATATCATCATTATTGTTACCGGCTCTATTGTGGGTATCGCCTATATCACCGAGTTCTTCATTGCCTGGTATTCGGGTGTGCCGGCCGAGCAATATGCTTTTATCAACCGGGCCACAGGGCCTTACTGGTGGGCGTATGTATCTATGATGACGGCCAATGTGGTGTCACCGCAGGTGTTCTGGATTAAAAAAATACGTACCAGTATCGTAGCCACCTTTATTTTATCAATAATCGTGAACATCGGTATGTGGTTTGAGCGGTTTGTAATTATTGTTACTTCGTTGCACCGCGATTATGTGCCTTCGAGCTGGGCGATGTTTTATCCTACCAAACACGATGTGGGGATGTACTTGTTTAGCTTCGGCTTCTTCTTTACAGCCTATCTGCTGTTCTCTAAATTCTTCCCGGTAGTAAATATTGCGGAAGTGAAGAGTATTTTGAATACTGACGGTGAAAAAACAACTGACTAAGATGAGCGGAAAAAGATTTTCAGTAGGAATATTTGACCACGAAGATGGCGTAAAAGAGGCCGTAAAGTCTATGCGTGGTGAAGGCGTGAAAATACAAGAGGTGTATTCGCCTTATGCCATTCATGGCATTGACGAAATGCTGGGCTATAAAATGAGCCGGCTGCCTATGGCCTCATTCCTGTTTGGCCTTACCGGCACCATCCTGGCCTTAACTATGCTTTATTCAATGATGGGCTTTGACTGGCCGATGATTATTGGCGGTAAAAACTTTGCCGCCCTGCCGCCTTTTATTCCGGTAACCTTTGAGCTGACCGTGCTGTTGGCGGCCTTTGGTATGGTGTTTACCTTCTTTGTTGCCAGCGATTTAAAGCCCTGGGCCAGGCCGCGTATGTACGATACCCGGATAACCCAGGATAAATTTGCCGTAGTGGTTGATTTGGATGCCAACAGCAAATCGAAAGATGAAATTGACACCATGCTGCGCAACGCAGGGGCCAGTGAAGTGAATGCGAAAAACTTTAACTAGATAGTCTGACTAATGAACTTGCAAAGATTATATACAGTAGTTGTTTTAGGGGGCGTAGCCGCATTAGTTGGCTGCAAAGCCGATGGTGATTTTCAGGGCCTGGAATATGCGCCCAATATGTACCACTCGGTGGCCTATGAGCCGCTTAAACAAATTAAGGATAAAGATGCCGGCAAGTGGGTAAACTCATCGGAAGATGACATCGGGGAGTATTATAGCTCTAACCCCAACAACCCTTATGAAATGAACATGCGCGAGCCGGTACCCAATACCGTACGCAGAGGTAAATTCTTGCCCTACCGTATCCCCAAAGACAGCGTGGCCCTGGCGGCCCGCACCCTGGTTAACCCGCTTGACTCAACGGCCGAGGTGATTGCCGAAGGCAAAAGATTATACGGTATTTTCTGTACCCACTGTCACGGTGATGACGGCCAGACCCCGGGGCTGGTAGGGGAGAAGTATCTGGGGGTGCCTTCTTATACCTCTCCGGCCGTAAAAAACCTCAACCAGGGACATATCTTTCATGTGCTGTCGCGGGGGATAAGGCGTATGCCTTCGCATGCTTCGCAGCTAAGCATCGAAGAACGTTGGCAAATAGCCCGCTATGTACAAGTTTTACAAAATCAATAATTCAGCCTATCTGATCTATGACAACTTTTGACGAAAAATATACATTCACCGCCAAGACCAAGCGCAGCCTGGCCATAACCCTTGCCGTGGGTATTGTATTGCTGGTGGTAGGAATATTTATGAATATGGGCGATGGTGGCCATGGCGAAGAACATGCGGCAACAGCGGTGTCGGAACAACTGGTGGCCAGCACGGGTAGGGTGGTCAGCGAGGCGGCTGCCGGTGGCGAAAGCCACGAAACCGCTACCTGGCTGAAACGTCTTTATACCGACTTGTGGATTAACAATATGTTCTTTGTTGGCCTGGGGGTAATCGGACTGTTTTTCTTTGCCCTGCAATATGCTGCCCAGGCGTATTGGTCAACCGCCATGTTGCGGGTAGCCATGGCCATTGGTAACTGGCTGCCTTTTGCCTTTTTACTGATTATCGGGGTGTTCTTTGTGGGTAAGCACGATTTGTTCCACTGGACCCACGATTACCTGTATGACCCCAACAGCCCGGACTTTGATGCCATTATCAACGGTAAAAAGGCCTACCTTAATATGCCGTTTTACCTTGGCCGGATGATTGTCTTTCTGGGAGGCTGGTATATGTTCTTTTTGTATATGAAAAAACATGCCCTGGCCGAAGATATTGAAGGGGGCGGGATCGAGCGCTGGAAGAAGATCCGCAGTTCGGCCGCCTGGTTTTTGGTATTCTTTGCCGTGTCTTCGTCCATGTCGGCCTGGGATTGGGTAATGTCTATTGATACGCACTGGTTCAGCACCATGTTCGGCTGGTATGTGTTTTCAAGCTGGTGGGTTTCCGGCCTGGCCCTGATCACCCTGCTGGTCATCTTCCTCAAAGAGCAAGGGTATCTTTCCATCGTCAATGAGAACCACCTGCATGACATCGGTAAGTTTATCTTTGGCTTCAGTATCTTCTGGACCTACCTGTGGTTTTCACAGTTCCTGTTGATTTACTATGCCAATATACCGGAAGAAACCGTGTATTTTGTGGAACGGCTGACCACCCAATACCGGCCGGTATTCTATATCAATATTTTTATCAACTTTGTCTTCCCCTTCCTGGCCTTGATGACCAGGGATTCGAAACGGCAGATGGCTATCCTCAAAATCGTATCGGTTATTGTACTGGCCGGCCACTGGCTTGATTTTTATCTGATGATAACTCCCGGGGTAATGAAGTACGATGGTGGTTTCGGGTTTATGGAGATTGGCACTACCCTGATTTATCTGGCTATATTCCTTTGGGTAGTACTCAATAACCTGGCCAAACATCCGTTAATTGCTAAAAACCACCCTACTTTGCAGGAGAGCTTACATCACCATATATAACTATTAGAATGACTTAACCTTTTTTATATTATGAACCAAATATTGTTAGGCGCAGGCATCGTACTTCTGGTACTCATCATCGGGTTACTGTATAAAATCAGTATTATGGTGGGGGTGGCCAGGGGCAAAAAAGAAGGCCCGGAATCAAGAAGCAATACTGTAAACGGTGTTTTTATGCTGTTGTTTCTGGTTATTTTTGGTGCTATGGGCTGGATTTCAGCCTATCTCTATTTCGATGATTATAACATCCCGGTGGCGAGTGCGCACGGCTCGGTTACCGACACCCTTTTTTGGTGGACTATGGGCATCACCGGTTTTGCCTTTGTGGTCACCCAGGTATTGCTGTTCTACTTTTCGTTTAAGTACCGCTATAGAAAAGAGGCCCGGGCAACCTATTATCCCGATAATTCTAAACTGGAAATTATCTGGACCGTGGTGCCGGCCGTGGTACTTACCTTATTGGTGTTCTATGGGCTGAATGTTTGGACGGACATTACCTCACAGGCCCCGGAAGATGCCGAGGTGGTGGAAATTATGGGCATGCAATTTGCCTGGAAGACCCGTTACCCCGGGGCCGACAACCAGTTGGGCAATTACGACTACCGTAAGATTGATGCCGCCAATATGTTTGGCATGGACCTAACCGATAAAAATTCGTTTGATGACTTTATGCCACGCGAAATCCACATTCCCAAGGGTAAGCCCGTGTTGTTCAAAATCAGGGCCAGGGATGTGCTGCACAGTGTATATGTGCCCTATTTCCGTTTAAAAATGGATGCGGTGCCCGGCATGCCCACCAAGTTTTGGTTTGTGCCGACCAAATCCACGGCCGATATGCGCGAAGAAACCGGCAACCCCGACTTTAACTATGAGCTGGCCTGTGCCGAGATCTGTGGCAACGGCCATTTTACCATGCGCATGACGATTGTGGTAGATGAACCTGCCGACTATGAAAAATGGAAAAAAGAGCAAAAGTCCTGGTTGTCAAAGAACCCAGAATATATGTCGCAGGTACCGGCAGCGCTTAAGGAAGTAGCGCTGATCTCTTCCGGTATCGATACCGAAGCCGGCAAAATTACCGAAGCTTCATTTTAACCTGATTACACCTAATTAATGCTATACAATGGAAACTGCTGATTTACACATAGCCGAAGAGCACGCAAACGAAGCCCATGAACATCATGAGCAGGGGTTTGTGGCCAAATATATTTTTAGCCAGGACCATAAGATCATTGCCAAACAATTTTTGATTACCGGCATTTTATGGGCCGTTATTGGAGGCTTACTTTCCGTTTTCTTCCGCCTGCAACTGGGCTTCCCCGACATGAGTATGGAGTGGTTGCGGCCGCTGCTGGGCGGCTGGATTACCCCGACCGGCCAGTTGGATACGGAGTTTTACCTCGCTATGGTTACCATGCACGGTACCATTATGGTATTTTTTGTGCTTACGGCCGGGTTAAGCGGGACGTTCTCCAACTTCCTTATTCCCTTACAAATCGGTGCCCGTGATATGGCTTCGGGCTTTATGAACATGTTGTCGTACTGGTTCTTCTTTCTTTCCAGTGTTATCATGTTTATTTCTTTCTTTATTTCTACCGGGCCGGCCTCCGGTGGCTGGGTTATTTACCCGCCCTTGAGTGCCTTGCCCCAGGCCATGTCGGGTTCAGGGCTGGGCATGACCCTATGGCTGGTTTCCATGGCCTTGTTTATTGTTTCTACACTGCTGGGGGGCATTAACTACATTACTACGGTAATTAACCTGCGTACCGATGGTATGAGCTTTGATAAATTGCCGTTAACCATCTGGGCCTTCTTTTTAACGGCCATTATCGGTTTGCTGTCATTTCCGGTACTGCTGTCGGCAGCCTTATTGCTTATCCTTGATAGAAGTTTTGGTACCAGTTTCTATTTATCAGAGATTTACATTGGTGGCGAGGCCCTGCCCAACCTGGGAGGCAGCCCCATCCTCTTCCAGCATTTGTTCTGGTTCCTGGGCCACCCCGAAGTGTACATTGTGTTGTTGCCCTCATTGGGCATTACTTCGGAGATCATCTCCACCAATTCGCGTAAGCCTATCTTTGGTTACAAGGCCATGATCGGTTCGATGATCGGCATCGGCTTCCTGTCGTTTATTGTGTGGGCGCACCACATGTTTGTTACCGGCATGAACCCGTTTCTGGGCTCGATATTCATGCTCTTAACCTTGATTATCGCTATTCCTTCGGCCATAAAAGTATTTAATTATATTACCACCCTGTGGAAGGGCAACATTGTTTTCACCCCGGCCATGTTGTTCTCTATCGGTCTGGTTTCTTTCTTTATTTCGGGTGGGCTTACCGGTATTTTCCTCGGCAACTCGGCCCTTGATATCCAGTTGCACGACACCTATTTTGTGGTCGCCCACTTTCACCTGGTAATGGGCAGTGCCGCCTTTTTTGGTATGCTGGCCGGTGTTTATCACTGGTTCCCCAAGATGTTCGGCCGTATGATGGACGCCAAACTCGGGTATGTGCATTTCTGGTTCACCTTTATTGGTATTTACCTCATCTTCTTCCCGATGCACTATATCGGTATTGCCGGGTTCCCCAGAAGGTATTACTCGTTTACCAATTTTGATGCCTTCAGTACGTTCACCGATTTGAATGCCTTTATCTCAATAGCTGCGGTGTTAACTTTTGTGGCCCAGTTTATCTTTCTGTTCAATTTCTTTTACAGTATTTTCAGGGGCAGGAAGGCCCCGGCCAATCCGTGGAACTCCAACACCCTGGAGTGGACCACCCCGATTAATCCGGGGCATGGTAACTGGCCGGGCGAGATACCCAAGGTTTACCGTTGGCCATACGATTACAGCAAACCTGTAAATGAGGAGTATGCCGGTAAGATGAGTGAAGAGGAGTTGGCCAATATGCCGGACTTTATCCCGCAGACAGTGCCCTATTCGGAAACTCCGGAGACTAACCTGCCCCATGAAAATGACCTGATCAACCTGGAAGTTAAGGATGATGAAGGGGCCATCGTAATAGATACCAAAAAAGAAGAATAACCTTGGCCGTCACCAATACTTATAGCGCTATTCCTGCCGCTGCGGGCTCCACCGTCCGGGTTTACCTGGAACTGGTGAAGATGCGTTTATCCTTACTGGTGGCGTTTTCATCCGGTTTTGGCTATACCCTGGGGGCGGCTAACTTTAGCTGGCCGGTGTTTGCCCTGTTGTTTTTGGGTGGTTTTCTGGTGTCGGGGGCGTCTATTACGTTCAATCAGATTCTTGAAAAAGACCTGGATAAGCTGATGAAGCGCACCGAGAACAGGCCTTTACCTACCAACCGCATCGGGGTAAAAGAGGCCAGGCGTTTTGCCCTTGTTATGGGTTTGCTGGGCTTTGCCTTGCTGGCTGTGGCCACCAATTGGCTGACGGTGGTGTTGTCGGTGTTATCGTTTGTGTTGTACAGTTTTGTATATACCCCGCTTAAACGGGTGGGCCCGGTGGCCGTATTTGTCGGGGCTATTCCGGGGGCATTGCCTCCTTTGTTGGGCTGGGTAGCTGCTACCGGGGCTATTTCATTGGAGGCGCTGGTGATTTTTGCCTTACAGTTTATCTGGCAGTTTCCGCATTTCTGGGCCATTGCCTGGGTGGCCGATGACGATTATAAAAAGGCCGGCTTTAAGCTATTGCCATCGGGGGGCGGTAAAAACCTGCACACTGCCTTTCAAATTATGATTTACACCCTGGTGCTTATACCGTTGGGTATCTTACCGGCAAAGTTTGGTATTACCGGTATTAATTCGGCCCTGGTGGTTACCGTGGTGGGAGTGTTGTTTTTTGCCCAGACATTTTATCTGATGAAGCAAACCCTGACCGGGGAAACAAATACCCGTAAAGCAGCTTTGTCTATTATGTTCGGGTCATTTTTATACCTGCCAATTGTGCAGATAGCATTTTTACTGGATAAGCTATAGCCATGATAAAAGATATTCGCATTACCGAAGAGCCCAAAAAGACCATGTCAATGAACCCTAAGCGGTTCCTGTTATGGATGTTTATGGTTTCCATCGTTATGATTTTTGCCTCGCTTACCAGCGCCTATATTGTGCGCCAGGCGGAAGGCAACTGGTTGACGTTTGAACTGCCGCAGCTGTTGTGGTATTCTACCGTTATCCTGCTGCTAAGCAGCCTTACAGCCCAGCTTGCTTACCGGGCGGCCAAACAGGATAACCTGGCCACCTTAAAAACAACCTTAGGCCTGACGGTTATTCTTGGTGTTAGCTTTTTGATAACGCAACTTTATTCCTGGGGTGTGCTGATCGACAATCACGTGTATTTTGTTGGCAACCCTTCGGGCTCGTTCCTCTATGTCCTCATGGGGGTGCATGGCTTTCACTTACTCAGCGGCTTAGTTTACCTGCTGATTGTGCTGACCCAAAGCTTTACCTACAAGGTACATTCAAAGAACCTGTTGCACTTAAGCTTAAGTGTTAGCTATTGGCACTTCCTTGATGTCCTTTGGATTTATTTATTTGTCTTCTTATTATTAAACCACTAAATATAGTTTAATGGCTTCTACAACAACTGCAACAGCAACTACGGCAGCAACCACCAACCTCTGGCAAGGGGGGCGGTCGCCTTTTAACGTGAGTTATGGCAAACTGATGATGTGGATTTTCCTCTTATCGGATGCCTTTACCTTTTCCGGCTTATTGGTGAGCTATGGCATGACCCGCTTTAGTGCCGAATCGTGGCCGGTACCGGAAGAGGTGTTCAGCGCCATTCCCTTTTATCATGGCAGCGCCCCGCTGGTGTTTGTAGGCATTATGACCTTCATCCTCATTTTAAGTAGTGTTACCATGGTATTGGCCGTAGAAGCCGGGCACCGCATGGACAGGAAAGGGGTTGAGAAGTGGATGTTCTGGACGATTATTGGCGGGCTCACCTTCCTTGGCTGCCAGGCCTGGGAGTGGTCGCACTTTATTCATGGCACCGGCCTGGGTGGGGCAAGCCTTACCTGGAACGAATATGGCCCTCCGGCATTTGCGGCATTCTTTTTCTTTATCACCGGCTTTCACGGCACCCACGTATTTAGTGGGGTGGTGTTGAATTATATTGTTTATTACAATACCATCAGGGGTGTTTATGATAGAAGGGGCCATTATGAAATGGTAGAGAAAGTAGGCCTCTACTGGCACTTTGTTGATCTGGTATGGGTGTTTGTGTTTACTTTCTTCTATCTTGTTTAACTGCTAAAAAAGAATTCTATGAATACTGAAGAAACCAATATTGTTGTTGCACCGGTAGATAAGGCCAAAGTGAGGCACCTGGTAAAGGTGGCCCTTATCCTGTTCGTGGTTACCGTACTTGAGTTTATCATTGCTTTTACCGTAGGGCCGGGTGGTTTAAGGACTTCCATTTTCGTGATTATGACTATTGTGAAGGCCTATTATATCGTTTCCGAATTTATGCACCTTGGCCATGAAGAAAAGGGCTTGCGCTGGTCAATTATTTTCCCGCTGATTTTAGTGGTGTGGTTAATCATCGCCCTGTTGATGGAAGGCTCATTTATTTTTTCCGAGAACTTTTTATAAGCAATATAGCAGTAGGTTTGCCGGCCGGAGGGTTAATCCGGCCTTTTTTACCCCGGAAAACTCACCGGAGTTTCACGGGTTGGCCTAAAACAACGTAGGGCTATGCTTGTGTGTAGCGGGGTAGATACGGAGGGTTGTGACATTTCGGTATCTCTTGTTAACCCGGTTTATTCACGAAAATCGTGAATAAGGATGCAAATTAACCGCCAAACAACTGTTTGCCGGTTAATTACATCAGGGTTAATTTTTGTTGCCCGGGGACAGAAGCGCAAGCCGGAAACGGCCATACCGCATAGCTGGCCCGTTGATAAACAGTAGTATGCATAAAGAAAGTTTTAATTGCCGGTTATATTTGGTAAATAATCCGGGATAGGATGAAGCGGGTACAAAAAACAGTGGTTCTTATTGTGGTGTTAATGGCACCTGTCTTTGTCTTTCTGTTTCTCAAGCGGTTTGGCACCAACCAGTTTGTGTTACCGGTGTACTACCCGGAGGGCAACCCTGTGCTGGTTTGTAAAGACACCTTAGCGCCCCACCGGCTTACTTCGGTATTGCTTGTTAATAACATTATAAAATTGCCGGCCTTGTTTTATGTGCCCGGTGGGGAATTACCCTATTATTCCGATCTCGAAAATGTGCTGGCAAAGTATCCGCAGGTAAATATTTACAGTGTTCACCGGGGTGAGGCCCCGGCTGCGGGTAGCCGGGTTGTGCCCCTGGGGTTTATTGATGAGAGCTTCCTTGAATTTATTAACTGCCAGTTGGTATTGGGGGAAAACCGGTGGTTGAATGAAGCTATACCCTATAAATATGTGCTGGCCGACAGGGAAGCCCGCATACGGGGATATTTTAGTTGTACCGAACTGGATGAAATAGAGCGGTTGGACACCGAACTGGATATCCTGTTAAACTATACTTTACCAACAGATGAAACAAAGTAAACTTATTATTGCCGGCATCAGTATTTTGGTGCCCACGGTGGTGGCCTTGTTATTTATCTTCACGTCTTCAGAGGCCGGGCTGGGCCCCTGGGTACACCGGTTGCCGGCCCTCAATGCCACCATAAACGGATGCAGTGCCGTAGTGTTGCTTATGGCCCTGGTGATGATCAAACAGGGAAAAGAAACCACCCACCGTAATTTGATGTTGCTGGCCTTTGGCCTTGGCACTATATTCCTTGTCTCTTACATTACCTACCATGCCAGTGTTCCTTCTACCGTATTTGGCGACACTAACCATGACCACCAGCTATCGGCAGCAGAGCTATCGGCAGTGGGGGGCTGGCGGACAACCTATATAGTTTTTCTGCTGTCGCATATCCTTATGGCCGTGGCCGGCCTGCCCCTGGTGTTGCTGGCCATCTATTATGGTTTAAGCGGCAACCGGCCGGCACATAAAAAAGTGGTCAGGTTTACTTTTCCGGTGTGGTTGTATGTAGCCGTTTCCGGGGTGATCGTCTATTTTCTTATAAGTCCGTATTATTAAGTAAGTTTGCTTTATGAAAGGGATAAAAGCAATTTTTCTGACCTTATTGTTGGTGCTGACAGGCCAACTTACTGCGCTGGCCCAGTGTGCTATGTGCCGGGCCACACTGGAAACAAACGTGAGCAACGGCTCGGAAACCGTGCTGGCGGCCAACCTTAACTTTGGCATTCTCTACCTGTTTGCCGCCCCTTACCTTACCCTGGCAGCCGTAGCTTTTTTCTGGTACAGGCAGAGCAGAAAAAATAAAATC
>Ga0256839_1004286_pt1 | contig 14074 bp, 7 predicted proteins | sample 354166metaG_FD_185968 | JGI IMG/M metagenome (GOLD analysis project Ga0256839, IMG submission 185968) | Hydrothermal vent microbial communities from Mid Atlantic Ridge, Atlantic Ocean - 354-166 | ecosystem: Environmental > Aquatic > Marine > Hydrothermal vents | place: Atlantic Ocean: Mid... | reverse complement strand
TCGCCTGGCCTTCCGAGCCTCGAGGTTGCACGACCCGATGGCCATTTCCCAGATCGAAGCGGTCAGCGAGTTGACGACCACCTACCTGGAACTGGACGAAGGGCCCTTGGCATACGTCGATGTTGTCCGCTATTTCGACAGCAAAAATGCTGCGCGCATTGCCGACGTGAACCGCCAGCCTGTTTCGCCGGTTCGTTGGGATCAGGATCCTCGGAACGTCGTCCCGGAACTGGTCGAAACGATTGCCACAGAATTCGACATCACCACGGACGCGGCGGTCTACTATCTGCAACTGCTGGCCCTTCCCGATCCCACCAACGCCAATATCCGGCGGTGGAACGGTTGGACCACGGCTCGCGTGAAGAAAGCGGGAAGTGTGCTGGCAGATGCCGAGTTGGTCTTGGAAGCCAAACGAGCTCGAGCGGGACGATCGTTCTTCCTGCCCGGCGGATGGATTCCGCTAAAGGCTCCCCGGCTGCCGCTGGAGTCCTGGAAGCTTCCGCTGTACCACCTGGCAGCCGAAACGATCCGGCGCTGGCAGCCGACCCGGCCGATCATACCTCATGGCCCCGTCTCCGATCTGTTCCAGCAAGCTTGGAGTCAAGTTGAATCAGGAGATGGCCCTCGCTTCGAAAAGCTGAAGTAACGTCACGGCATCAACCAGCGAAACGTACTGGCTACATCCCACACTGAACACGGACGAAGACCGACGACGCCGTAGCGATGGTCACGGTGCAATCGGTGAACCGATCGTCGAGCCCACTGGAGAGAACTCATGGCAAAGAAGACGGCTCAGAAGAAACTGCCGGGCCGGCTCGCGGCGGAGATTCAGATGCCTCCGGCCGAGGTGCGTTTCACCGACGAACTGGAAGCACTCGCCGCTGCCGACCAACAAGAGCGGCCCGATGGATGGAAGTTGTCGCCGGCGGCTGTTGTTGATTTCATCTGCGGTCGGGACGGCGAGAAGATCCGCGTCCCGGGCAAACGGAAGCCGGTCGAAATCACTCGCAAGTTCATCGGGCCTCGCGATGTCATCCAACGCTGCGTGGTAACTCTGGTCGGCGAACGCGGCTTGTTGCTGGTGGGCGAACCGGGAACGGCCAAGTCGATGTTGAGCGAACTGCTGGCTGTCGCCATCAGCGGCAGCGGATCGCTGACCATTCAGGGAACCGCCGGCACCACGGAAGACCAGATCCGTTACGGCTGGAACTACGCCATGCTGCTCGACCGTGGACCTTGCCCCGAAGCCCTGGTTCCTTCGCCCATCCTCAGCGGCATGCGGGCAGGGCGCATCGTTCGCTTCGAAGAAGTGACGCGTTGCCTGCCCGAAGTCCAGGACTCGCTCATTTCCATCCTCAGCGAACGTCGACTGATGATTCCCGAGTTGACGGGCGAGCCGGGCAGTGTCTTTGCGGCTCCCGGCTTCAATCTCATCGCCACGGCCAATCTGCGAGACCGAGGCGTGTCCGAGATGTCGGCCGCTTTGAAGCGGCGATTCAATTTCGAAACCATTGCACCGATTGCCGATGCCCGTCAAGAAATGGACCTGGTGGCCACAGCAGCCGCAGCCGCACTCGCCCGACCGGGTCGGCAGCCGCACATCGACGAAGCACTGGTAGAACACCTGGTGACCATCTTCCGCGACCTGCGCAGCGGCCGCACTCCCGAAGGCTGGCAGGTCCATCGGCCCAGTACCGTGATGAGCACCGCCGAGGCGGTGGCCGTCGTTACCTCGATAGCTCGCGAGGCCGCTTTCTTTCCCTCCGGTTTCGATCCGCTCTCGCGGCTTCCCGGTCACCTGCTCGGCGTGGTCATCAAGGACGATGCCACGGACCGCCGACGGCTATTGGCCTACTGGGACGGGCCGGTCAAGCGGCGAGCCGAAGAGGGGACCGCTCTGTGGAAACGCCTCTGGAACCAGCGTGATCAGTTGGAATCATGAGTCCTGCCAACAACCACCCTATGCCGATTTCCCGAGACGAAATCCCTTGGCTGGCCGAGTACGATGCGCTGGTCGACTGCCGGCAGCCGGCCTTGATCGGGGTCCGCCACCATTCCGCCATATTGGCTCGCGCGTTGCCGCGGCTGCTGGACGAACTCGATCCCAGCTCCCTGCTGATCGAACTTCCTTCCGATCTCGCCGAGTGGCTGCCGTACCTGGCGGATCCCGATACGGTTGCCCCCGTGGCTCTTTCCGCCGCCACCGAAGACGGCAGTCTGTTCTTCTATCCTCTGGCCGACTTCTCTCCGGAGTTGGTGGCGATCCGCTGGGCGCACCAGCACGGTGTCCCCCTCGTTCCCTGCGATCTGGCCGTAGGCCGCAAGGCAAGGCCGCTCGACTCGGTATCGAAGAGCGAATGCGACCTCCACTCTCAAAATGCCTCGCCAGCAAAACCGCCCGAGTCCAGTCGACTGTTTGAACAACTGCTGGACCGGTACCCCATGTGCGACAGCGGGGACTTGTGGCAGCGACTGGTGGAAGCGCCGGGAATCGAGCAAGCCCCTGAGGCCGTGCGCCGCGCCGGACTGTTGTTCGGCTGGACCATCCGCGCCGCGCGCTGCGACTTGGATCGGCCCACCGCGCTGCGAGAAGCCGCCATGCGCGAGACGATCCGGCAGGCGCCACAAGGCTCCGTGGCCCTGGTCGGTGCATTCCATGCACCGGCACTGCTGCCGGCCGTAGTGGAACGAGAACAGGTTGCCGATCGCGAGCGGCTGGCAGCTACCCTGCAAGTTCCCATCGCCATTTCTCTGGTCCCTTACTCCTTCGAACAACTGGACGAGCGGAGTGGCTACCCGGCGGGAATTCGGGATCCGGCATGGCATCAGGCAGTCGTGCAATGCGATTCCAGCCGCGCACTCGAAGCGGCGGCGGGACGAATGGTGACATCCATGTGTCGCGAATTGCGACGAGCCGGTCATGCGGCATCGACGCCCGACGCGATCGAAATGATGCGGTGGATGAAAGACCTGGCCCGTTTGCGAGGCCTGGCGGCGCCCGGCCGATCCGAACTGTTGGAATCGATCGAAACTTGTCTGCTCCAAGGGGATTTATTCGGACGCGGACAGGCGGTGGCACGCGCCGCGGAGAAAGTGCTGATCGGTCGTCGTCGCGGAACCGTCACTTCGGCCGTGCCGCCCTGCGGTCTTGATCAACACTTGCGCACGCTGCTCAAGCAACTTCGACTTCCCGGTCCCGACGATTCGGGAATGGATCCCAAAGTGATGGATCTCGACCCGCTGCGTAACCCGCGCGATCGGGCGCGCATCGTTGTCTTCCAGCAAATGCGCGCGGCGGGAATCGACTATGCTCGCAGAATCGACACCGAGCAGCAGGGAATGCGGGAGAACATCCGGCAGCGGTGGCAGGTTCAGTGGAATCACACCACGTCGGCGCTGGTAGCCGCCGCCGCTCGGCACGGTGTCACACTGGCTCAAGCCGCCGACCGTTGCATACGGCTGATCGTGTCAGAAGAATCCGATTCAACCTCCGTCACGTACAAACCGGAAGTGATTCTCAGGCGTCTGCGGTCTGCGGCACTCTGCGGACTGCACCGTCACGTGGACGCCATGCTGGCCCGGCTCAATGAAGACTTTCTCGTTTCCGCCGACATCTCGCAACTCGTGGAGGCCGCCGATTATCTCGCCAGAATCGGGGCCGGTCTGGTCGAAGGACTACCCATCGATCCGTCCCTCGCCTATCCACCGATTGTGAGAACGTATCGGATTCCATCCCACATGCCGACGATCGCACCACTGATGACCGCCTGTCTCGACCGCCTGGACGGTCTGGCCGGCTCGGAACGCGCGGACGACGTAAGCGGACTGGTCGACCTGGTCTATTGGTTCACTGGCGACCTGCTGAAGCAATATGGGACCACACTGGAAATGGAACTGGACGGCGCGCTCAGATCCGCCACGTTTCGCCTGGCAGCCTGGTGCCGAGAAGCTGAGGAGCGGGGCAGCCAGCGGATGCGGGGCGCCGCGGCCGGCATACTCGGGATCCTGGAACCGTGGACAAGTCCGCGATTCGCCGCACTGACCGAAGGATGGTTCGACGGTGCCGACGACCGGGAAGGAAGAAGGCGGCTACGCTTCGGATTGGCTGGAGCCTCCCAGGTCCTATCGCCGCTGATGCAGAACGACCCCCAGTGGCTGGACGGCCTGGAACGGCGTCTGAGTACGACCGACGACCAAACCCTGTTGGCGCGCTTGCCCGCTCTGCGTGGCGGGTTCAGCGAACTGTCACCGGCCGATCGCCGGCGGATCCTGCTGACGCAACTTTCTCGCTACCAGGAACGACGCACCACCATGGCCGTGGACGTCGAAGACGGACTCGGCGGCGCAACCTCGTCCCTGTTTGCCGACCCTTCGGCTCTCTATGCCGCCCGGCGCGAAGCCGACCTTGCCGGACAACGTGCCGTGGAGAACTCGTGTCCGCGTCTATGGAACGATCTGGCAGGACATCGGCAAACCGCCAAAGATAGCGAGTCGCCTTTGACGGAGGAGAGTGAAAAACACGGTCCGACGTCAAAGCGACAAGTTGCCAAGCCCCACTCGATTCCCATTGCCGATCGTTGGCGGCTGGTGCTGGGGATTGCGGAAACAGCATCCGCGCTGGCCTGCCGAGCCGCCGCAGCACTCGATGAACTCTATGGACGCGGGCGAGGCGAAGGTCGGCGAGGCGAGCTGCGCGGAACACCCGGTGGCGGTGGCGGAACGGAAAGCCCCTCACCCCGCACCATCGACTGGGCCGACGATTTGGAAGAGCTGTTTGGGAAACGCGTGTGCCAAGAAGTGTTGGGAGAGTCCTTGACTCGTGGTCGAGCGGCAGCCGCCGAATTACTCGATGCCGAGGAAGTGACGCCCAGTGTCGAATGGCTCCAGCAAGTCCTGGCTCTGGCCGCGGAGATGCCCGAACGGCAGGCGGAGAAACTGCGGCGGCTGGCCAAGAAGATTACTCAACGTCTGGCCGATGAGCTGGCCAACCGGCTCCGCCCCGCTCTAGCCGGACTCTCGACGCCTCGGCCAACCTCCCGCCCCACTCGGCGACTCGACCTTTCGCGGACCATTCGTCGCAATCTGTCGCACGCCTACCGCCGCGGCGACGGCCGTCCGTCCGTGATCGCTCAGCGGATGGTGTTCCACGCGCCTGCCTGCAAGCAAATGGACTGGCATCTGACATTCGTCGTCGACGTATCTTCGTCCATGTCGCCGTCCGTGATCTACAGTGCCGTCGTCGCTGCCATCTTCTGCGAACTCCCGGCTGTCTCCGTGCGTTTCCTCGCCTTTAGCACCGAAGTGATCGACCTTACCAGCCGCGTTGCCGACCCGCTGACTCTGCTGCTGAAAGTCCAAGTGGGAGGCGGGACGCGCATCGGACTGGGGCTCCGCGCCGCTCGCGAAGGCATCCGCAACCCTACGCGTTCGTTGGTGGTATTGGTTTCCGATTTCGAAGAGGGAGCTTCGGTGGGGGAAATGCTGTCCGAAGTCCGAGCCCTCGTTGACTCGGGTGTCAAGTGTCTGGGACTGGCGGCACTGGACGATTCGGGAACCGCACGCTTTCACGAGGGCTACGCCCGACTGGTCGCTTCCACCGGCATGCCCGTAGCCGCCGTCAGCCCGGAAGAACTGACTCGTTGGGTAAGCCAGCAGCTTCGCGACTGAGGATCAGAGGAGTCGCCGTCCATGAAACAGCAGAGACCTCTCATCGCCCCCAGACTGTTGGCATCCTTGATCGAACAAGCTCCCGCCAGAATCCGCAAGCGGCTCGATTCGAGCCCACGAGCCGCCGAGTCCTGGGTATGGCAGCCAGGCGAACCGGGATGGAAGATCGACGCGGGAGGACAGACCGTGACGCTGCGACCGCACCACGGCCGACTCGACGCAATGGAACAAGTCGAATGCACCTGTTTGCTGTCGCCCAAGTGCTTTCACTTGCTGGCATGCCTGACTCAGTTGCCAACCGCGACGCCCAGTGATCACACGGCCGTCGATGGAACCGATGTCGGTGAAGAAGACGCCGGCGAGTCTACCAGCCACACGGTGCGTCAGGTTGCCGTGTCGCGCCCGATGAAGAACGCGGCGGAAGAATCTTGGAAGGCTGTGCAAAATGTACTGCAGGTGGGCGGGAGGGCTTGCGGTACGCTGATCCAGGCGGCTTTGCTGCGTGCCAGCCATGACTGCCGGGCTGCCGGACTCCCATCACTCGCCAATCAGTTGCTGCGAATTGTCGAGGGAATCCGCAGATTGCGAGCGATGAGCGATAATGCGGATAGTGAAACGCTGCGGCGCGACGTCCTAGCGGCACTGGAAACGGCAAGCGAACTGCGACGCAACGACCGCGTTCCGGTCTGGGTGGCAGGAATCACTCGGCGGATCTTCGAACCGGCCGACTGCTCGAAGTTGGCCGGGTGGTTCGCCGAGCCGGTACTGACTCGCAGCGGCTACACGGGTATCTGCGTCTATTTCCTGGACGATGACCACAACGTCTACCATCTATCGGAAGTGAAACCGAGTGATGCGAGTCTGGTGGCCAATGTCTACCGAGGCGGGATAACGCTGGGCAGTTTGACGCTCTCGGGCAGGGAACTGTGCCGTCAGCGACTCCATCTGCTCAAGCCGACAGTTTCTCTGGACGGAAGACTGGGCAGAGGCCAGGCGACGCGATGGCAAACCACCGGCTCGAGCCCGTTCCACGACAAGTCGTGGCACGGACGCTTCGCCGATCCGATTGCCACGCAAATTGACGAGGTCTTCGCAGCCGCACAAATTCCCGTCGGTGCTCGAACTGCAGGCTGGAACCTGATCAGCTTCGATGCCGTCGTGCTGGGAGCCCGAGGCAGTGCGCTGCTGGTGCGTGTCCAGGGATCCGAACATCCGTGGCACCTAGACATCGCACTCGATGAACCCGAATTGCCATTTCGAGAAAACCTGGAAATGCTCGCGCATACACCGGGGCTGGCTCTGCGGTGCGTCGGCCGCTGCCGGCTCGATCAGGCCGGTCACGTCGACGCGCTGGCGATCGGTGAACCTTCGCGCTGCTTCGCGCCTGATGATAGTGATGGCGGCTCGCAGCCGCGGCTCTGCCTGCCCGCGGAATGGGAAGGACGGTGCAATCTGGGACTCGATCGGCTACAGCGCCACCACATCGCGAGCGCACATCCCCGGCCGGACTCGCCCGAAGTCGTCGCCAACACGGCGTGCTCGGATGACGGGTTGTACGAGATCAACCGTCATCTGCAAGTCGTCACACTGGGCGGGTGTCGATCACTTGCCGCCATCGGTGCCCAGCCAAGTCAACGTTCCAGGAGGACAATTGCGGCCAACGGATACCCGACCGGTGCCGACCTGCTGGAACTGCTCTCGGTGGCAGCTCATACCAACGCGCAAGGCTCATCGTCAGTCGTTGCCGACTCGGCAAGTCCGGATCTGGCGGAAACCGCTCTGGCATGCTCGGTCTACGTCGACGCGGCGCGCCGCGAGTTTCATCGCCAGTGCTGGCGGCAACTCGCCGGCCACGAACCGTGATGACCGTGGGTTCAGCGCGACAACCGGAAACGGATTCCGTCCCGAGCGACGTGCATGCCCGCCCGGCGAACCTGGCGCGAGGCCGCACTCTCGGGATCATTCAGCGGGTTGGTGTGATTCAGATGAATCAACCACACCTTGCGCCGCTCACCAGCCGGCAGTTTCGCAAGCCGCTCCATCGTCTCCACCACGAACGGATGCGGGATCTCCGACATCTTCCGGCCGGGCACCTCTCCGTCAGCGAAGAACGTACCGTCGAGCAATGCATAGTCGACTCGCCCAATCCACTCCTCGATGGCCGCATCCCAACGCTCCCACTTGTCGATGTCGGGGATATACAGGAGTTTTCTTGACGACCCGCTGATGACATATCCGTATGTGTCTGTGAATTCGGCTCGGTGAGGAACCCGGATCGGTGTCACGGAAACGCCACTCGCTAATTCCAGTCGACGGTCGGGCTCAACGGGACGCAAAACGAGACTGCCACTTTCCACCAACAGACTCCACGGACCGTTGCCGGCGAGGAAATCGCACATCCGCCGCGAAGCATAAACGAGTTGCCCCCGCGAGTTGTACGCGGGCCGGCCGAAATGGGCCAAACCAAGATAGTGCCCTGTGTGGGCATGAGTCAGAAACAGGGCGGAAAAGAGCGGGGGCCGGCCGTTCGCGGCAACCGTCGCTCCGGTCACCTTAAGCGCCATCGCATGTTGCTTGCGCAAATCGGGACTCGCGTCGAACAGCCATGTCCTCGCCCCAGTCGATGCCGCCTTGTCTCCGTCGCTCGTTCTCGACGCGATCGAACGCGGATCGACCAACAGCAAACTGGCGACGCGACGGCCCGATCGAGCGTGGCGCCGAGCCGCTCGGCAGTTCGCGCAATCGCAGGCCAACTGGGGAAGTCCGCCGTCTTGAGCGGTCCCTAGCACCAGCACGTAGGGCGCCGGAGGTTCGCGCAGCACGCGATCGCGAAATTCAGTCAACCACTGAGACATGATGGCATCACCCATCGTGGTACCCGCCTCGTACTCCTTCAGCGTCTTCCCCCAATAGAAGCTGATCCATCCTTGCACGTCCGGCCGAACATCTTCGACAAACGCGATCATCTCGTCGGCGTTGCACTTCAGCGGAAAACACTCTTCGATGACCAGCGGCTTGCCAATGGCCGCAAACTCCTGCACGATGAACGCAGATTCGTCCAGCTCGCCTTTCTTCGGGTAGATATGCAACGACAAAAAATCGAGTTCCTCGGCGATTCTCGCCGGAGTGAATCCCGACGTCAATCTTCCCGGACGTGGCACGCTCCACGGAACCAGGCCCACCGTAATCAATCGCGTCGGATCTTCGCGGCGAATCGCCCGAACCATCTTGCGGATCCACTTGCGAGCGATTTCGTGTCGGGGACGCCGGTTCGCCGATCGAGCAATAAACTGGACGAAATGCTTGTCTCCGAAGGCAGGCCCCAGCCAATCGCTCCGGCGCCGGTTGCCGGGGACCACCGGCTCGTTCATCAGGTCATAGCAAAAGACAGCGGGGCTGTTCGAACAACATGAGGCCACGGCCCCCCAAAACACCGCCTGCGTCTTCCAGCGCTGCTCGTCCGATAGCCGGTCGTACCACCGGGGTACCTCCGACTTGTGGTAACAACCCAGACCGGTCAAGTCCACATAGAGACCGGTCGATTCCGCCAATGCCAGCAGCTTGCTGAGTCGGCCAAGGGACTCCCGATTCGGACGTTCTGGTGAATCCATGAACGCGCCGAATTGCAGGTGGATTCGCACCACATTGGCCCCGAGCTCCCTCATTTCGCGAAAGTCCTGCTCGACGGTCCCCCACTCCTCAGTCCAATAGTCCTCGATCAGCCGACCGGCCATGTCGTGGTCGTAATTGAATCCGCGGGGTTGAAACAATTGTCCGGACTCAGCCAGCTCGAAAAACGGCCCGTCGTCTGAGATCCGAATGCGTTCCAGTCCGCCGCCGCGCAGCACCAGCGGAACGGCAGCCAGCAGTGCAAATACCGCCAGTGCTTGAAATCGGACGTCAGTGTTCATGCTGCGCCGCGACCTTTCACGTTGGCCGAACCTCACCCCAACACCGCGAGCCGGGCTGTCTGTTCGGGGTCGGAAGTCGCCCTTCGCCGGAGCTGTCAATCGCGGATCCCCCCCCTGTACACTCGAATGTCATGCCGCCTCGATACTTGCCGGGAGCCAACCGAATCGTCGTGCCGGGCCCCGCCGCCCGCACCGCGGCGACAAACTGCTCGCGAGTCCGAACATCAACGACGCGATCGGCGAGCAGACAATCGGCGGCCCCCAGCAATACGCACCCAGAAGAAAGGCGATGTAGCCGTTTCATGGTAAGACCCTTCGCCGGGTTCGAAGATTACAACGCAACGACGTTCCTTGTGCTTCGAGTATATCACGGATCCGATCGAGCTGACGGCGATCCGGTGCGTCGCGCCACCTTCGGGGAGCACCATGACCGAGACGAAGCAGAAGAGCCTCGGAGAGTTCGAATCGGTCCTCGAGCAACGCGTCGTGCCGCCGCGAACACGACCGAACGAGTCGCAGCGCTATGAGTCGCCGACGATTTCCTCAATGTCGATCAGATGCATCTGCCGCCCGAGGCCTTTGGCTGGCGCATCGATGCAAACCAAACGTCCGTCCGGGCGACGCTCCCCGTTCCAGATCGATGCGGAAGATACCACTTTGCGAGGGAGCGAGTCGATCCCGGTAGGCATCCACGATTCCGGCATATCCGTAGCCTGGACGAACGTCGGCAATCCGCCCGAAATCAGGAGTTACAGCCGTCTTCCCGTCCGAACTGACGGAATAAATCGGATAGGGAATCGTTTCCAGTTCGCCGGTCATGACATCGAGGAGGCGGCACACGAGACGATCGCGCTCGCGATCGTTCCACACGATCTTTCTGTCGGATCCCGGAAGCCATTGCAGCATGCATCCTTGCTGCCAGTTCCAGGCGCGAGTTTTCCCAAGATCGATCCAGCGGTCTCCCTCCTCGAGGTCGACCATCCCGATGCGAATGACGTCGTCCGCCTTGGGTGAGCGGTGCTCGAAGCCGACCTCCATTCCCAACACGAACCGGCTGGTCGGATCGAACTGCCATTTATCGTAATAGCCGAACCAATGATGACGCGGACCGCGCGTAATCATCCGCGTGGGAGGAAACTTGTTTTTCTCCGACTCTGCAGTCCGCCCGCGCAGTGATGGGAGTGCCAGTCCCATCGCGGATGCTTTCAGCAAGAAGTTGCGGCGAGAGCAAATCATTGGAAAAGATCTTCGCACTGTTTTTTTCCGGGAAACGAGAAATGGTTTTCGACGCTCGTCGATCCGGCTGGCCCTCCTTTTCCGGATATGCCGTCCGCCGATCGTGTTTCGGCGGACGACTTCCGGAGCAACTTCCGCAACGGCGATCGGAGCCATCGAGCCCATGAACGTCCGGTTCTCCGCCGTCCTCATCACGGCTTCGTGCGCGGCTATTTCCTGATCGGGCGCGGCTGCAGCCTGTTGGCGTACTCTTCGGCCGTGGCGATCGCCTCGGCCGCCGATTGCCGCACCGCGTCTTTTTCATCCTTCAGCAGCGGTCGGGCGACCTCGGCATCGGCCAGCGGTGGAACCTGCCTCATCACTTCCATCACGTACAGCCGGATCCACCAGGTGTGGTTGGCCGTCAGCTCCTTCAGCGGTTTTCGCAATGGAGCAATCCGCTCTTCGGGCAGCCGGCGATCCACCCGATACCATTCTCGATTGGCTCGCACGTCCGCATTGAGCTTGATCAACTGCAACACCAGCCGCTTGTGCCGATTAACCTCGTTGTCCTCCTTGGTAGGATGGTCCAGATAATAGGAGAGATTCTCCGGGTTATAGCTATAGTCACCGAAGTGCGGCAACATCGTCTCCATGGCCAAGGCACAATCAGTGACGAACATCCGTTTGATCACCGGTGTCTTGTTTCTACGGCGGATCACTTCGACTTCCCGTTCGTGAAACAGGTAGTGAGCGTACGCCGCGAAACTGCGACTGACTCCCGTGCTGTCGCTGCCAACTCGCTCGAGATAGTCCGTGAACTCCGAGTGTTTTTCCAGCAACCACGCCAATCTGCCATGCCGACCGACATAGGGACCGATGGCATACATGAATGTCTCGGGCGGGCCGGTGGCAGCCAGCCATGCCGCCGGGTAGAAGTAGATCAAACCATCGGACTGGTTGGACTTCTTCAATGCCTCCACCAGCGCGTCCTGATACACTTCGAAGTCGACCCGCGCGTCTTGGCTGGTGTCGAACTCAGTAGCCCAGCGAACATACCAACCAGACCTTGCGCGCTCGGCGACCGCGTCGATCAACGGCGTGTATCTTTCCGGAGATTTCTTGTTTTTCTCGGCGAGCGTAAGATTGAGCAACCTTCGCCGGCGGGCGACGAGCTGATCCGGCGTCGTCGGTTGGCCAGGCTCAGGATAATCCTCTTTCGGTGGCTTCTGCGCCTCCGTCGGCACGTCAGACACCGATTCCGAGTTTGGAGGCATGGGGGAATCCTCTTTCGGAGACTCCTGCGCCTGCAAGTCATGCACAAAGCAGGTCATGATCGCCGCCAAAAGCACGTGCCTGATGATCGCCAGTATTCGTCGCATGAGGGTTCTCCCTTCTACGATAGTGAGTCGCGAACGCACACACCTACCACGTCTTATGAATCGCATGCTCAGAAACGGGAAAAGTAGTCAACGCACCGGTCGGCCTTCACGGCGACTCGGTCGCCCCCAAGCGACAGCGCCAACTCCATCGCTTTCCGCACCGAAGAGCCTTAGAGCCTGTAACAAAACCCGCCGCACCGCTGCCGAAGCTCGGATATGTTGCTTGCGGCCTGGAGTTTTGTGACAGCCTCTTACCGAGAAGTGCGGCATGATTATAACTGATTCTCCGACCGAAATGAACCGACGACGACAGACGGCCGGCACCTGCTGCGGTTCACCGGCTTACCGAGGAACCCGACGACGCAGCTCGTCCTTGATCTCCCGCTTCACCGTGGGATGGTCGTCGATGGTGAAATGGTTGACTCCCAAGGGAGACCGGTCGATCTCCCGGTCGGCTTGCGAGGGTGCCCCGAACAGCACCGTCCCTAGATCGGGGAACCGAGGTCGCTGATACTGATTGAGGTGGTACTTGGTTTTGACCGGACGCCGCCTTTCCGGCACGAAAGCCGGATCGCCCAAAAGGTCGAAGTCGTTGTCCGTGACCGCGTCCACGTACGCCGTGAATTCCAGCGAGAAATCGTTCTTGAACTGGTCATTGACGCCGCCGAACTCCTTCGACATGCGGTCGGACAGATCGTACACCGAACCGCCCCCCTGACTGTAACCGATCAGGGCGATTTTCTTCACGCCCCGCTCTTTGACGGCGCTTCGAATCTCTTCGATGGCTGCTCCGCCCGCGGCATTCCCGTTCACGTCTTTGTTCTCCTGGTACATTCTCACGTCATAGCCGTCCCTGCGATACAGATCGATGGCCAAACGGAAGATCCCATGGCTCTGATCGTTGACGGGATCGGCCGGGTATTGGTCGCGGCCCCCGATGACGATCACCAGGCTATCGAACGGGGAGAACCGGAGCTTCTCCGTGGACGCTCGTTCCACAACCCGACTGTAGCGGCTGTCGACCACCTGCAGGATCACGTCGCTGCTGCCGCTCCCGTCACCAGGCCACTCCGCCCAAAGCTCGTCGTCTTCAGTCTGGCTCGCCAGATCGACGGCCGAAGTATTCGAGTCATCCAGCAGCGGTTTCGACTTGTTCTCCCGATCGAAGACTCGGATCTTGTCGTTGGAGCGATCCAACTGATACGTCACACCGGCGATCGGCTTGGCACTCCAGGTGAACTCCACCAGATCGTTCTCGTTCTTCACAAACATCTCGTTGCGATCGGGCACTTTACTTCCATTGTCGTCGTCTCCGTTTCTCCGAATGCCGATCCCCGGCTCGACTTCCTCGGACTCCGGAATCTCGTGCCGCTGAAACGGCTTGCCGTAGTCGTCCGTCTTGGGCCGATAGGCGGTGAGGTCCGGATTGACGACGCTGATCATCAGCGAGTCGCTTCCCACAACGGTGCCGAGCGGACTCACCAGCGATAGCGTCACCACCGACTGTCCCGGCGCAATGCCTTCGACATACAGATCGACACCTTCGAACGACTGACCGCTCAACTCCCATTTCGGCTCGGTCAATCGCTGAGCCCGTTGCCGGTCTTTCCAGAATCGCAGGTCGGCGTCATCGAACTCCAGTCGCAACTCGAAGCCGTCGAGTTGGAGATCGGGAGTCTCCCAGGCTCGCACGAGAACGGGAATCAGGTCGTCATCCACCACGGGACGGCCCTCGGAATCGGTGAAGGCATAGCGGTTTTCGAAATCGGGGATGTCGTCCTGGTTATCATCATCCCAATTGAACAGCATGATCATGCCGGGAGCCCGCAGTTCGTCGTCCTCTTCCTGCTGCGTCCCTTCGATCCGGCCCGTGTTGTCGGTGTCGGCGTCCAGGTCGAC
>Ga0256839_1004285_pt1 | contig 14074 bp, 14 predicted proteins | sample 354166metaG_FD_185968 | JGI IMG/M metagenome (GOLD analysis project Ga0256839, IMG submission 185968) | Hydrothermal vent microbial communities from Mid Atlantic Ridge, Atlantic Ocean - 354-166 | ecosystem: Environmental > Aquatic > Marine > Hydrothermal vents | place: Atlantic Ocean: Mid... | reverse complement strand
GATAACGGAAGACACAAGGAAGATACTGACGGCATACGCCCGGGCAGTGACAGGTGACGGCACGCTTGTTGCCGATGCCACGGGGAAGATGCTGAAGGCCGGAGCATGAAAACGTCAAAGTCGAAGCGCGTACAGATTAAAGCCGGGAGAGACGGCAAAGCTGTCAGTATGTCAGAGACCGGGGAGACGCAAAACTCAGGTTTTACGGCGGAACAGGGATACATGGAGACCTTCAGCAGTTCCCGGGCAAGCCCCCTGCACGTTCATGCCGGCATCAGGATGGGGGCTCATCCTCCGGTTCCCTGCATTCCCCGCAGGGGAAATAAACGTTAAAGGCCTTTTTGATTTTTTCAATGGCTTCAACCAGCGTCCTGCCCCTCGCTGCAAAGCCCGGCATTCTGTCGCTGGAAACAACCCACTCGTTGTTTTCATCCCTGGATATCTTCAGTTCTTTCATAATACGGTAATATGGAATAATATTACCTGCTGGTGCGGCTTGTCAATCGGCGGGAGGCACGTCCTGCAAAAAACCGGGCGGCAGCAAGTCGGATCCGGATATTGCCCGCCAAACGGAACCGGAAATTGCATCCGGCGGACTCCCCCTGCCGGCTTATGCAACATTAAGGTTGACAAAAGGGGAACATGTATATTATATTTGAACAATTGTTCAAATAATCAACGGAGGTCGATCACGTGCCGAGGAACAGGGAACAGGACGTATGCGAAGTAAAATCCGTTGACACGGCAAAGGTCATGGCGGTCAAAAAGACAATGCCCTCCGACAGGGACATGCACAGCCTGTCGGAGATATTCAGCGTACTGGCCGATCCCGCCAGAACAAAGATAATCTATGCCCTCTCAAAGGAAGAGCTCTGCGTGTGCGATATAGCGAACATCCTGGGAAACAGCATCTCCGCGGTCTCGCATCAACTGAGAATTCTCAGGAACATGCGGCTGGTTAAATTCAGAAAAGAGGCGAAAAGGGTTTATTATTCCCTGGACGACCGGCACATAAACAGGCTGTTTGATGAGGGGCTGAAACATGTCAGGGAGTAAGTTTGAACGGTTCGGAGTTCACGGTTCAATGGTTCAGGGATTAAGGGTTTAAACATATATGGAAAAGCTGAAGCTTCAGGTCATAAACAACACCTGTGATGAAGAGAAGAGCTGCTCCTGCTGCGCGACCGGCTTTTTTGAAGAAAAGCCGGAGTTCTGGAGACGCGGGAAGCTGATAACCGGCGGCATTGCCGGCATTCTCCTTGTTGCGGGGCTGATACTGGAGTTCCTCACCTCCCTGAACATCATCGCGCAGGCACTCTTTGTATCGGTAATCGCCGTGTCGGGCAGGGAGATACTTAAAAAGGCCGGCCGCTCCGTCCTCAAACGCCGCCTGGACATGAACTGCCTTATATCCATTGCGGCCTTCGGCTCTTTCTTCATAGGGCACGGCGAAGAAGGCGCAGCCGTAATTTTCCTGTTTTTTATTGCAGAGGCTCTCGAGGACTATGCGGCCGATAACGCGAGAAAATCCATAACTCAACTGCTGAAACTGGCCCCTGAGACGGCAAAGGTCAAAAGGCAGGGGCGGGAAGTCGAGGTTCACGTGCACGAAATCGGGATCGGGGAGACCATCGTCATCCGGCCCGGCGAGAAGATACCGCTGGACGGAAAGGTGCTGACCGGCCGTTCATCCGTTGATGAGTCGCCCATAACAGGGGAGTCCGTGCCTGTGGACAAGGCAGAAGGGGACGCGGTTTATGCAGGGACGATGAACGAGGAAGGCTATCTCGAGGTGCAGGTCACGAAAAAGACCGGGGAGACGGTGCTTTCCAGGATCGTCAAGCTGGTTGAAGAGGCCGAGAAAAAGAAGTCGGGCACGGAGAAATTCATAGACAGGTTTGCCCGTTACTACACGCCCGCTGTCATCGGCCTGGCGTTTGCCGTATTTATAATCCCGACCTTTATCCTCGGTTATCAGTGGGATGTCTGGTTCTACCGCGCCCTTGTGCTTCTGGTCATTTCGTGCCCGTGCGCACTGGCGATATCAACCCCGGTTGCCATGGTCTCCGCACTGAGCGGCTCTGCGAGACAGGGCGTGCTGATAAAGGGAGCCTCTTACCTGGAGGAACTGAACAGAGTCAGGGCCGTTGCATTTGACAAAACCGGCACCCTTACAAAGGGCAGGCTGGAAGTGGAGGACATCATCGGTTTCAACCACCATTCCGCCGACGAGGTGCTGTCCATTGCCGCGTCCCTGGAGTCCCGCTCCGAGCATCCTATTGCAAAGGCCGTTACCAGGAAGGCGCGCAGTGAGAATATACCGCTCAGGGAGATAAGCGGTTTCAGGGCCATAAAAGGCATGGGTCTCGAGGCCCGGATCGACGGCAGGACGTATTATGCCGGCGCCAGGAACCTGTTTGATGATCTGTCCATAGACATCCCCGAAGAGCTTGCACGGTTTGAGCGGGAGGGAAAGACATCCATATTCATATCCAACACCGACAGGGCAATCGGCGTTATCGCACTGGCTGACAGGATCAGGGAAAAGGCCCCGGCCATAATCGCCAGTCTGAAGAGACACAATATCCGCACCGAGATGCTCACAGGGGACAACAGGCAGGTGGCGGCCTCACTGGCGGAGAAAATCGGCATTGATGAATATCACGCCCAGCTGCTGCCGGAGGACAAGGTGAAGGTGGTTGAAAGGCTTACGGGAAAATACGGCACGGTGGCAATGGTGGGCGACGGTGTAAACGACGCCCCCTCTCTTGCCGCGGCGAGTGTGGGAATAGCCATGGGAACCATCGGCTCCGACGTGGCGATCGAAACAGCCGACATAGCCCTGATGCATGACGATCTGAGCAAGATCGATTATCTCATTCATCTCAGCAGGAAGACAATGCATGTTGTAAAACAGAACGTTGCGGCATCCATACTCATCAAGGGAAGCTTTACGGTTCTGGCCGTGCTGGGAATGATCAATCTGTGGGTTGCAGTGGCCGTGGGGGATATGGGACTGAGCCTTGCGGTCATATTGAATGCAATGAGGCTGACAAAGGAGAAACCCGTGGTGGATATCAATCAACCGCACAGCCACGGTCCGTAAAATCCTCTCTCTTTCCTTCCTGCTGTTTACCATGCCCTGCCGGCCAGTATCAGCCCTCCAGAGCGTAAAATGCCCATTTTCACGGCGGATTGACCGGCCTTGCTTTACAAAATTTGCATTTTACCGGCAGAATATGTCATAGTAGCCAGACTTTCTGAAGTTTTTTTATCGGATTTCAGGCCGCAAAGGCGGTTGATTCTGCGGCTTATCTTTATACAATACAGGAAAAAGGAACCGAAAATTTGGAGATAAGAGTTGTCGGACAAAATATTGAAAGGGCCATCAAGCTTCTCAAACGCGAGGCTGAGAAAGAAGGGCTCTTCAGGGAATTAAAGAAAAGGCGTTTCTACGAGAAACCCTCTGTTAAAAAGAAGAACAAGCAGAGGGAGGCCCAGAAGAAGAGGGCCAAGAATGCCAGGTTCAGACGCCAGTACGGACACAGAAGCAGGCCCGCCGGTTAAAATCAAAAGAACCCCGGTTTCAAGAACACGATCTCCTGAACAAGGGCCGGTAGTGCTCCGGCCTCCTGTCTTTAAAGACATCGTTCAGGGGATTTATCGTCTTGTCCCTTGCCTGTTCAGGCTTGATATCCCTGACCATAAGCGCCTCTTCATCCGAGGGCGCCCGCGTCAGGATTTCCCCCAGGGGAGAAACTATTTCACTTTTGCCTATGAATGTAAGGGCGCCGGCGCCTTTTCTGTCCTCCGTCCCCGTTCTGTTCGCGGTGACGGCGAACACTCTGTTTTCAAGGCACCTGACGGGCATGGAATCCGGGCAGAACGGCAGTACAAGGTTCGAAGGGTGCGCAACAATCTCCGCGCCCGAGAGGGCAAGCGCCCTCATCGACTCCGGGAAAAACCAGTCAAAGCATATCATTATGCCGACACGTCCTATTGCGGTATCCCATACCCTGAATCCCGTATCACCGGGAGTAAAATAAAGCCTCTCTTCATAAAAAAGGTGTGTCTTGCGGTAAACGCCGATAAATCCATCGGGCCCTGACAGGACAGCGGAGTTATAAAACCTCTCACCGTCCCTCTCCGGCAGGCCCGCAACGATATACATGCCCTTTTCCCGGGAGAGCGCCGAGATCATCCCTGTGGTATATCCGTCCGGCACGGGTTCTGAAAGCTCCGCCACTTCGCCGGCGGAGACAAACTGGTAACCTGTCGCAAAAAACTCCGGAAGCACAAGCAGGTCAGCATCGGCATCCCTGACCGCCGAGAGAACCCTTCTGATATTATCCTCTTTTCTGCCGAAAGACGGGTTGAACTGGTAGAAGCCTGCCTTCATGGGAATGAAAAAGTTGTGTGTTCACCTTACAGCGGCATGAAATCACCGCATGCGGGCAGGGGAAGCCCGGGGTTTTACGCCGGACTCTCCTGCCGGCTTATGCAATATTAAGGTTTATCCGGCGTATCCGCCTTTGTCGGAGTACCTGCCCCGGAAGTCTCCACGTTTTTTTTAGCATCCGCCGCTGCGATTTTCGAGGCGGCCTCGGCGCTCCAAGGAGATGACGGAAACTCCGTGGAAAGCTCCCTGTACTTTTCCAATGCCCTTGCGTCCTCCCCTGCCCGTTCATAGTACCGCGCTTCAAGAACCAGGGCCGTATCCTTAAAGGCGCCGTCCTCAATCTCTGCAAGCCTTGCGAGCGTTTCAATCGCCTTGCCGTCCTGCCCGGTCCTGAAATAGGCTGATGCGAGCTTCTGATAGACAAGGGGCAGAATCTCCCTGTTACCGCCGAACTTGTCGATGAAGGCATTGTACTGCCTGACGGCGCTGTCAAAATCGCCCAGGTTAAAGTAGCAGTTGCCGAGATAAAACAGCGCCGTCGGCGTGGGCCTGATGTCAACGGATTTCTGAAAGAGCTCCAGTGCCTTTTTCCATCTGTCCTTGCCGGTTAAGACCTCGTCACCGGTTGCGTAATAGTATTTGTACGCCTCTGTCTCAAGAGAATATGCCTTGCGCGCGGCAGAAGAAGAATAAAGCGCATAGATTACGTACAGGATGATCACGGCAACCACTGCGGATGCGGCGATTATCGCCTGTTTCTGCCGTTTCCTGAGCTCCTCCAGCGCATGGAGTGCTGCGCTCTTTACTTCTTTCTCCGGAACGTTTTTTTTCCTTGGGGTTTTTTTCTTTATGGCCCTGGGCATCTAAATCCTCCCGATCTTGTCCACGAGCTTCCTGGAATTTGCAAATATGCCCTCCACATCCTCCTCCGGGATACCGGCTGCGCGGAGCACCGTCTTTGCATATTCGCGCTCAATGAGGTCTTCCGGGGCATGGGAATCCGTATTAATCACCATAGGCGCGCCTGTTTCGGCCGCCACCTTTGCAACGTGGCCGTTTGAGATGCCGTGCCCCTTTCTCGATGTAATCTCAAGCGCAACACCGTTGTCCCTCGCCAGGGCGGCATCCTCGGCACTGATCAGCCCGGGGTGTGACAGTATATCCGCACGGGCCTTGATCCCCGCCCGGTTTGTCCCCGGGACAACAGGCTCGGTAACGGTCTCGCCGTGGACGACGACAATCCTTGCGCCCAGGTCCCTGGCCTTCTCCACCATGCCGCCGATAAGCTCCGGCGGTACATGTGTAATCTCGGCGCCGGGAATAATGATTATGCCGGAATACTTGCAGAGCTCCCCGGCCGCCTCTGCAATTCTCGGAACCACAAAATCGATATTCGACATATCAACATGGTCTGTCAGGGCTATGGCGGTATAACCGGCGGCGTACGCCCTCCGGACAAGCTCCGACGGCAGAAGCACTCCGTCGCTGAACATGGTGTGTGTATGCAGATCAATCATAACAGTGTAAGCCTTGCGGCTGATTCTACTGCCCGCTTATGCAACATTAAGGTAACATACAGAAATTCCGTCACAAATGTCAAAGCCTCCCCGGGTTTCACGGTTTTTTTTTGACACCATAACACGCTTCCGATTATTATAAACGAGTAACAATTCACCTCCCGGCACGGTCCTCCGGAGTGCCTGAGCCACAACCTTAAAGTTGCTTAAACCGGCAGGGGAGCCTGCCGGCGATATTTCTATGTCACTGTAAGGATAATATCATGAAGGAAATGATCGCCGATTACATGGAAAAGGGCTTTCTTGAGAATATCGTGGATATGTTCAGGCGCGATAACGACCTTTATGCCATCATAGGGGACCTGATCGGTGATGAAAGAAGCAGGGTCAGGATCGGGGCGGCGGCGCTCGTGGAGACCCTCATGGAAGAGGGCATGGAACATATTGTCCGGGCGATTCCCGGAATTGCGGAGAAGCTCAGGGATCCGAATCCGACCATCCGCGGCGATGCAGCCTATGTCCTCGGCATCATCGGGCACGGCGATGCCGTGAGCTTTCTCGAGGAGGCCGTCTCCGATGAAAACGAAATGGTGCGTGAGACCGTAATGGAGGCGATACAGGAGATAAAAGGTCACCGGGGTTGACCGGCGGCATCCTCGGACAGGGCTTCCTCAACCGCCCCTGCCGATGCCGGCCCGGCATTCATAAGCCATATTACCCCGAACGCCCTTTCCTGGTATATCCTTGCAAGCCCCAGCCTGACCAGTTCAAGAAGGGCAAGAAACGTCACTATGAGGGTCAGTCTTGTGCAGCCCTCTTCAAAGAGGTCTTCAAACCTTATCCCGTCTTCCCTCTCAAGGCGCTCCACAATATAATTTATCCTGTCCGCCACGGTAAGCTTCTCCCTTGTTATCTCAACGGCCCGTTCCGGGGCCTTTTCCAGGAGCCTCTGAAACGCGGATATGAGATCAAAGATATTTGCATCAAAGAGCAGTGGCTCGTGTTCAAATTCAATATCATCTTTGTCAGGGGCGCTCCTGTGGAATACATCTTTCCATGTATCCTCCCTCTTTCTCAGGTGCAGGCACGACTCCTTGTATGCCCGGTATTCAAGCAGCCTCTGGACAAGCTCCGCCCTCGGGTCCTCTGCGGGCTCCTCCTTTTCCTCTTCATCAGCGGGCAGGAGCATCTTTGACTTGATATGGATAAGTGTCGCCGCCATAACAAGAAATTCACCGGCGATCTCCAGGTTGAGCTCCTGCATGAGGTCAAGGTAGGCCGTATACTGGCGTGTGATCTGGACAATGGGGATATCGTATATGTCTATCCTGTTTTCTCTTATCAGGTGAAGAAGCAGGTCAAGGGGCCCTTCAAAGGCGGGAAGTTTAAAGAGAAGACCGCCGCGTACACCCGGTGTGCTTACGGATTCCGGGGATGGTGTCCCGGGCGTTTTCCTTTGCCCGGCCCGATATATGCTGGTCGCTTCCAGTACCTCCGGCATTACAGAATATTATAGCATTTGAAATATTATTGCAAGCCGAAAATACACAATATATACGCAGTTATTTTTCTCTCCGCCCATATATTGTAATAAACACAGAGATTACAAAAAAAGCCTTGCCTATGACAAAGTGGATGATATATAATAACTCACTCTCCTGCTCAGGGAAGGTTATCAACAATTTACGAACAGATGTTAATAACTATTTTTGTCATCTCACTAAGGCCTGTTTAAATACCATGAACATTGAAGAAGCCTGGACAAAAACCGTTGAAGCCATCGGCGTCAAGGTCGGCAGTCAGACCTTTGACCTCTGGTTCAGGCCCTTGAAGCTTGTGCATCTCCAGGACCAGCAGATACTCCTTGAGGTCCCGAACAAGTTTTTCAAGGAATGGATCGAGGATCATTATCCCGGGATAATATCCGAGACACTGGAGGAGTTCCTGAAGAGGCGGGTCTCCGTCACCTTCAGGGTGCATGAAAAAAACGACAATCCGGCCCTGAAAAAGATAGAAACGAAACATGAAAACAGGCGGGTGAAGCTTGCAAGCCGGGGTATATTTCTCAGCCCGAAGTTCACGTTCGACACCTTCGTGGTGGGAGCCAGCAACCAGTTCGCCCACGCGGCGGCAAGGGCGATCGCGGATGCGCCGGGCAAGGCGTACAACCCGCTTTTCATATATGGAGGGGTGGGCCTCGGCAAGACCCATCTCATGAACGCAATAGGCAACAGGATTATCGACAATCAGCAGAATATCAAGCTCCTCTATGCGCCTGCCGAGCAGTTCACAAACGAATTCGTCTATTCCATGAGAAACGACAGGATGGACGATTTCAAGAACAAATACAGGAGACTTGATGTCCTTATCATAGACGATATCCAGTTCATCGCCGGCAAGAGCGGGACACAGGAGGAGCTGTTCCACACATTCAACGCGCTTTACGACACATATAAACAGATCGTATTCTCCAGCGACAGGCCGCCGAAGGACATCTCGCCCATAACCGAGAGGCTCCGGTCGAGGTTCGGCATGGGGCTGATCGCCGACATACAGATTCCGGACATAGAGACCAAGATGGCGATCCTGGGCAAGAAATCCGAGATGGAGGGCATACACCTGCCCGAGGATGTCAGCTTTTTCCTTGCAAGCAGGATAAAATCAAACATCAGGGACCTCGAGGCATGCATGATACGTCTCGGTGCGCATTCATCCCTTACAGGGCAGGCGATAACCGTGGATATGGCCAAGAACGTCCTCAAAGACCTGATCCACGACGAACAGAAGGCGCTGACGGTCGAATACGTGCAGAAGGTGGTCTGTGAGTACTTCGGCCTGAAACTGCAGGATATCAAGGCAAAAAAAAGGACAAGGGATATCGCCTTCCCCAGGCAGGTGGCCATGCACCTGAGCAAGGCGCTTACGGACTCCTCCTTGAGCGAGATAGGGAAGCATTTCGGCGGAAAAGACCACTCCACAGTCATACATGCCTGCAAACTGATCGAGGAACGAAGGAAAAAAGATGAGGATTTTGATAAAAAAATTGATTATCTGATCAAAAAGATTAAAGGTTACTAAGAGCCGGACTTGCTGACTCCATGCCTTAATCCCGGGAGGATAAAATGAAGCTGAAGATACAGAAAGAAGCATTACAGAACGCATTACAGGACATCCAGGGAATCGTTGACAGGAAAACCACCATGCCGATTCTCAGCCATTTCCTGCTTAAGCTCGACGGGACTGCTTCACTCATGGCAACAGACCTCGACATTGCGCTGAAAGGCCCCCTGGATGCCGAGATACTCCGGCCGGGCAGCCTCTGCATACCTGCAAGAAAGCTGTTCGAGATAGCCAGGGAAGTGGAGGGCGAGATTCTGCTCGAGGCGCAGGAAAACAACTGGATGAGGGTCACTTCAGGGAAAAGCACTTTCAAACTGATGGGCCTTCCGGAAACCGACTTCCCCGCATTGCCGGAGATAAGCGAGTCCGAAAAGCTGAGCGTAAAGGCCCCTGTTCTCCGGGACATGATCGAAAAGACAATCTATGCCTCCGGTGAAAGCGACACGCGGTACGCCCTTAACGGCCTCCTCCTGCATTTCATACCCGCGAAAGGCGGCATTGAATTCAAAGTCATCGGCACGGACGGGCACAGGCTCTCGGTCATCGCAGTGGAGCTGCAAGGAAGCCTCACCGAAGAGAAAAAGCTGATACTGCCGAAGAAAGCGGCAACGGAGCTGAGAAAATTAATCGAGGACAGTGATGACAGCGTCACCATTTATCTTGACAAAAATCACATATTCTTCAGCCTGGACGGCGTTGTCCTGACATCCAGGCTTATAGAAGGCACTTACCCCAACTACGAACAGGTTATTCCGAAAGACAACGAAAAAGAGGTTGTTGTTGAAAAAACGGCGTTTCTCAAGGCACTCAAAAGGACCTCCATAATGAGCAGGGAAAAAACCAATGCGGTAAGGCTCGACCTGGAGCCAGGCAAGATAACACTGATTTCAATGAACCCCGACATAGGAGAGGCGCGGGAGGAGATGGCCGCGCAGTACAAGGGTGAACAGATGACGGTGGGTTACAATGCGCGCTACCTGATGGACATACTGAACGTAATGGAGAGCGAATCGGTCGTGCTCATGCTCCAGGAACAGTTGACCCCCACGCTTGTGCTTGACCCCGATAATCAAAACTACACGTGTGTTGTCATGCCGATGAGGACATAGGGATGCCTTCACGCCTTGTAAATACGGGGGTAAAGGGTTAATGATAAAGAAAAGGGAAGTTAATGAAAGAAAAACCGAACAGTTCAAATGAATACGGCGCCGGCGATATAAAGGTGCTCAAAGGGCTTGAGGCCGTAAGGAAAAGGCCCGCCATGTACATAGGAAGCACCGGCGTTGAAGGGCTTCACCATCTCGTATACGAAGTCATAGACAACAGCGTGGATGAAGCGCTCGCGGGCTTCTGCGACACGATCGAAGTCACAATTCACATGGAAGGCAGCATCACCATCGTCGACAACGGCAGGGGCATTCCCACCGGCAGGCATCCAGGCGACCCCAGGGGCCGTACCGCCGCGGAGATAGCCCTTACAGAGCTTCATGCAGGGGGCAAGTTCGAGAGCAAGGCATACAGGATCTCGGGCGGGCTTCACGGCGTGGGAGTCTCCGTAGTCAACGCCCTTTCGGAATGGCTTGACGTGGAGATAAAACAGAACGGCCAGGTCTGGGAACAGCACTACAAAAAAGGAGTCCCTGCAGGACCGCTCACACTGGAGGGGAAGACAAAAAACAGGGGCACCAAGATAACATTCAAGCCCGATCCGGAGATATTTGAAAGCACGGATTTCAATTACGACACCCTTGTCAACAGGTTCAGGGAACTCGCCTTCCTGAACAGGGGGCTCACCATCAGGATAACCGATGAAAGGACCAACAAGGAACGCACATTCTTTTACGAGGGCGGCATTGTATCCTTTGTCGAACACCTGAACAAGAACAAGAACCTCCTGCACCCGAAGCCGATCTACATATCCAAGGAAAAAGACCGCATAGCGGTGGAAGTGGCCATGCAGTACAACGACAGTTACACTGAAACCATTTACTCCTTTGCAAACAATATAAACACCAAGGAGGGGGGAACCCACCTTGCCGGTTTCAAAGCGGCCCTTACACGGACGATAAACAACTATGCCTCGTCGCTGGGACTGACCAGGAACCTCAAGGAGAGCATCTCGGGTGATGATGCCCGGGAGGGCCTGACCGCTGTCATAAGCGTGAAGCTTCCCGACCCCCAGTTCGAGGGACAGACAAAGACCAAGCTCGGCAACAGCGAGGTGAAGGGCCTCGTTGAATCCCTCGTGAACGAGGCCCTCGGCAACTACTTCGAGCAGAACCCTTCCGTGGTGAAGAAAATAATCGAAAAGGCCATTCAGGCGGCCAGGGCAAGGGAGGCCGCAAGAAAGGCGAGGGAGCTTACAAGGAGAAAAGGGGCGCTCGAAGATACGGGGCTGCCGGGGAAACTCGCGGACTGCGCGGAGAAGGACCCGGAGCTGAGCGAGATTTTTATTGTAGAGGGCGATTCCGCGGGCGGCTCCGCAAAACAGGGGAGGGACAGGCATACCCAGGCCATCCTGCCCCTGAAGGGGAAGATACTCAATGTGGAAAAGGCCAGGTTTGACAAGATGCTGGGCTCGGACGAGATAAAGATTCTCATAACCGCGCTCGGCACGGGCATCGGCACGGACGACTTTGATATCACGAAAGCGCGTTACCACAAAATAGTGATAATGACGGATGCGGACGTGGACGGAGCGCACATAAGGACTCTCCTTCTGACGTTCTTTTTCAGGCAGATGCCCCAGATCATAGAAAAGGGCTATCTCTATATAGCCCAGCCGCCGCTGTTCAAGGTGAAAAAGGGCAAAAAGGAGCGCTATATCCAGAATGAGAACAAACTTGAAAACATGCTCTTCGAGCTTGCAGCGGATGAGATAGAGATACACAACGGCAGGCTCCTGGCCGGCAGGGACATACTTCCTTATATCAAGAACCTGTCGAAGTTCGAAAAACTTCTCGAATGGTTCGCCCGGAGGAAGAAAGACACGGCGGTGATCAAGGCGCTCCTGCATTACGACCTGAAAAAAGAGGTTCTCAAAAACAGGGAGGAAACCGAAAAGATCGCAGAGAGGCTCCGCGGGGAATTCCCGGATATAACCGGCGAGATAATGGAGGATGAAGAGCACCGGTCATTCAGGATAGAACTGAAAAGGGACGGCCTGAGGCTGAGCATAGATGACGAGTTTCTGACATCCCCGGATTTCAGGGAATTAAAAAACATCTTCTCAGAGCTCAGGGGGCTCGGGCATCCTCCCTACAGGGTCAAACACCACGATGAGACACACGAGTTCAACAGCTCCAGGGAACTGTTCGACTACATACTGTCCCTCTCAAAAAAGGGGCTGAGCATCCAGAGATATAAAGGACTGGGCGAAATGAATCCACAGCAGCTCTGGGAAACGACCATGAATCCCGAGAAACGGACATTGCTGCAGGTAACCATTGAAGATTCCGTCCATGCCGAGGAGATATTCACCACCCTGATGGGCGACCAGGTGGAACCGAGAAAAGAATTCATCGAGCAGCATGCGCTTGAGGTCAGGAATCTCGACATATAAGGCCCGGGATATCCGATGCAATATATGAAACCGGCGGAACGGATCATCCTCGCCCTTGATGTACCGGGCTATAATGAAGCTGTCGAGATTGTCGGCAGATGCGGGGAGGAGATCGAGACATTCAAGGTCGGCTCCGAGCTTTTCACCGCAGCAGGACCTGAAATAGTAAGGAAAATACACTCCATCGGCAAAAAGGTCTTTCTCGACCTGAAGTTTCATGATATCCCCAACACGGTTGCCGGCGCGGCCCTGTCAGCGGCGCGGCTCGGAGTATTCATGTTTAATGTCCATGCCCTGGGGGGATTTGAAATGATGCGCCGGGCGGCCCGGGCGCTGAGCAAACATTCCCTCAGGAAAAACACCGCAAGGCCGAAGCTGATAGGGGTGACGATACTGACCAGCATGGACCAGGCGACCATGCAGAACGAGCTCGGCATAGGACTGAGCATGAGCGCAGAGGTCAAACACCTTGCCGGCCTCGCCAGGAGGGCCGGTCTGGACGGCGTTGTCGCCTCTCCGCAGGATACCCACATGCTCCGTTCGCGTTTCGGGAATGGTTTTCTGATCATCACCCCGGGGATCAGGCCCTCATGGAGCCCGCCTGACGACCAGAAGAGGACAATGACCCCCAAAGAGGCATTAAGAAGGGGAGCCGATTATATAGTCATAGGCAGGGCCGTCACCGCCTGCCACAATCCACTTGACGCCCTGAAACGCATAAAAGACGAAATAGCAGGCGCCTGAGGCGCCGGAGACTTCCGGATTTCATGCTTAATATCTTCCCTTCAAAGAAAGAATTCATCAGGCAGGCTGAAAAATCCGGCAAGTTCACGCCCGTCTGTGCAGAGCTGCCGTTTATGCCCCCCCGCCGGGCCTTCGGGCCGGTGGAGTCGCCGGGCTGCTTTCTCTTTGAAAGCATAAAAGGACCGGAAAAGATCGCGAGGTATTCTTTCATCGGAGCGGAGCCGTTCATGATTTTCAGGGCAAAAAACGGTGTGGTGGAAACAATCTCCGGGGACAGGAAATTCAGGTCCGCTGCCCATCCCCTGAAGATGCTCAAGGAACTGTTGGGCGTTTACCCGCTGGATGCACCGGAGGGTCTCCCGCCGTTTGCAGGAGGGGCCGCGGGCATTATCAGTTATGACTTTGTACATTACCTCGAAAGGCTTCCGAGGACCGCCGTTGACGACCTCGGCATTCCCGACGCCCACTTCATGCTCGTTGACACTGTGGCGGCCTTTGACCGCAAGCTCCGGAAGACATTTCTCATATCCTGTCCCGGAGCCCGTCAAATTCTTACGGGATACGGAGAAGCGGCTGGAGAGCCGGGCATGTACTATGACGAGGCCCGCGGGAAAATCGACAACCTGTATAAAAAGCTGGCTTCAGGGATATCCGCCTCCGGCCCCATCCGCCGTGAGCCTTCCCCGCCGGCAAGAGGGACAATAGAAATCCGGCACGAGATGAGGAAAAAAG
>Ga0256839_1004284_pt1 | contig 14076 bp, 10 predicted proteins | sample 354166metaG_FD_185968 | JGI IMG/M metagenome (GOLD analysis project Ga0256839, IMG submission 185968) | Hydrothermal vent microbial communities from Mid Atlantic Ridge, Atlantic Ocean - 354-166 | ecosystem: Environmental > Aquatic > Marine > Hydrothermal vents | place: Atlantic Ocean: Mid... | reverse complement strand
CACATCACCGATGAAATCCGCAACATAGACACTGTTCGGGTTTTCGTAGATGTCAGCAGGCGTCGCCACCTGCACGATGCGCCCTTCGTCCATCACGGCAACCCGGCTGGCCACCGTCATCGCTTCTTCCTGATCGTGGGTCACGATCACGAAGGTCGTGCCGGTCTTTTCCTGGATGTCCATCAGCTCGAACTGGGTTTCCTGGCGCAGCTTCTTGTCAAGCGCGCCCAGGGGTTCGTCCAGCAGCAGCAGCTTGGGGGCCTTGGCCAACGAACGGGCCAGCGCCACGCGTTGGCGTTGTCCGCCCGATATCTGGTGCGGCTTGCGCGCGGCGAACTGCTCCAACCGGGTCAGGCGCAGCATGTCCTCGACGCGGGAAGCAATTTCGTCCTTGGGCATGGGCGAGCGTTTCAGGCCGAAGGCAATGTTGTCATAGACACTAAGGTGGGGAAAAAGCGCGTATGACTGGAACATCATGTTCACTGCCCGCTTGTTGGGCGGCACCGGCGCGATGTCCTGACCATCCAGCAGGATCGTGCCTGTCGTCGGCGCCTCAAAGCCTGCCAGCATCCGCATCAGGGTGGTTTTGCCACAGCCGGACGGGCCAAGCAGCGCAAAGAATTCCTGTTTGTAGATATCGAGAGTCAGGTCGTCGATTGCAGTGAACTCACCGAACTTCTTGGTGACCGATTGAAACTGGATCAGCGGTTTCGCTTTCGGGTCGTCCCACGGCGCGAAATCTTCGGCCGTTTGCGTTGCGTCCGGGCTCATGGTGTGGCTCCGCAATCTCGAATGATGGTCCGCGCCCCCGGGTGCCGGGGGCGCGGAATGCTCGCCGGGAAACCCTCAGGTGCCCGATTTGATCTTGGTCCACATCCGGGTCACGAAGCGTTGGGTCTTCGCGTCATACGGTCGTGTCGTGTAGAGATGCTTCATGGTATCCTCATCAGGATAGATCGCCGGATCTTCCAGGATTTCCGGGTCAATGTATTCCTGTGACGCAAGGTTGCCATTGGCGTAGTAGACATAGTTCGTTGCCGCCGCCATGTTCTGCGCATCCATGATGAAGTTCAGGAACTTGTGCGCCCCATCCGGGTTCGGTGCATCCACCGGAATGGCCATCTGGTCAAACCACATCAGCGCACCCTCTTTCGGGGCATGATAGGCAATTTCGACGCCATTGTCGGCTTCGTCCGCCCGATCGCGCGCCTGAAGAACGTCGCCCGACCACCCGAAGGCCACGCAGATGTCGCCATTGGCCAGCGCATTGATATATTCCGAATTGTGGAACTTCAGAACATGCGGGCGCACGGCTTCCAGAACAGGTTCGGCCTTGGCCAGAACGTCCTTGTCCATGCTGTCCGGGTTCTCGCCAAGATAGGCAAGCGCCGCCGGGATCATCTCGGTCGGGGCATCCAGGAAATGCACGCCGCAGGCCTGCAGCTTTTCCATGTTCGCCGGATCGAAGATCAACGCAAGCGAATCGATCGGGGCGTCATCCCCCAGCACTTCCTTGACCTTGTTCACGTTCACCCCGATCCCGGTGGTGCCCCACATGTAGTTGATCGAATACTTGTTGCCGGGGTCGTATTGCGCGGTCCGTTCCTTGATCACATCCCACAGGTTCACCGCGTTCGGCAGCTTGGAATAATCCAGCGGCTGGAACGCGCCCGCCTGGATTTGGCGTTGCAGGAAGGTGCCCGATGGCACGACAACATCATAGCCCGACCCGCCGGCCAGCAGCTTGGTTTCCAGCAGCTCGTTTGAATCGAACACGTCGTAGATCAGGTCGATGCCTGTCTCGTCCTCGAACTTGGTCAGCAGGTCTTCGTCGATATAGTCCGACCAGTTGAACACGCGAACTTCTTCGGCTGCGGCAACCCCCGCCCCGAACACAAGGGCCGTCGCCAGTGGCAGCAAGGCTTTCTTCATCTTGATTCCTCCCATGAATCGCGAGGTGGCATTCCTCATCCTCAAAGATTTGATCAAAAAAGTTGACAAAAAGCAACAAGGAGTTTTCACTTGGAGCCAGATTTCAGGAGGCCCTGCGCGAAAAGGGGGCAGGCTGCCAATGCTTTGACCCGAACGCAAATTGGATGGAACAGTGCACAAACTGCCAACCCATGAATTGGTCTATCGCCGCATTCGCGAAATGATCCTGTTCGGTGAATTTGCCCCGGGTCAGGCGGTTACAATCCAGGGGCTTGTGGCCGAACTCGGCGCCGGCATGACCCCGGTGCGCGAAGCAATCAGGCGCCTGACGGCTGAAGGCGCGCTTGAATTTCGTGGCAATCGCCGGGTGTCACTTCCCGAGATCACGCTGGCGCAACTTGACGAAATTTCGCACGCTCGCCAAGCAATAGAGCCACATTTGGCCCGCCTGGCGGCCCGAAATGTGCGCCCGAAAGACATAGACGCGCTGCGCCAGATTGACGATGCGCTCAACCTTGCAATCGCGCGTGGCGATGTCATGGGCTATCTCAAGCACAACTGCCGTTTTCATACGACGCTTTATCAGCATGCCGATGCACGGATTCTGATGCAGATCACGAATTCCCTCTGGCTCAAGGTCGGCCCGTCGCTGCGGGTCGTCTGCGGACGTTACGGAACGGCGAACCTGCCCGACATGCATGACGAAGCGCTGGACGGCATGCGCCAGAAAGACCCCGACGCAGTGGCGCGAGCAATTGCCGAAGACATTCACCAAGGCCATGAGCAGATTCGCCTGTCCCTCAGAGAGCCGGAAATGAGCGAAACAGATTGACAGTCAATAATTTGATCATATTCTCCCGCTGACCCTGCTCAATCGGGTCAGCCAAACCAGATCGGTGACGACCTTGCCCAAGAACAAGACATCCCCATGGATCGACAGCCTGCCGGAGGCCTTCCAGGACTACCGGCAGGGCCGGCGCATCGAAGAGGTCGAGTGTATCATTCCCGACCTCGCCGGCATGTCGCGCGGCAAGTCGATGCCGGTCTACAAGTTTGCCCCCGACATGACGTTCTATCTGCCGATCTCGTTGTTCTATCAAACCATTACCGGCGAATATGTCGACCTGGAAGAGATCGAGAACCAGTGGATGGAACACGACATCGTGCTGCGCCCCGACATGGCCACCGCTTCGGCCGTGCCCTGGGCCGACGATGTTTCGCTGCAGGTCATCAACGATCTGGAAACCCGCGACGGCGCGCCGGTGGCGGTGGCGCCGCGCAATGTGCTCAAGCGGGTGCTCGGATTCTACGCCGAAAGGGGCTGGCAGCCCATCGTCGCCCCGGAACTGGAATTCTACCTGACCAAACCCAATGTCGACCCGAACGAACCGATTGAGCCGCCGATCGGGCGCACCGGGCGCCGCGGCGCGGGGCGGCAGGCCTATTCGATGGTCGCAGTTGATGAATATGGCCCCGTAATAGACACTATTTATGACTATGCCGAGGCTCAGGGGCTGGCGATTGATACCCTGATCCAGGAAGGCGGCGCCGGGCAGATTGAAATCAACCTGCTGCATGGTGACCCGCTGTCGCTGGCCGATCAGGTCTTTTATTTCAAGCGCGCGATCCGCGAGGCGGCTCTCAAGAACGGCACCTTTGCCACCTTCATGGCAAAACCGATGCGCGATGAGCCGGGCAGCGCCATGCACATCCATCAGAGCGTCGTTGATGCCAAGACGCGGCGCAACATCTTTTCCAACAAGGACGGCAGCGCTTCGAAAGCATTTCTGCACTTCATCGGCGGCTCGCAAAAGCATCTGCAGTCAACCGTGCCGCTTCTGGCGCCCTTCGTGAATTCCTATCGCCGCTTCACCGCCGGGATGAGCGCGCCGGTCAACCTGGAATGGGCCGCCGACAACCGCACCACAGGCCTGCGCATTCCCAATTCCGATGCCGAAGGCCGGCGCGTGGAAAACCGGGTGATCGGCATGGACGCAAACCCCTACCTCGCCATCGCCGCAAGCCTGGCTTGTGGATACCTGGGCATGGTCCACAAGATCGCCCCGCGCCCGGAAGCCGAAGGCGAGGTTTACAACGAAAGTTCGGCCGTATTGCCGCGCAACCTCGATGAAGCGCTTGATGGCTTCCAGGAGGACGTGACAGTGCGCGACATGCTGGGCGAAGAGTTCTGCCAGCTATACGCCGCCATCAAACGCACCGAACTGGAAGAATTTCAGCGCGAAATCTCGCCCTGGGAACGCCAGCACCTGCTTCTGAACGTCTGAACGCCCCCGCCAAACGGAGCCCTGCCATGAACATGATCACCAACCACCCGCCGACCGCCGAGCTTCAGGCGCTTGACGCCGCGCACCACATGCACCCGTTCACCGCCAACGCCGAACTGGCAAGGAAGGGCGCCAAGGTGATCACCGCAGCGCGCGGGGTCTACCTGACGGATTCCGACGGTAACCAGATTCTCGACGCGATGGCCGGGCTGTGGTGCGTCAACATCGGCTACGGGCGCGACGAGATTGCCGAGGTCGCCGCGCGCCAGATGCGTGAGCTGCCCTATTACAACACGTTTTTCCAGACGACCCATGTGCCGGCCATTGCCCTTGCGACCAAGCTGGCCGAACTGGTGCCGGGCGATCTGAACCATGTGTTCTTTGCCTCTGGCGGCTCTGACGCCAATGACACCAATATCCGCATGGTCAGACACTATTGGGCAGCCAAGGGGAAGCCCGACAAGAAGGTGATCATCAGCCGCAAGAACGCCTATCACGGCTCGACCGTCGCCGCCGCCAGCCTTGGCGGGATGAGCGCGATGCACGCGCAGGGCGGGCTGCCGATCCCCGATATCCACCATATCGACGAGCCGAACTGGTATGCGCAGGGCGGCGATCAAAGCCCGGAAGAATTCGGCCTGGAGCGCGCGCGCCAACTTGAAAAGGCCATCGAACAACTGGGCGAAGACCGTGTTGCCGCCTTTATCGCCGAGCCGGTTCAGGGCGCCGGCGGGGTGATCATCCCGCCGGAAACCTACTGGCCGGAAATTCAGCGCATCTGTGACGAGCATGAAATCCTGCTGATCGCGGACGAGGTGATCTGCGGGTTCGGGCGCACCGGCAACTGGTTCGGGTCGGACACTTTCAACATCCGCCCCGACATCATGACCATCGCCAAGGGCCTGAGCTCGGGCTATGCGCCGATCGGTGGTTCGATGGTGTCGGACGAGGTCGCCGAGGTCATCGCCAATGCCGGCGATTTCGCGCATGGTTACACCTATTCCGGCCATCCGGTCGCGGCCGCCGTGGCACTGGAGAACCTGCGTATTCTGGAAGAAGAGCGCATAATAGACACTGTTCGCGACGATACTGCGCCCTATCTCGCCGAGAAATGGCGCAAGCTGGAAAATCATCCGCTGATCGGACAGGCCAGCATTGTGGGCATGGTCGGTTCGGTTGTGATGACGCCCGACAAGGCGGCGCGCGCGCCCTTTGCCAGCCCGGCGGGAACCGTCGGCACGATCTGCCGTGACCGCTGTTTTGCCAACAACCTGGTGATGCGCCATGTGGGCGACCGGATGATCATCTCGCCGCCGCTGGTGATGACGCGCGAGGATATCGACACGCTGATCGAGCGCGCCTGGCGTTCGATCGAAGAGACCTGGAAAGAGGTCAAGCGCCAGGGGCTGCTGGTCGCGGGATAGGCCGGATGGACATCCTTGCCGCCAACGACCGCCCCGGCGAATACCCGCCTTCCTGGTATGCCGCAAGCGCCGAGGCGCTTGAGCCCTTCCCCGGTGCGACCGGCGATCTGCGCTGCGATGTCTGCGTGGTCGGCGGCGGGTTCACCGGCCTGTCGGCGGCATTGCACCTGGCGCAAAAGGGCTATGACGTGGTCTTGCTGGAAGCCCAGCGCGTGGGCTTTGGCGCATCCGGGCGCAATGGCGGCCAGGTCGGCACCGGGCAACGGCTGGAGCAGGACGACCTGGAAAAGCTCGTTGGCCGCGAGCGCGCCCGCGCCCTGTGGGATCTGTCCCTGGAATCAGTGCAGCTGGTGCGCGATCTGATCACCGAAAACCACATGGGCATCCGGTTTGCCGACGGCGTGATCCACGCCGACCACCGGGCCCGTTTCGTGCCGCACAGCCACACCTATGCGCGCAAGATGCAGGTTGAATACGGCTACGACAGGATGCGCGCCCTGGACCGGGACGAGATACGGCACCTGGTTGGCTCTCCGGCCTACCATGGCGGGGTTCTCGATATGGGCGGCGGGCATATTCACCCCCTGCGGTTTGCGCTTGGCCTGGCCCGCGCGGCGGCCGATGCCGGGGTCCGGATCTACGAAAACACCCGCGTTAGTGACGTTTCCGAAACGTCACCGGCCAGAATTCAGACCGCGAAAGCGTCGGTCAGTGCCGATTTTGTCGTGCTCGGCTGCAACGGCTACATCGGCAAGCTGAACGGCAAGGTCGCCGCGCGGGTGATGCCGATCAACAACTTCATCGTGGCGACCGAACCGCTGAGCGAAAGCGCGGCGCAGGACCTGATCCGCGAAAACCACGCGGTCGCGGACAGCAAGTTCGTGATCAACTACTTTCGCCTGTCCGAAGACCGCCGGATGCTGTTTGGCGGCGGCGAAAGCTATGGCTACCGCTTTCCGCGCGACATTGCCGGGCTGGTCCGCAAGCCAATGGCCGAGATTTACCCGCAACTGAAAGGCGTGCGTATCGACTATGCCTGGGGCGGGACGCTGGGGATAACCATGAACCGAATGCCGTATTTCGACAGGCTGGCCGGTAATATCCTGAACGCCAGCGGCTATTCCGGCCACGGGGTCGCGCTGGCGACGCTCGGCGGCAAGATCGCGGCCGAGGCCATTGCCGGGCAGGCCGAAAAGTTCGACCTGATGGCCAGCGTGCCCACCAGGCGGTTTCCCGGCGGTGCAGCCATGCGCTGGCCCCTTCTCGTGTTGGCGATGGCCTGGTTTTCGCTGCGTGACAAGCTGTGAATATCAGTCTCTATTGCTGAGCGTTCGCGCAACAGCGTCTTTCCAGCCCGCGTATTTCGTTTCGCGGGTCGCCGTGTCCATGGTTGAGGAATAGGTCGTGTCGACGGCCCAGGTTTTCGCAAACCCTGCCTGGTCCGGGTAAATGCCCGCGCGCATTCCCGCAAGCCACGCCGCACCCAGCGCGGTTGTTTCCAGCACCGCCGGCCTGTCTACCGGCGCACCGGTGATATCGGCCAGAAACTGCATCGCCCAGTCGGATGCCGACATGCCGCCGTCAACCCGCAGCGTCCCGCCGCCCTCGGCGCCCCAATCGGCGCGCATGGCTTCCAGCAGGTCGCGCGTCTGATAGCCGACGCTTTCCAGCGCCGCGCGCGAAAATTCGGCCGGGCCGGTGCCACGCGTGAGGCCGTAGATCGCCCCGCGCGCCTCGGCGTCCCAATAGGGCGCGCCAAGCCCGGTGAAGGCCGGCACGAGGTAGACATGCTGGTTCGGGTCGGCCTTTTCGGCCAGCGCTTGCGTTTCGGCGGCATCCGCGATGATCCCCAGCCCGTCGCGCAGCCACTGCACCACGGCCCCGGCAATGAAGATCGAGCCTTCCAGCGCATAGGTGCGCTTGCCGTCCAGCTGGTAGGCAATCGTGGTCAGCAAACGGTTGTGCGAACGCACCATCTGATCGCCGGTATTGAGCAACGCAAAGCAGCCCGTGCCATAGGTCGATTTCATCATTCCGCGCTCAAAGCACGCCTGCCCGATGGTGGCCGCCTGCTGGTCTCCGGCGACCCCCAGAATCGGGATGGCATGGCCAAAAAGCCCTGCATCAGTGACACCGAACTCGGCCGCGCAATCTCGCACGTCGGGCAGCATCGACAGGGGCACACCGAGTTCTGCGCAAATCTCGGCGTCCCATTGTCCGTTGCGGATGTCAAACAGCATGGTGCGTGCAGCGTTGGTTGCGTCGGTTGCATGCACCTCGCCGCCGGTCAGGCGCCAGATCAGGTAGCAGTCAACCGTGCCAAAGCGCAGCTTGCCGGCGTCGGCCCGCGCCCGCGCGCCTTCGACATTGTCGAGAATCCACTTGACCTTGGTGCCGGAAAAATAGGGATCAAGAAGCAATCCGGTACGCGAGATGATCGTCTCTTCCAGCCCGCGCTGTTTCAGCCCCCGACAAATGTCGGCGGTGCGCCTGTCCTGCCAGACGATCGCACGGTGCACGCATTCGCCGGTGTCCGCGTCCCAGACCAGCGTGGTCTCGCGTTGGTTGGTGATGCCGATGGCCGCAACATTCACGCCACCACCGGGGAGTTTCCCCATCACCTTGCGACAGGTTTCCAGCGTGGTGCGCCAGATGTCATCCGGGTCATGCTCAACCCAGCCCGATTGCGGGAAATGCTGGGTGAACTCCTGCTGCTCCATCCCGGCGATACGCAGTTTTTCATCGAACAGGATCGCCCGGCTCGAGGTTGTTCCCTGATCGATCGCCAGAACGTGTTTCATGCGGTGGCCTCCAACTGTTTGGTGGCGCCGTCCATCCAGGATTCAAAGGCCGCGATCTGCTCGGCATCCATGTGCAGGCCCAACTTGGTGCGTCGCCACAGTATATCTTCAGCCGCGCGGGCAAATTCCATTTTCATCAGCCAGCGCACTTCGGCTTCGCTGAGCGTGGCCCCGAAATCGCGTCCGAGGTCCGCTGCCTGCCGGGCGTCACCCAGCACCTTGCGCGCTTCGGTTCCATAGCAGCGCACAAGCCGGCGCGCCCAGACGTGCGACAGGAACGGGTAGTCGGCCTTCAGCCGCTCGATCAGCGCCGCCACGCCATCGACCGGAAAATCGCCCCCGGGAAGCGGCACGCCGGCCGTCCAGTTTCCGGCGGGCACATCCACAACCTGCCCGATCTTTTCCATCGCCGATTCCGCCAGCTTGCGATAGGTCGTGATCTTGCCGCCGAAGATGTTCAACAAGGGTGCAGCACCGCCGGCATCGAGCGACAGAACATAGTCGCGTGTGGCCTCGGTGGCCGATGAGGCGCCGTCATCATATAGCGGGCGGATGCCGGAATATGTCCAGACGATATCCTTCCGGGTGACGGGTTCGCGAAAATATTCGGACACGAAGTTGCACAGGTAGTCCTTTTCTTCATCCGTGCAGTAGGCTTCGCCCGGCGGGCCGTCGTGGTCGACATCGGTGGTGCCGATCAAGGTGAAGTCGTCTTCATAGGGAATGGCAAACACCACGCGGTTGTCGCTACCTTGCAGGATGTAGGGCTGCTCGTGATCGAACAGGCGCCGCGTCACGATATGGCTGCCGCGCACCAGGCGCGTCTTTTCGCGAGACTTGATGCCCAGCCGTTCTTCGATCACCTCGCTGACCCAGGGGCCCGCGGCATTCACGAGGCAACGCGCACGAATGTGTTTTGTCTTGCCGGCGGAAAGGTCTTCCACCGCCACGGTCCAGAGACCTTCGCGGCGTTCAGCCCCGACAACCCGGTGGCGTGTCAGGATTTTCGCGCCGCGCTCATTTGCATCGCGTGCATTCAGGGATACCAGCCGCGCGTCCTGCACCCAGCAATCGGAATATTCAAATCCGGTGACAAACTCGGGTTTCAGGGCCGCACCCGTCGGATGGGTCCGCAAGTTCAACGTGCGGGTCGGCGGCAGGATCTTGCGCCCGCCAAGATGGTCGTAAATGAACAGGCCAAGCCGGATCAGCCAGCGCGGGCGAAGCCCCTTGTGGTAAGGCAGCACGAACCGCAACGGCCAACTGATGTGCGGCATCGCCTTCAGCAGCGTTTCGCGTTCGATCAGCGCCTCGCGCACCAGCCGAAACTCGTAGAACTCCAGGTAACGCAGCCCGCCATGAAACAGCTTGGTCGCGGCGGAGGACGTGCCCTGCGCAAGGTCGCCCTGTTCGGCCAGCGTGACAGACATCCCGCGCCCCGCCGCATCGCGTGCGATGCCGCACCCGTTCACACCGCCGCCAATGATGAAAATATCAACCGGCGCGTCGCCGGGTTCTTCAGAAGCCATTTGTTTGCCAGTTCATTGCATTTGGTTTCCCGATATCTTTTGCACGCCACCGCCAGCGTCAAGCGCAATCGGTGCAAATCGGGCAAATCCCGCTTCAGCGACGCAGCGTATCGCCCGGTTCCAGCCGTGGTGTCAGCTCTACAACCCGGCTTTCCGGCGCCTGGCCGCCAGCCGCACGGCCAGCGATCACCCCGGCCGCCTTCTGGCCGATGTCAAAACGGCAGGCATCCATGGTCGCAAGCCCGAGCGGCAGGCCATCCAGCAGTTCAACACCGTTGAACCCCGCCAGCCCGATCCGGCCGGGGATGTCAAACCCCTGTTCGAGGCAATACAGCAGCCCGCCGGCCCCGATCATGTCGTTCGAGTAATATATGAAATCCAGATCGGGCGTGCGCTCAAGAATTGCGCGGGTCATTTCACGGCCTTTCAGCAAGGCTGAGCCGCCCGAGTAGAACTCCTGATCAGCGACTTCTATTCCCGATTTGGCAAGCGCCTCGGTGAACCCTTCAAACCGTTTCCGGGCCCGGTGGTCGAGCGGCATCTTTGTCCCGAGAAATCCGATCTTGCGATATCCCGCCGCGATGATCTCTTGTGCCATTTCACGGCCCGCGCGGCGGTGAGAGATTCCGACAGCCGTATCAATCGGCTCACCGTCGGTATCCATGATCTCGACAATCGGAATGTCCGCAGCCTGCAGCATGGTCCGGCTTGCATCGCTATGTTCAAGCCCCGCCACGATCACGCCGGACGGCCGCCAGGACAGCATTTCGTACAACACCTTCTCTTCGCGCTCGGGGCTGTAGTTGGTCACGCCAACGACCGGCTGCAAATCGGTTTCGTCAAGCACATGGGTGATCCCGGTCAGCACTTCGGGGAATACCATGTTTGACAGCGACGGGATGACCACAGCCACAAGATTGACGCGCTGTGAGGCCAGGGCGCCGGCGATCTTGTTGGGGACGTAGCCAAGCGTTCGGGCCGCCTGGAGAACCTTTTCGCGGGTGCGCGCCGAAACGTCACCGCGATTTCTGAGCACCCGCGATACGGTCATTTCACTGACGCCGGACGCTTCGGACACATCGCGCAGCGTCAGCGGGCGTTTCGGCGTGTTGGCACGATCGGATACCAAAATGGGCACTCCTGCAAGAACAGTGCCTCCCTAGTGCCGCAATGGCTGCGCTTGTTCAAGTCACGGCTGAGGCGCTTTCACCGGACACGGCAACCAGATCCGGTGTCATTGCAAGTATCGACTGCACCAGCCCCCGGCAGTTTTCGCCCTCCCAGCCATCCGGGAAATACTCTGCCGGCAGGTCCGGGTGGCGCAGCAACAACTGGCGCCACCGGTGAATCGTGAGAATGCGAAAGACATCGCGTTCGTCGGGCGACGGGTCTTGGGTGTTCAGATGGTCGACAACTCGACCCAAAAGGGCGCAAAACGCCGCGTAGCCCGACACCAGATCCGGTGGCCCGACCTTGTGACGAACCCAATCCGGCAAGTCTGCGGAACCGGCGCTCAGCACCAGATCCGGGCTATCGCCGGACCGCTGGCTGACGCAATCAAGAACAACCCGCGGCGCAATCTGGACTGCGGTTGCGGTCAACCGGGTGTCCGGGCCAGACGCTGCGCCGCCCGGATCCGGCGGCGCGCTGACGATGAACACCGGATCGCAACCGGCGGCCGGGGCCAGAGCATAGATCCTTGCCCGTGCAGCGTTGCATTCCGACAAGGCCCAGGCGGTCAGTTCGTAGACGCTGCTGCGACCGCACCGTCTGGTCGTGATCCAGCCGTCTTTTCGCAACCTGTGCAGCGCCACCCGCAGCGATTCCGGGCGTATTCCCATCCGCCCGGTCAGCTCCCTGAGCCGCTCTGCCGAGAGCGAGTCGCCAGGCCCGCGCGCGAAGTCCCCGAAGATCGTTATGATGACAGACCAGACCCGGAGCGGCCCCAAGGCAACCATCTGATCGATGAGCGTCTGGGTTCTGGATGTCATGTTTCGGCTCATGCATCCATTCTAGCCGGGCATACGGCGCTTGGCCATGCGTTCAGCTTTCGAATGCGACCATGGTCAGCAATTCATATTCGGCCACCGCCTCATCATCCTGATTTGTCAGCCGCACATGCCAGCGCACTTCGCCATAGTCTTCATTGCGCGGCGTCTTCTTCCTGACCGTCAGCCTCACCTTGATGCTGTCACCGGGCACCACGGGTTTGAGGAACCGAAGGTTGTCCAGCCCGGTGTTGGCCAGCACCGGTCCTGGCGCCGGTTCAACGAACAGTCCGGCCGCGAAGGACAGCAGCAGATATCCATGCGCAACGCGACCCGGAAAGAACGGGTTCGCAGCTGCCGCGTCTTCATCCATGTGGGCATAGAACCTGTCGCCGGTGAAGGCGGCGAAGTGCTCGATATCCTCCAGCGTCACCTTGCGCGGCGCGGTGTGAATTGTCTCACCGATTGCCAGTTCATTGAAGTTGCGCGTGAAAGGGTGGGCCTTTGCGGCGCCTTCTGCCGCGCCCGGTTGCCAGGTGTTGGTCACGGCGGAAAGTATATCCGGGCCGCCCTGTATCGCCGTTCTTTGCATGTAGTGCAGCACCCCACGCACGCCGCCCAGCTCTTCGCCACCACCGGCGCGCCCCGGACCGCCGTGCACCATGTGCGGCAGTGGTGATCCGTGGCCGGTTGCCTCGGACATGGATGCGGCGTTGTTGAAATACAGCCGACCATGGAACGCCCCGGCACCCAGCGTGACGGCGCGCGCCACATCGCCCGATGCCGTCACGACCGAGGCCACAAGGCTGCCCTGGCCGCGGTTTGCCAGATCGATGGCGTGATCCAGGTCGCGATAACCCATGACGGTCGAGACCGGCCCGAAGGCCTCGGTGTCGTGCACCCGGCGCGCGCGATCCGGCTCGGCGCAATGCAGCAGCATCGGCGGCAGGAAAGCGCCATCCTGCAAGCCCTCGACCGTGAAGTTCTCGGGGTCTCCGAACACCATGTCGGCCTCGCTTCGCAAGATGGCAACCTTGTCGAGAACATCGTTTTTCTGCGCGTTAGAGACTAAAGCGCCCATTCTTGTTGCGTCCCGGCGCGGGTCTCCGACCGTGGTTTTCGCAAGCCGGCGCGATATCGCGGCAATGACCGGCCCGACTTGTTCGGCTGGCGCGATGATACGCCGGATTGCAGTGCATTTCTGCCCGGCCTTGACCGTCATTTCGCGCTGCACTTCTTTCACGAAAAGGTCGAACTCGGGCGATCCCGGCACGACATCCGGCCCCAGGATCGAGGCGTTCAGGCTGTCCTGCTCGGCCACGAACCGGACGGAGTTTTTCAGAATGTTCGGCGCCGAACGCAGCTTCAGCGCCGTGTTTTGCGAGCCGGTGAAGCTCACCACGTCCTGCCCGCCCAGATGATCCAGCAGATCGCCCGTGCCGCCCGCAATCATCTGTAGCGCGCCGTCAGGCAGGATGCCGCTTTGCGCGATCAGCCGCACGCAGGCTTCGGTGACATAACAGGTCGCCGTTGCCGGTTTCACGATTGCCGGCACCCCGGCCAGAAGCGTGGGCGCCAGCTTTTCCAGCATCCCCCAGACCGGAAAGTTGAACGCGTTGACATGAACCGCGACGCCGTGCAGCGGCGTGCAGACATGCAGGCCCTGAAATGTGCCGTTCCGGCTGAGCATTTCCGGGTCGCCATCGACATAGACCTGATCGTCCGGCATCTCGCGCCGGCCCTTGGATGCGATGACAAAAACAGTGCCTATTCCGCCGTCAATGTCGATCTTGCTGTCACTCAGGGTCGCCCCGGTGTCATAGGCCAGGTCATAAAGCTGCTGCTTGTGCTCGCCCAGATGAAGCGCCAACGCCTTGAGCATGCGGGCGCGGTCATGGAAAGTCATCGCCCGCAATGTGGGGCCGCCGGTCTCGCGCGCGAAATCCAGCATGCCGGCGAAATCCAGCGCGTCGTTACCGGCTTCGGCAATCGTGTCACCGGTTACCGCACTGCGGATGGGGCGTGCGCCGGCTGCCGGGGCCACCCAGCCGCCTTTCGCGAAGCTGTGGACGGGAAGGATTGCCATGTCGTTTCCTTTCAATCTTGCCGGTCCAACA
>Ga0256839_1004283_pt1 | contig 14081 bp, 9 predicted proteins | sample 354166metaG_FD_185968 | JGI IMG/M metagenome (GOLD analysis project Ga0256839, IMG submission 185968) | Hydrothermal vent microbial communities from Mid Atlantic Ridge, Atlantic Ocean - 354-166 | ecosystem: Environmental > Aquatic > Marine > Hydrothermal vents | place: Atlantic Ocean: Mid... | reverse complement strand
GTCGGGCCTGGACGGAAAGTCACCCTCCAGCATTCCCCCGAAGAACAGCGCGCCGGTCTCGATTCCTGCCGCCAGCTCAAAGGGAACAACCCTGACGCCTTCCCTGTTCCTGTCCGCGCCCTTCAGGTCCTGCAGGAGATATTTCAGGTAAAACACCGGCTCCTCAAGGCCCTTACAGCCGGCGCCGCAGATGCCGGCGAACCTTCTCAGCTCGGAAAGGCTGCGGCTGATTCGGTTTAATACAGCCTCTCCGGGGAGGGCCGTACCGGCGATATCCCTGTTGTGTAGAAAACCCAGTGCGTCCAGCGCTGATTCAAATGCATCGGCGAAAGACGCGATATCCCTTTTCCGCCTGACGTCTTCCAGGATGTTTATTATCCGCTTCAGTCCCGCCTGAAATTCATCAAGCGTTTTCCCGTCATCTGCGGTGATGCCCTCCTGATCGGAGTTCAGGAGGGTTTCCCTGATGGAAAGCCAGTTGTCTTTTCCCCTGACTATGCCGGCGGCGTACGAGTAACTCACGGCCCGCTCCCTGACAACAGGCGGGATTCCCTGAAAGTACGGTGAAGTAAGGAAGGCGAGGAGATCATTCCTCGAGTAATCCCCTTCGATACAGGCGATCATGTCCTGCAGAGCCATGAAAGGCTGCGTGGCTGACAGGTTGTATTCCTCCACGCTCAGGGGTATGCCGTATTTCCGGAAAATTCTTCCGGCCATGTGGATATATTTTGAAAGCACCGGGAAACATACGGTTATCTCCCATGGTTTAAGGCCGTCGAGGATGAGCTTTTTTATGTTCCGGGCGATTCCCTCCACCTCCTCCTCCATTGAGGAATATATGTAATAGCGTGCATTCTCCCTCCGCACCGCGGCCTCCGGTCTTCTCACTGCTGCCGGCGTGATGTCGGCCTGGAAATACTCCAGGATTCCCGTATCCTCCTCGGCAAGGAGCCAGGCTTTCCGTGATTTATCCATAAGCGCCCTGATGATTTCCAGCTCCAGGGGGGTTGGGTCGAAAAATCCGTCGATAACGACTGCTTCAGCCGAAAATGCGGAACCCGGGGCATTAAATCTCTCCCTGATAAGCCGGATGCTGTTTTTCAGTACGCCCCCATGGTCGATGATGCTTTTCTCTCTTAATTCATCTTCGTATGACCGGAGGATTTCCAGGGCCTCCGCCGCCCTGCCGGCCGCCTTTTCATCAAATATCAGACGTCTTGTCTCATCTTTTAACCGGGCAAGGTCCTGCTCCGGGATATGGTGCCTGATCTTCTCCAGCAGATCTGACAGAAGCCTTGCATAACCTATGCTCCTCCGCCCGAGTTTTTCACATAGTATGAGCGTTTTCACGCGGTCCGAGATTATGCTCCCGGCCGCGTACGCATCATGGAGATCTGCGGCGAGCTGCCTTATTGTAAGGCTCTGAAACGGGATGTAAGCTGGGTTTCCGGAGACCGAGCGGAAATAATTGAAGAAACGGTCACGCACTTCCTCAAGGATGAAAGCGTTCGGCCCGAGATACAGGACGCGGGAATAATCATTGTCAGGGCGGAGGGTGATGATCTCCCTGAACACGGCCTCCCTCATGTGCCTGTCACCGGGGGGGGATATGAAAAATGTTGTCTCCGTCATTCAGTCATCCCTGCGGAGATATCGCCTGCGGGCAGGATAGCCCGAAGGTTTTCCGGCAGACTCCTCTGCATGTTTATGCCGCATTAGGATAAAGATTATTGTAATGTGCGGGGGCAGGGAAAATCAAAGGGGAATGCAGGCGGGCGCCTGCCTACAGGTAATTCTCAAGCTTTATTTTCCACCGGGCCGGGGATTCGTAACTCTTGACCCTGTCCCCGCCGCCGTTTGAAGGCTGCGCAAGATCCACGTCATAGGGGGTGACGTACCGGCCCTTTTTCATGTCATAAACAATCCGGACGGTCGGGTGCAGGAGGCTTTTTTCCCCGCGATCGAGGATTATGCCGAGCAGGCCGCTTTCCAGGCTCACGAGCGTGCCAACGGGATATATCCCCATGCACCGGATAAACTGGTGCACCAGTTCCTTGTTGAAGTGAAACTCGCCCCACTCGAAAATCTTCCTCAGTGCCTCGGTGGGCAGCATCCCCTTGTGATAGCACCTGTCCGATGTTATTGCATCATATACATCGGCAATAGCGGCCATCTGGCCGAATTTGCTGATCGCATGACCTTTCAGACCCTTGGGATAACCTGATCCGTCGAACCGCTCATGATGCTGGGCAGCCACCTGTATGGAGACTTCATCAATGCCCGGATACTCCTGCAGGATACGCCGGCCGTGCTCCACGTGCTCTTTGATCTTTGAAAACTCATCCTCGGTCAGCCTGCCCGGCTTATTAAGGATTTCAAGTGGGACTTTCATCTTGCCGATGTCATGCAGCAAGGCCCCTGTGCCGATGGTTTTTATCTTCCCGGGGTCCAGGCCGAGATGCCTGCCGAAAGAGATCATCAGCACGCTGACGCCCACGGAATGGAAAAAGGTATACTCATCCGTTTTCTTGATCCTGCCGAGGCTTGCCAGGGCGTCCTTGTTGCGGAAAATGGAATTAACCATTTTCCCGACAACGTGCTCGGCCTTTTCAAGCTCCAACTGCCTGCCGAGCCGTATGTCCTCCATGATTTTCTGGACGGTTTTCTTTGCCTCTTTTTTGATTTCCTTGGCCCGGATGAGCTCTTCCTGCACGGAAACGCTTTTTATATTATTTTTGTTTATATTATCCGGCGCCGGCTTAGCTATCCTGTTGATCTCGGCCTGTATCTCCCGTTTCACCTCTTTCTCGGTCGGCGCACCGGCGACGTCCGGTCCCTTGTCCGTGTCGATATACAGTTCGCGGATGCCGGCGCCGATAATCTTTTCGAGGGTTTTGTCATCTCTGATCCTGGCGCTGTTGGTCAGGAAGGGGTGCCGCAGCCACCCGCAGTTGAAATCATGCACATACATCCCGACCTTTAATTGTTCGCTTTTTATCTTTTTTATCATGACCGTGTCGTTTCCCGCCTCCGGGTTCCCCCTGCAGCGGCATAAAATACCGCCCGCGGGGATGAGGGTCCGGAGGTTTTACGGCGGACTCTTCCGCCTGCCATGCAACATTAAGGTTCCCTCAGATAGTGTTTTCGGTTTTTTTATGCCGTTCCATTACAGTTGCATAAAAAATATCGACAGCATGGCGGGATACGAAAGGGATTACAAGTATCTCTCTGTCCTTATTCTCCACTTGTCCGATGACTCGGAACATACAATCCTGTCCGGCCCGCCCTTACCGGGCTGTGAAAGATCGAGGTCGTAGGTCAGGACGAACTTGTCCCTTTTCGTGTCATAAATGACCCGGACAACCGGGTGCAGGAGGTCCCTCTCGCTATGCTGGATAACCACTGCAAGAAGCCCGCTCTCAAGCCTTACCAGTGAGCCGACAGGATATATCCCTATGCAGCGTATAAAGTGTTGCACGAGCTCCGGATTATAGTGGCCGCTCCATTCATAAAGCTTTTTTAATACCTCCGTAGGCTCGTACCTGCGCTGATAGCACCTCCTGGAAGTCATGGCGTCATACACGTCCGCTATGGCCGCGGCCTGTCCGTAGAAGCTGATCTGCCCGCCTTTAAGGCCGTGGGGATAGCCCGTTCCGTCCACCCTCTCATGATGCTCGGAGGCCAGAATGACGGATGTCTCGGCTATGCCGCCCGTTTCCTCGAGCAGGACATTGCTGTACTCCACATGCCTTTTGATCTGGCTGAATTCCCTGTCACTCAGCGGTCTCCTGCTGTTCAGTATCTTGAGGGGGACCTTCATTTTTCCGACATCATGCAGCATGGCGCCGATGCCGACCTCTTTCAACTGCCGGTCATCGAACCCGAGGTACCTGCCGAAGGAGAGCATCAGGACGCACACGCTCATTGAGTGCATGTATGTGTATTCATCGGCCTCCTTGATCCTCCCGAGGCATATTAAAGCATCCTGGTTCCTGAGAATCGATTCGATCATTTTCTCCACAACCGGCACGACCCTCTCAGTAGTGATACGCCTGCCGAACCTTGCCTCTTCCATTATGCTCCTGACAGTCTGCCTGGCCTCTTTTTTTATGGCCTCCGCCTTGGCAATCTCCTGCCTGAGCGGTACAAGATACTTTCTTTCCTGTCTTCCCCGCCCGATCCTGTCGAGTTCCGTCTGGATATCCCGGTTCACCTCCTGTTCCGTCGGCGCATCGGCATCCAATCCCTTGTCCGTGTCGATATATAATTCGCGTATCCCGCAGCCGGCGATCTTCTCTATGGTTTTTTCGTCTTTTACCTTTGTGGTGGTGCCGAGGAAGGGGTGTTTCAGCCAGGGGTAGTTGAAATCATGGACATACATCCCGGGTTTCAACTGTTCTATCTTGATCTTCTTAATCATTCCTCATGAAAAGGCATCTCCGCATATTTTATCGACAGAAAGCCGTCCTGCCTTTAATTTTCCTTATGTTGCATAAAACACCGGCGGCGGAGCAGCAGAGGAGTCTGCACGTTTATGCCGCATTAAGGTTTATGATGGTACCCTGAAAGATTTGGTAAAGAAGAGACTGTATACCCCTGACAGCCGAAGAGCCCCTGTCTTATCCGGCTGTCAGGATTTGTGGCCGAGAATTTCCCTGATCTTGCTTTTCAGCTCGTTGAAGTCGGAAGACTTTACAACGTAATGGTCTGCGGCGACCGCGGCGAAATCGCTTTTGTAAACGCTGTATGCGGAACAGATGATAACGGGCAGGTCATAGTCGGTCTCCCTGATTTTCCTCAGGATGCTCAGCCCGTCTTCCCCGGGCATCTTGATGTCAAGCGTTACGAGGTCCGGTTTTTCTTCTCTTATCAGCCTTAATGCAACTGCACCGTCCTCGGCCAGCACAACATCGTATCCCTCGTCGGTCAACTCTTCCTTGAGCAGCAGGCGTATGTTCTTTTCATCGTCCACTATAAGAATTTTCTTTTTCACGGCCGACCTCCTTTATCCCGTAGAAGTCCAACGGTTGATCAAATAGGGTTTCAGAGTCTCGAAAGCACTGCACTGCTGATTTATAACTTCTTCGGCCTGGCGGGAATCCAGGTTCTGCGTCCTGCGTACAAAAGAAGCCGTCACAGCATAGTAAACCGGCACCAGCGCTTCAATCACCTGACCGGGTGTCAACCCGTCGGTGCGTTTATTGTAACCCACTGCAAAATCATACAATGATTTGATCCAGAGATCAACAGGCAGCTCGAAGTGCGCGGAATCCATCCTGGCCACCTCGCATATCTTCCGGCAGTTTTCCGCTTCAAGCACTTTTTCCCACACGGGCATATAGCGTGACACGCCTTCCTTGAATCTGCTGATAAGGTTTTCAACATCCACCTTGAGCGGTTTCGGCGCGAACTCCGACTCAAAACCGAAGATGGCGGTGGGGCGGCTGCCCTTTACATGGAGCCATGTCTCATGATATATGTCCATTAAACTGAAAATGGTTCCCACGACCTGTGTGAACATGGGGCTGAGATCTTTGCCGGGGTCTTTGTCGTCATGGATTTTCGCGCCGAGAAACGACTGGCATATCTTCTGGTTCTCGCAGATGGCCACGGTGGTCATCCATATGTCAATCCCGAAGCGCGCGATATCGGTCCCCCATACCTCTTTTGAAAGGAGGCTCTTTATCAGTTCCCTGGAAAAACCGAAATCCCCCCCTATCGGCTGCCGCACGCGTCTTCCGTAAAGCGCCCATGTCAGGGGACATGCGATCATATTCGTAATGGTCCCGTCATATTTATGGCGGCTGTAATACGGGGCAACAAACCCAAAGCCTTTTATGACAACCGGGGCGATCAGCAGCTCTATCCATTCCGGAAATATGCTCCTCAGGTCCGAGTCGAGCATGCATCCGGCTTTGGCATTCAGGATTTCAGCGGCCTCCAGTATTGCCCTGACAGCAGTTCCCTTTCCCGAGGGACCGAGATATTTTGCAACGATTATCTCGGTGTCGAATTGAGGTCTTGCTATAAACGCGGTCTCAAAATAGTGCTTGTCGTTAAGGGCCTCAACCGCCTTTTCCGTCTCTCCCGCATCGCCGCCTTCTGATATGAAGATCACGCTCTTGTAATGGGGGAAATATTTTGCAAGGCCAAGCTCGGCAGCCTTTATGACCCGGCCGATGGTGGCTGCATTATTGTAACTCGGTATGCCTACAACTATATCGGCGCCGCCGATCTCTTTTAACCTTTCCCGGGTCTTTTCATCAATACTCGATGCATTGCTCTCTGCAGAAGAATTCTTTTTCAAACCGGATTCTCCTCTTGAAAGTTTATGGTATGGGAAGTCACATTTTTTCAAATGAACCTTGCAGCGGCATAAAACCACCGCCTGCCCGCTTATGCAACATTAAGGTGAAGTTAACGCATATAGTCTACATATTCACGGAGAAAAATTCACTGCACTTTATTTAGCCCGCCGCCGGCAGGGTTATCCGGAATACGGCCCCACGGCCTTCGGTACTGTCCACCTCGATGCTGCCGCCGTGAGAGACTATAATCTTCTGAACGAGCGCAAGCCCGAACCCTATTCCGTTTTCCTTTGTGGAATAAAACGGGAGGAATATCTTCTGCTTTATATCCCCGGCGATTCCACAGCCCGTGTCCCTGATATTTATTTCAGCCTTATTATTCCGGCATGACAGTTCTATATCAAGGCTTCCGCCCCCGGGCATGGCCTCAACGGCGTTAATAAAGAGATTGGCAAAAGCCTGCCGCAGGAGGACCGCATCGGCCTCTACAGTGACCTGCCTCCGGGCATTCACCGAAAGCCTGATCGCGTCGTTGCCGCCTGCAACGGAGGCTGCGGTTTCCTCTATCATTTTATTTAAATCTATGCGGTCGGTGTTAAGCACCGAGGGTTTTGCAAATGCAAGAAGCTCGGAAATGATCCTGTCCATGTGGCTGATTTCGGCTATAATCGCATCCATGGTCCCCTTGTGGGAAGGATCGAGTTTTTTGCTCAGGAGCTTTGCATAACCCGATATTACGGACATCGAATTCCTCAGCTCATGGGAAATGCCCGCGGACATCTCCCCGAGCTGGCTGAGCCTCTGCCTGAGCTCCACCTGCGCCTGAAGGGCCTTGATATCCGTTAAGTCCGTGAAAATGAATATAAGACCGATCTTTTCCCCTCCTGCATTCTTTAACTGCGAGGTGGTGATGCCGAGCCAGATGTGTCTCCGGTCGCTTGTAATGTACTGGTATTCACACCTTGAGACCGTCTTGTTTTCTTCGGTAAGTTTGGTCAGCGGTTCCCTGAAGACTTCGTTGAAATTCCTTCCGATCACGTCCTTTGCGTTCAGGCGCAGTATGTGTTCGGCCGCCTGGTTTATGCTTTTAATCTCCATCCGGTTATCGACGCTTATAACACCGCTCGGCACGCTCTGAAGAATATGGTCGTTATACGCCTCTATCCTGCCTGCCTTTTCCTCTGCAAATGCCTTTAATTTTTCAAGTTCCTTTTCCTTTTCCTTGAGTTTTGCGACAAGCTCATGAAAGGTATCCACAACAAAGCCGACCTCAGAGCTTCTTTCGGTGTCCCGCGATGTCTTGAGTATTTTTTTCTGCTTAACGATATATGTCCTTATCAGGATAATAAACGCCGCAATGATTAAAAGGCCGCCGGCAGCTAAAATCCTCCTGCTGCCTTCAGAGGCGGGAACCAGCAGCATCCCTATCAGGAGCCCCGAAAAAGCAAACAGTGTGATCACAAGGAATCTCACAAAAGAGGAGGCATTATTCTGCATGGCTCATACCGTACAATAAACGGCGGCAGGCGGCGCCGTGTGATAAGAAGATAGTACCTTCATCTCCGGGTAAAGGAATCTCCATCTACTACTTATATTAACGATGCCCCCGAAAAAAGCAAGCCCTCAAGGTTTATCCGCAAAAGTCCGAAATACAGGTGTAACAAGGCTCATGGCGCACAGCGGGCATTTGCCGGTTAAGAATTGAGGGAGAGATTATGTCCAAGTGGAAAAGCATAGGACAACTGCTGCTGGAATACGGCCTGACCGATGATGAAGGCCTGAGAGAGGGCCTCAAGATGCACAAGGCGACCGGCATGAGACTGGGTGAGGCCATGGTGAAACTCGGAAAGGTCAGCAGGGATGACATCAACTGGGTGCTGAGCAAACAGCTCGACATTCCGTTTGTGATTGTTGAGGATGTTATCCCCAATGACGAACTGCTGGGCAAATTCTCAAGGCAGTTCCTTATCGAAAACCGGATAATCCCCCTGCACGAAACGGACGAGCAGATAACTATAGTCACGGAAGACCCCCTGAATGACACCGCCATTGACCTTATACGCAATTCCTTCAACAAGAAGGTCAACGTATCCACGGGCAGCGGGAGAAAGATTGAGAAGGTACTGAAAAAGGCCTACGAAAAAGCAACGCTGCCGGAATTGATCAACTTTCTTGAAGGTATTGTTGAAAGGATCAGGGAGACGTCTTTCTACCGCTTGGATTTTTTGCCGGGCAAGACCTCCTGCAGGATCAATGTATTCGGAGCGGGAATCTCAAGGCATATTGCCACACTGCAGGGGGCATTTACAAAACAGGACATATTCGGGGCGTTCGACGGCCTGGATATTCCTTTTCTGTATGACACGTTCACCGGAGACGATAATCTGTTCCTGTCTGTCTACCCGGTGGTGAACAGGCCGGACGTAAGGGGCACGCCGGTGATTTCCGGCAGATACGGGCTGTGCCTCCCCCCTGACATTACCTTTACTGATACGGCCATCCACGGACTTGCAGGCTTCTTCCGAGCCGGGAATCCCGTCCCGGGATACGGGTATTTCGCAACAAAAAAAGGCTGCCCCGCCTCTGCAGACTCGGTATCCGTCATTGACGCAGCGCCGGATGATTTCAGGGAATGTTACATAGATGCATACATACCCGGCAAATGTCCGTCCTGCAATGCAGACGGCTGCGGGGATTGTAATGATCTGGGATACAGGTTCACCGAGATGAAAGGAGTTTATTCATCGGATGATTTAAACAGGAGGCTGAAAGAGGGCATACATGGCAAAGATTAATTCTTTTTTCGATTACATGATTGAAAACAATGCGAGTGACCTGCACCTGAGCGCGGGATCAAAACCCAAGATAAGAATCCACGGAGAGCTCCTGGACATGGATCATCCGGAACTGACAAACGAGGAACTGAGGAGCCTGCTTTTCGAGATCGCGACCGAGGAACAGCAGAAGGCGTTCCTTGCCAGGCGGGACCTGGATTTCGCGTATGAAATCCCGGGGGTTGCGCGATTCAGGGCGAATTATTTCGACCAGAAGAGGGGCATGGGCGCCGTGTTCAGGGTTATCCCGACAAATATACTCTCCGTGGAGGACCTGGGGCTGCCGCCGCAGATACTGAAGCTGACGCAGTTGAGCAGGGGGCTCGTGCTGGTGACGGGGCCTACGGGAAGCGGAAAGTCAACGACGCTGGCCGCGATTATAGACTACATAAACACTCACCGGAAAGACCACATATTGACGATCGAGGACCCTGTCGAGTTCGTCCACGAGAACAAGGGCTGCCTGGTCAACCACCGTGAGATAGGCAACCACACCGATTCTTTCGCCACTGCCCTGAGGGCGGCCCTGAGGGAGGACCCCGACGTTATCCTCGTTGGCGAGATGCGCGACCTGGAGACCATAGAGCTCGCAATAACCGCTGCGGAGACAGGCCACCTCGTCCTCGGGACGCTTCATACGAACTCTGCAGCCAAAACCATTGACCGCATAATAGATGCATTTCCGGCAGGGCAGCAGGCGCAGATCAGGACCATGCTTTCCGAGTCCTTAAAAGGCGTTATCTGCCAGCAATTGCTGAAAAGGAGCGACCGGCCGGGACGGCTGGCCGCCCTCGAGATACTCTTCTGCAAGACAGCAGTCGCCAACCTGATCAGGGAAGGCAAGACCTTCCAGATCACCTCCGTGATGCAGACCGCCAAAGGCGAAGGCATGCAGCTTATGGACCAGGCGATCATGGAGTTTCTGATGCAGAAAAAGGTCTCGCCGGAAGAGGCATATCTGAAGGCGAACGACAAAAACGCCTTCCAGAGATTTCTGAAGAAGACTTAACCTAACCTCAATGTTGCACAAGCCGGCAGGCGGCATCTTTATGCCACTGTAAGGTAAACTTAAAAAGGGGACAGCTTTCAAGAAAAATCTTTTAAAGATGAGGCTCCTGCAAAAGTCCTCCGTCCGTCACCTGCAGCGGAGAGAGAGGTCTTGTAACTCATCGAACCAAAAGATTTCTCCCTCCGGTCGAAATGACATTCATACTTTTGCAAGAGGCGCAGATAAAAGAAAAAAAACAGTGCATGAAAATATCGCCCGCCCGGTTTTGCATTAAGGTTGGTTATACCTGTTTTTCATGTTCCGCATGAACTCGAGGTCTCTCCTGCTCCTCCGGGTCATCCTGTCTTCCACTTCCTTTTTGCTTAATCCCATGAGAATTTCGTAGGCGTTGTATTTCGTCTTGCAGAAGTATATGTCGAAGGGATCCTGTTTCCCGGCTGTCCTGAAAATCCTTATGCCCGGCACGTCCTTTTTCTGTATGTACTCAAACTCCATGTTTACGAGAAGGGGCTCGATGTCGTATTTATTCTGCCACGGGACACATGCGCCCTCCATTGTAAGGTCGATATCCATTATGGACCTTACTTTTTCGGTGACCCCTCCGACCGCGAGAATGATCTCGCCGGTCAGGGATCCGGTTATCCCGTATTTCTGGTTTACCGGCTGCTGTATGTAATCGGATATCAGGCCCACATCCATGGCCACGGATGCGCTGTCGCCCTCGACCCCTCCGTGCGCCTGTATGTACTCGATATGCATCTCGTATCCCACATAAGGGGCCCCCACCCTCCGCAGGAGCTTTTTTATCGACGCCCTCACGTTCTGGGCCGCGGCCTTGGCGATATCCCCGATCTTCCCCGGAGCGGTGATTATATCCGACCCGCCGGTGTTGATCTGGCAGTGGATGGGCAGGGGCTGGCCGAACATGCGCCCGCTTGCGCTTGAATGTATCACTGCGAGGCCCACCACATAACCTATTGAATCCGTCATGGATGTTATGTATTTTTTCAGGTCCTTCTTGTGTTCGGTTATCTCTTTGGAAACCGCCCCTTCAAGGCTCAAGTGCTCCCTGAGCGCCCTCCTGACATGGGCGGGCTCCACGAGTTCGGAATTGTCGACTATTGCATCAAGCTCCGCTGTCCTGATGACCCCGTTGATGGGCCTCAACAGGCAGCTCAGTTTGCCGTCGGCGCTCCTGCACCTGAGTTCCTTCACAATCTCGGCAACGGCGTCCCTTGAGAACTCCCGCACCTCCAGGGTATAGTCAGCCGGGAGTTTCCTGCCGAATATCTGCTCGCTTCTCCTCCTGACGCCTTCGTGTCCTTCTTTCTCCATGACCTTGCCCCATGTCTCTTCAAATTCGCGTTTGAGGTTGTCGATCTCCTGCTTGATATACTGGGCAACCTGCATGACATGCTCAGCGGTTTCGGGAACCGCGCTCTCCATGTGGATAATCTCGCCCTTGTCTTCTATCCTGCTGAGAAAGGCGCCTTCTCCCTCTTCCTGCAGGTGCTGCAATGTGTCGTGGTTGCAGCAGGCGATGATGATATTGTCGGCCCTGAGGTAATTCTCCGACCTGTCGGCGGCCCCGCTGCCGGTGTTTCTTCCGCCCTCGAGGATGTATTTTTTCTCCTGCATGATCTCAAGCAGGCTGGACATGTATCTTGTCCTGATAAGGGTCTTCAGCTCGTCGATGTAGATTATGGGGGACTTTGCATGCGCGCCCAGATACGCCCTCTTGTGTATGGGCGTGTGCAGGTTGCCGGACTGGTACGGGTCGTGCCTGAAGCCGCCCTTCATGTTTTTGGCGTCGGGTTCGGATACGTTCACCATGAGACCGGTATCCTTGCGGGGGTCGTACAGGATTTCGGGGATCATATCGGTGATGTGCTTGAGGTTTACGGACTTGCCGGACTGGACCTCGCGCTGGATCTTTTCCTGCACCCTGTGGTTGTTCTCCTGCATGAACATGAATATGGCGCCTATGCCGCTCAGGCCGGTGAGGACAAAGGCCGCGGGGAAGAAAATGCCTGCCGCAATGCTCAGGAACATGGCCCCCAGCAGGAAATTCCTCACCTTCCTCGCTGATGCTATCTGCTCGGCCAGGGAGAACTCCTCCATGCTGTTTTTCGCGGCCTCTATCTCCTCCCTGACAAGGCTTATATACCTGTCGAGTTTTTCAGGGTCGGCATATGCAAACCTTACGTGATTGTTGTCCTTGCCCGGGTATGCGGCGATGGACTCCTTGGGCCTGATATAATCCCCCAGGGATTTCTCAAGAACATGCCTGAACATGCCGGCAAGCATGGATTTGCCCGTGCCGGGTTTGCCCACCATGAGCATGTGCCCCTTGTTCTGGGCGATCTTCCGGATGGCTTTCTTGGCATTGTCCTGGAATATGACCTTTTCAATGGGGTCATCGGGTATCCTTACCTGGGAGGTGTCCCTGAGATAGTTCAGATTCTTTTTCAGGGTCCGGGGATAGAGCATGAGCTCCCTGACCCACTTGTAATCATTCTCATTGTATACGTCAGACATTCTGATATTCCCTTATCGAATCCAGCAGATACAGTTTCCCCGCATCCGAGACCGATGTCTTCTTATCTATTTCCGAATACAGTTCGGGCAGTTGGCCCTTGATGGGCTCAAGGGCCCTGAAGTCGTGCATCACCGTTATATTCGTCAGAACCCTCCGCCGGCCTGTTCCCTGAGCCGGCACAAAATTAAAGAACACTATGCTCTGGAAAGAGTTCAGCATGTTTGTAATAGCGTTCTTTTCGTTCTCACCGATATTGAAGGCGTTGAATATCTTGCGGTATGTCTCGGGCAGCCGTTTGACGGAGTATTTCTGTTCCAGTTGTTTTGAAAAAAACAGTTTCAGGGGCGTGGCCTCTCCCCTGATGCAGAGGGCAAGGGCGTCCTCAAGCCTCGGGTCCGTCCTGACGGACTGTTCAAAGATATGCATGTAATGTACAAGGGCGCCGTCGTCAACCCAGAATTCGAATCCGTAGTCCGCGTCCAGAACGCAGTAGGCGGCACGCTTATCCCGGTTGAACTTTATCAGGCGGTAATAATTGTCCGGATTGAATGTGTCGAATTTGAACCCCCTCATTTCAAAGAGGCCGTTCATGAGATAGGCCCTGTTGAAGACGACCTTTGTCTTCCTGGACATTGAATTGACCAGGAAATTTATCTTCTCGTTCAGGCTCCCCTGGAGGTTCAGGGTATACCGGTTTCCGCTTATCTCCTCGCATATGGCGGTGATATCCTCAACCTTCTGCCTGTCCAGTCCCGCAAGCTTTTTCTGCACCGGATCATAGGGCCTGAGCATCTCGCTGATCTTGAGAAAATGCGCGTTAAGGCCTTCATCCCTGAAGTCCGGGGTGCCGATCCGTGAGGACGAGATGATCTCCTCGACAATGCCGCCGCTGTTTCCGCTCCGTCCCCTCTTCCTGAACAGGCGGTTTATCAGGCCTGCCTGCGGTTTGCGGTAGCGCACCTTGCAGCCCACCACCTTTTCTTCCAGTGAGATGGTGTCCGGATTGAGCAGGTAACGGGCCAGTTCCGATATCCTGTATTCCGTAACAGGCCCGGAGACGGGCTCTTTACAGATACTGCTCAGGTCCAGATTGACAAAACCGCCCCTGGAGATTATCCAGATTCCGGGGGCCTTTTTTTCTTCCGTATCAGCGAGATTATCCATAGATGATTTTAAAACAAAAACGGTGAATAATATTACCTTTCTCTATATCGGCTCATGCAATCAAAAAATTAACCTCCCTGTTGCATGAAAACCTTACAGTTGCATAAGAACATCGCCTGTGGGCTGTGGAGTCCGGCGGAAAAGCTTTATCCGCGATACCTTCAGGACATATCCCGCACGGCATATTGCCGTCTTTTGGCATTTCACTCTCCGTTAAGTCCTGCAAC
>Ga0256839_1004282_pt1 | contig 14085 bp, 12 predicted proteins | sample 354166metaG_FD_185968 | JGI IMG/M metagenome (GOLD analysis project Ga0256839, IMG submission 185968) | Hydrothermal vent microbial communities from Mid Atlantic Ridge, Atlantic Ocean - 354-166 | ecosystem: Environmental > Aquatic > Marine > Hydrothermal vents | place: Atlantic Ocean: Mid... | reverse complement strand
ACACCACCACGAGGCCGGCCCCAGGACGCACCGCGGCCCCCGCTCTACCTCGAAGGGCCGCGGGCGCAGCGCGGCGCACCGCGGGCCCATCCGCAGGCCGACCATCCTCACTTGAAGTCTCCACCCACCCCCGACGGCCGAGGACCGGCCCGCGGGGCGCCGCGCGAAAGCCCAGGAGGCCCGCCGCCCGATTCCACCCCAGTCCCCCGCCCAACCGGCCGGCCGGCGCCGGGTGCCACCTCCGACCTTGTCGCTAACGGGGACGGGTCCGCGCACGGACTCGGGCACGGGCTCGGGCAGCACAACTTCCCGGCGGGGCGGTCCATTGGGCGGAGGTGCCGGGATGATCACTACCACGTGGAAGCGGGTGGGCGCAGCGGAACGGCGGGGGCAGGGAGGCGGAGGCGGCCGCCGACCGGCGGGGGTGGGAGGCAGCGCAGGCCGGTCGGGGTCGCGACGACGAACACCGGTTTCGCACCGCGCGCGAGGTCGAGCCGGATCGTGACGGGTCCACCCGCCGGGCCGCGGGTGACGGAGACGGCTCCGGCGGCCAGGTCCGCGCGGCGACCGGCGTCCCAGGGCGCGGCCCGAAACAGGCGCTCGAGGGGCGTGGCGAACAGCGGGCCATGGACGTCCACGGCGACCGTCCGATCCCGGGGGCGGCGGATCGTCAAGGGGGCGGGCGCCCCCGACAGCACGAGCCAGCTTCGCGGCCGGCCGCCGGCACCGGCGAGGTACCAGCCATACAGGAGCGTCGTCGGATCGATGGCGGCGTAGACGACGACGTCGCGGCCCGCAAGGTCCCCCACGTCCGACGCACGCAGGGCGGCCACCGCCGCCGCGTTCGCGCGCGCGTATCCGACGGCGGTGCGGACCGAGCGAACCGCCGCCCCCGGGCCGTGCCACAGCACCACCGCCGCGGCCGCCGCGAGGAAGAACGCTCGCCCGCGCCGGACGTCCCGCCCGCGCCGGAACGCGGCGACCACGACGAAGCCCCAGCCGACGGCGAGGGCCAGCCCCGGCACGACCCAAAGGCGCGTGGACACGAAGGCGCCGCACAACGGTACGAGGGCCGCGACCGTGCCGCCGGCGGCCGCCCAGACCACGGCGCGGGGCCGGCCGGGCCGCGCGGAGCGTACGATCGCCGCGACGAACAGCGCGGCGCCGAGCAGCCCCGCGAGCACACGCCCGCCCGCCCGGTCGGGGGCGAGGGCCGCCGCGTCGGCGGTCCAGCCCCACAGGCCGTCGGCGAGGAGGATCGGAAGCCGCATCGCCGCGGCCTTCGCAAAGGCGATTGGATCCGCGCCCGGGTCCACGTAGATCGCCGACCCGCGCGCCCCGTAGCCGAGCAGGCGGTGCGCGACCAGGTACGCGGCGGTTGGGCCGGCCAGCGCCAGCCCGCGGGCGACCGTGCTCCGGCGCGATGCGGCGGACCACACGACGAGCAGCGGCCCCGCGAGCGCGACGGCCGCGAGCCCATACTCCCCCGCCGCGAGCGCAAGCGACGTCCACAGCACGATCCGCCACGGCCTGCCGTCCGGACGCAGGGCCTCGGACGCCGCCAGGACCACGAAGAACGCGGCCACGAGCGCCGCCCGGTTCGCGACCCACGTAAGCGCCACCGCATGCCCCTCCTCGCACACGTAGAAGAACACCGCCCACAGGGCGACGGACGCCGGCACGAGGCGCCGCAGAGCGAGGCCGAAGGCCACCACGGTCGCCGCCCACCACACGAGCCCCTGGGCGTGCGCCGCGACCGTTTCATCGGCCCCGAAGGCGGCGACCTCCGCCGCCCGCAAGAGGCTCGCCAGAGGGCGCAACGCGGCGAACCGCAGGTGGTCGTCGGACCACCAGGAAAGCGCCCCGGCCGCCCGCAACCGCGCCACCTCCTCGGGCGCGCCGCTCGAGAAGCGGTAGAGGTCCCACGGCGCCCGCCGCACCGGGTAGGCACCGTCGAGCATCGCAAGCTGCGCGAAGTCGTCCACGGCGTACCCCGCCCAGAGCACGGAAAGGCGCAACACGACCCCGAGGGCGGCGAGGGCGAGCACGGCCGCCAGGTACCGGCGGCGGTCGTCAAGCATCGGCGGCGGGGGGCGACGGGCCGCCGGGGTCGTCGGCCGTGCGGTAGACGTAGCGCACCCGCATCCGCATGAACGGCGCCTCGATGGCGAAGTAGGCCATCGCAGACAGCAGGAGCGTGGCGGGCACGAGGAAGAGGAGCGTGTTCGCCAGCGCCGCGTGGAACGCCGACCAACCGAAGCGGCGAAGGTCCCACAGCAGGTCGTGGTCGAACATCACCTGCAGGAGCATGAAGTGAACGAGGTAGGTCGAAAACGACAGTTCCCCCAGCCCGCGCAAGGCGCGACCGAGCCACCGGGGCAACACGCGGCTGCCCGCGATGTAGGTGACCACGAAGAACGTGCACACGACGGCCTCCACCGCCGGCCACAGCGCCTTCCACCACGCCTGCACGGGGTAACCGCCCAGGCGGTTCAACGCAAACGTCGTCCCGAACAGGGCGACGAGACCCGCCAGCGCCCACGCGGGATGGATCTCCAGCAGTTTGCGCCGCCGCACGACCCCGGCGACGAGCATCCCCATCAAGAAGGCGTCGAGCCGGCCCGGCAGGTGCCAGTAGTTGAGGTCCCGGATCGAGCGCGTCAGGAAGAACCCGACGAGCCGCAACGCCACGACGAACAGCAAGAGCACGATGATGGGACGCCGCCCGTCCCGGTTCATGATCCGGTTGAGGAAGGGAAAGATGAGATAGAATTGCAGCTCGATGGCGACGGTCCAGAAGGCGACCGAGATCGGCCACAGGTTCAAGGCGGCCAGGGAGTTGCCGAAGATCGTAAGCGACGCCAGCGCGCCCACGACGTTGACGCGCTCGGGGAAAACGGCCATCCCGAAGAAGATGAGGCCCCAATAGAGGGGCAGGACGCGCAGGGCGCGGTTCTTGAGGAACTTGCCGTAGTGAATCTCCCGGCCCTCGCCCGCGAGCCGGAACACGAACCCCGACAGCACGAAGAACATCGTGACGACGATGTGAGTCTCGATGACGATGCCAAACAGCGGGTTCGTGGTGGTAAACCAGTTGTCTTCGACGAGCCCCGGCGGATCCCACTTGCGATGAAAGGTCCACAGGCCGTGGTGCAACACCACCATCAACGACGCAAACGCGCGGATGTGGTCGATGCCCTCGATGTATGGGATGTTCTTGCTGCGCACGGGACGCGAGGCCGGCCGGCCGCGCCATGATCGACGATCCGGGCCCGCTTGTCACCCGAACGGCACCGCGGTGCTATCCTCGATCCGGTGAACGATCCCTCCGGCGCCGCCGCCGTCCGACTCGACCGGTGGCTGTGGGCCGCGCGGTTCTTCCGTACGCGGGCCCTCGCCCAGCGTGCCTGCGCGGCCGGGCACGTCAAGATCGACGGCGAGACGGCCAAGCCCGGGCGGCGCGTCCGACCGGGGATGCGCCTTGCGATCCGCACGCCGGGCGGCGTACGGATCGTCGAGGTCGCGGCCCTGGCCGACCGCCGCGGGCCCGCGAAGGTCGCCCGCACCCTCTACGTGGACCACACGCCGCCTCCGGCGCCGCCCGAAGTGCCCCCCGGCCCCGCCGAACGACGCACGGCCCGAGGGCGGCCGAGCAAGCGGGACCGTCGGCGCCTCGACCGGCTCAAGGGCCGAGCGTGAGCGACCGGCCCCTTTCCCCCCCGCCTGCGGACCCGTAGAGTTCCGGCCATGCGCTGCACCGTCACCGGCGCCACGGGCATGCTCGGGCGGGCGCTGTGCCGCCGGCTGCTCGACGAGGGGCACGACGTGATCGCGCTCGTGCGCGACGAGGCCCGCGCCCGGGCCCGCCTGCCCGCCGGGGTCGCGCTGGTGCGCGGCGACGTCCGCGACCGCGCGAGCGTCGCGCGGGCCGTCGCAGGGGCCGACGCCGTGTTCCACGCCGCCGCCTGGTACAAGGTGGGGCTCGGCGCCGCGGCCGGCGAGGAAGCCGAGGCCACGAACGTCGCGGGGACACGCAACGTGCTCGAGGCGGCCCGCGACGCCGGCGCGCGGCGGATCCTCTACACGAGCACCGTCGCGATCTACGGCGACACGAAGGGGCGCTTCGTCCGGGAGGACGACGACCCCGTGTCGGCTCCGGCCACGATCTACGAAGCGACGAAACGGCGCGCGCACTACGAGGTCTTCGAGCCCATGGCGCGCGCCGGCGCACCGGTCGTGGCGCTGCTGCCGGGGGTGATCTACGGGCCGGGCGACGAGGGGCCGGTGGCAGGGGCGCTGCGCATGTGGCTCGCCGGCAAGCTCGGCATGTTGCCCGCCGGCACCACGTTCTGCTGGGCCCACGTGGACGACGTGGCCGCGGCCCACGTCGCCGCCCTCGACCGGGCCGAAGTGGGTCGATCGTACCTGCTGACGGGACCGGCCCACACGATGGTCGAGGCCTTCGGCGTCGCCGCCCGGGCCCTCGGCCGCGGCCCGCCACCCATCGTCGTGCCGGCACCGCTGCTGCGGGCCGCCGCGCGCATGCTGCGGCCGCTTTCGGGGCACCTGCCGCCCGCGTTCGACCCCGAGTCCCTGCGTTCGACGGCGGGCACCACCTACCTCGGCAGGTCGGACCGCGCCCGCGCCGCCCTCGACTTCACCCCCCGGTCCCTGGAGGAGGGCTTCGTCCCCTACGTGCGTGCGCTGGCAGACGAGGCCGTGGCACGCTGATCCTCCGCCCCCGCCGTCACTGCGGGATGATCGAGAGGTCGAGGCCGCCCGGATACCAGTAGCTGCCCGCGCTTTGCACCCCGTAGACCGTGATCCCGACGCCCTGGCTGCCCGTGACGGTGTGGTTGCCGTTGCCCGCGTTCGACAGTTGTACGTGGGCGTACGACCAGCCCGTGGCGCCGATGGGCTGCCATGCCATGGGTGACACCGGGCTGCCGTCCACCTCCACGGCGGCGCCGTCGGGCGCGACGATGTCCACGAAATTGACGACCCATGTGGGCGCGGCGTGGAACAGGTAGTCTTGGCGGAACTGCTCCGCCGGGATCCCCTGCACCATCGCCGGGTCCGACAGGCCGTACCCGGCGGTCTGCCCCACCATGTACTGCAACACGAGGATCTTCTTGTCCGCCGACACCCGGTAGGCCGCCGTGGACATCCCGATCTCCAGGTAGTCCCCGGCGTTCGTCAAAGTCTTGTTCACCGGCTGATCCGGGTCGAAGCTCAGGGTCGTGTTCGGCTCCGTGGCCACGATCCGCACGATCTGCGCCTTTTCGGCGTTCGGGTCGCTCGGGTGAATCGGCGGCACCACGAAGTACTCCTTTGCGAGCGCGTCGAGCGGAATGATCGCCTCTTCGAGGTGATCGCAGGCGGCGAACTGGAACGGGATGTTCGTACAATCGTGCCCGCCGATGACCTGCACGGGCTTGTCCGAGGTGACCCGCGTGCCGGTCAGGTCGCCGCCGCTCGTGATCACCTGGAGGACGTCGCCCTGGTCCAGGGTCACCTGGGCCGTGCCGTTGGCGGCCACACCGCCTCCCGCCTGGACCTGTCCCCCCGTGCCCGACGGCGTGAGGGTGACGGTCGTGCCGTCTTCACCGGCGACGACGGCGTAGAAGCCCGGCAGGTTGATCGCGGACCAGTGGGGCCACGCTCCCACGATGTACTCGGCCCCCCAGGCGTTGACGGGGAGGAGCAACGAGGCGTCGTTCGTCGTCGTGGCCTCGATGGGGTTGTACTGGTAGACCGTCACCGGCTGCGTCGAGCGCAGGCGATAGGCCCCGTCGGTCACCAACACCGACGGCCCCGTCCCCTTCGTCAGCGCGTCCACCCACGGCAGGACCCGCACCACCACGTCCCCCGGCATCACGTCGAACATCGCCACGGTGTTCGCACCCCGCGTGACCGTCACCGTCGCCGTGCTCCCCGACGTGTTCGCCACCGCCACGGCGAAATCGTCCTTCGGGCTCGTGTTGTACAGGTCGTACTGCTGCGTGACCGTCGGGTAGTAGTCACATCCGATGTAGGACAGCCCCAGCGCTCCCTGGCTGCACGCCCCCGAGCACTGCCCGAACTGGGCGTCGCACACCTGGCCCTGCAGCGGGTCGCACGTCTCCGTCGGCACGAACATCTCGCCGTTCGGGTCGCACACCTCCACCGTGTCCCCGTTGCACTGCGCCTCGCCGGGCACGCACGTCGCGCACCCCAGCCCCTCCACGCAGACCTCGGCGCACGGCGTCTCCTGCGTAAAGCCCCCCATCCCGTCGCACTCCTTTGCCGTGTTCCCCTCGCACACGATCGTTCCCGCCGGGCACACCCCGCCCGTCGTACCGGCCGTCGTGCCCGACGACCCGCCGCCCGCCGTCCCCGTCGAGCCGCCCGCCGTCCCCGTCGAGCCGCCCGCCGTCCCCGTCGAACCGCCCGCCGTCCCCGTCGTCGCCGTCCCCGTCGAGCCGACGCCCGTCGCCGTGCCCACCGTCCCGGCCGTCGCCGTGCCGGCCGTCCCGGCCGTCGCCGTCCCGCCCGTCGCCGTACCGGACGACGCGCCACCCGTCCTGCCCGAGCCGCCGTCCCCGCACGCTCCGAGCAAGCATGCACAAGCCCCGAGGAACACCGTAAAATTCGAAGAATCCTTCCGCATATCGACGAGCCTACCAAAATCCGACGGCCGCCGGGTGGCCGGTCCGCTCGCGTGCGATCCCACCTGCGGTCACCCGCCGCAATCCACCACTTCCACGTCGTAGGCGATGGGGGTTGCCACCCCCATCACCTCCACGTGGTAGGTGCCGGGCGTCGTGTTCCAGCCCTGCGGGATCATGGAGATGGCGTACTGGCTGCCGTAGCCGCCCGAAAGCTGCGTGACGCTGACCGGCAGCGGCGCCCCGTCCTTCGTGATCGTGACCTGGGCGCCGGACAGGTCGATGGCGTCGGACTGGATGGACCAACCCGTCTCGTCGATCCCCGTCCAGTTCGGCGCCACCGCCTGCAACGGGAACTTCCCCGCCGGCGGCCATGCCACATAGGGCTTGCCCGCGTCGCCGCTGCCCCCGAGGACCCACATGCACGCGGCGCCGGGGGTGCCGCCCAGACCGATCGGTCCCAGGCTGTTCGACAGGATCCAACGCCGGTGCCCCAGGGTGGTCGCGTTGCCCGGGTCCACCATGAACAGGTCCACGGAGGCCACGGCGCCCACGCCCAGGGCGATGTTGCTCTTGCCCGCCGCCTCGGCCCCCTCGGCGCTGTAGCACGCCCACGACATCGGCGGGTTGTGGGACAGCATCCCGTTCTTGTCCATCATCAGCGCGCAGGCCTGCGTCTTTTGGTTGCGGGCGGCGTCGTCCGTCACCGGCGGTAGATCGGCCAGGAAGCGGTACAGGTTCACGACCGCAAGCGCCCGCTGCCGCCCGCCGTCCGTGAGATCGCCCGGGTCGCACGTATCCAGGCTCCCCGTCCAGGTGCCCTCCGAGAGGTTCGCCCGGTCCGCGTTCCAGCGGTCGCACACGGGGTCGCCGCCACCGGTGGACGATCCGGTGGACGATCCCGCCCCGGTCGTCGAGCCGGCACCCGACGAGTCGGTGGCGGCCGGGCCCGTGCTCGCGCTCGTCGCCGTGCCCCCCACCGTGGTCCCGCCGGTGCCCGTCGTCCCCATCGTCCCCGCGTCGGACGTCCCCGCCGTCCCGGTGTCACCGGCGCCGTCCGAGCCCGAGCCGCTGCAGCCCGATACCAGGAGCGAGATCGCGATCGCGGTACGAATGCGCATGGCATCGACCATGCCACGGGCCCGTAACGCAACACAACGGCCGAGCCCCGGGAACCACACGGACGGAACGTGCGAAGGCCTGGGGGGCTCTGCCCCCTACGCGCCCTGCTCGGCCCGCGAAACGGGCCGTGGCAAGACCACGGGCGGCTGCAGCCCGCGCAGGGCGCAAAGCTCGACGACCAGCTCGATGCGACCGCGCCGGTGTGGCGAACCCACGGCCGAGGGCCCGCACCGCACGATGCCCTCGACGTGCACTTCGCACACGGCCGGCAGCGCGACAACCTCGCAGCGCAGGTCGAGCCCGTGGGCCCGCGTCATCCGTGCGAACATGGCCGCCAGGTCTCCGCCCCGGCGTGGTGCCACGCGCACCGTCTGCCCGAACAGTTCGACGAAGAACGGAGCGAATGCCTCCGCGCGGGCCTCGAAGGCGCGCGAAGCCCGGGCCGAGGCCCCGTCCACGCCCACCGTGGTGGCCGGGGGCCAGGCCCGCAAGGTCGCCGCCAGACACGCCATTCCCTCCAGCGGCTCCACCAGGGGCGGCTCCGCCACCGCGAGGCCCGAAAACGAGACCCGCGCCCCCTCGACCAGGTCCGCAAGACGCTCGACGGGGCGGGGTCGGGCCCGGCCCGCCAGGGCCCGCAGACGGCCGGCGATCCGGCGCCAGCGACCGCTCACATCCCCAGGTAGACCTTCCCGGCGGGAAGATCGTACGTCACGCGCATCCGCTTGAGCACGGCGTAGTTCAGGTAGCCGCCGAGTTCGAAGCCGGCCAGATTGAGCACCTGGCCGAGCATCGCGTCGGGCGGTTCGTTGACCATCACGAGGCCGCCGCTGCCCGGCAGGGTCTTGCCGCCGAGGGAGACGCTCTCGACGAAGACCATCTTGAGGCCCGCGTTCGGATCGTCGGGATCCTCCACCTCGCGCGGCAGGTGCCCGCTCTTGAGGTAGTGCTTGCGGGTGACCGAGATCCCGGCCTTGAACACCCCGCCGAAGTACACGAAGAAGCGGTGATCGGAACCGTCGATCGCGACCTGCACGGCCGGCGCGAGCGCCACCCGCATGTCGAGGAGCAGAAGCTGCAGGGCCTCGGCACCGCCGGGCGCATCCCCGCCCGACGGCTCGATCGAAAGCGCGCGGCCGGGGAAGTCGAAGGTGACCCGGCCGAGCGCGTGCATCGCCTGCCGTCCGAGGATGATCGGCACCTCGCCGATGAGCCCCTTGTAGTCGCCCAGCGGCTGCACCAGCGCCGGCACGTTCTTGATCGCGACGTCCCCGAACTTGACCTCGGGCACCACGACGATGTCGCGCTTTTCCTCCGTACCGGGCAAAGCCACCTCGCCGAGCTTCTCCAGCTTGAGCCGCTTGACGAGGCCCGGATCGACGATGGCCTCCTCGCGCACCTCGAGGAACACCGCACGCACGGGCTCGCCGCCCACGACGGCCAGCGCGTGCTTGAGCCCGAGCGCGGTGTCGAGCGCCACGTCGCTCGTGCCGGCCTTGCCGGTTCGTTCGAGCATCTTGCCCTTGCCGGCGAGCGCACGCAGGAACGCGGCGTAGCTCTGGACGACCGGCAGCTCGGGGTCGTCCGCCGGCAGGAACTTGAAGATGTTGTCGAGCAGCGGCACCGCCTCGTCCGGACGCACGAGGGCGTAGAGGCTGCGGAGCTTGCGCAGCATCGGATCCACCTGATCCTTTTCCTTCGCCAGCAAGCGGTCCTGCAGCTCGATGGCGCCCTCGTGATCCCCGATGGCCTGCAGGTTGCGCCCGAGGCCCACGACGGCGCCGAAGTTGGTCTCGTCGTAGGACAGGGCCTTGCGGAAGGCCTCGGTGGACCCGTCGAAGTCCCCGGCGCGCCAGCGCGCCGCCCCGAGGACCGCGTAGGCGTCGGCGGACCGCGGGTTCTCCTCCAACGCCTGCTGCGCACGCTCGGCGGCCGACACGTACCGGCCGTTGCGCAGGTCCTCGTTGGCGAGCTCCACCAGGCTGCCCACACGCGCGGCCTTCTTGGCGGCCGCGGCCTTGGCCTCGAGGTCCACCGTGGCCGACCCCGGGCTCTTGGAGCCGGCCCCGTTCTTGCCGCACCCGGCCGAAGCCGCCATGGCGGTCGCGAGAAGCAGGGCGTGAAGGTTGCGCGGGGTCGGTCGATGAGGTCGCATCGCGGTCTCCGGGTGCTGCCGGGCCCTTCGCGGGCCGAACGGGGCGGCCAAGGATACAGGCGCGCGGCGGCCGGCCGCAACGCGATCGCCACGCATTCGCCGGGGGCGCCGGAATTCGGCACTAGGCGGGGGCCGAAGCCCCGTGGGCCCGCCGGCCCCACGACAAGATCACGAGCCCGGCCACGGCGGCCGCCGCCGTCCCCACGATCTGCAAGGCGTACAGCGCGGCCACGAAGGCCACCGCCGGGTCCGAGGTGGCGTCCCCGACGGCCGCGAGGGCGACGGCGGCGCCGAACTGGAAGCTGCCGAGCTGCGCGGGGCCGCCGGGGAGTTGGATCGCGAGGCCGATGGCGCCCACGACCACGGCCGCACCGCCCGCCGACAGCGGATAGCCGACGGCGTGGGCCACCGCCCACGGATACAACACGGCCAGCCCCCAGTACGCCGCCGTCCAGGCGACGAACCGGGCGGCGACCCGCCGGTCGGCGAGGACTTCGATCGTCGCGGCCATCCGGTGCGCCACCGCGGCCGCACGTGCCGCGAGGTCCGCACGCCCGAGCACCGCGAACGGGCGCGCCGCGACGGCCCCGGCCGACGACGGCCGCGCGGCCACCCAGACGAGCCCCACGACGCCGGCCCCGAACAGGACCGCGAACGAGATCACCGTACGCCCCGTGGCCGAAGCCGCCGCCGGGTCCATGGACACGCCGGCGACCCCGGCCGCCAGGACCGCGCACAGGGTCAACCCATCCGCCACGCGCTCGACGGCCGTGGCCGACAGGACCTCCGCGAAGCGGATCGTGCCGACCTTGCAGCGATCGAAGATCACCGGCCGCGAAAGCTCCCCGAGACGCAGGGGCAGCACGAGCAGCACCCAAAACGAAACGAGCCCGCTGCCCCACAGGATCCGCCGCGGCACGCGGGCGAGCCCCTCCGCGCGGGCGACCGGGTCCAGCACCACGGCGAGTCGATGGGTGCGGGCGGCCATGTAGGCCACGAAGGCCGTCCCCGCGAAGACGGCCGGCAGTGGACGAAACGACGGCATCGTTTCGGGCCAAAGCGGCATGATCCGCTGGGAGAGCGCCGCCAGGAGCGCCGCGCCCGCGAGCGAAACCGCCCACGCAAGACCGCGACGGCTGCGCCCGGAGGATCCCCCCGGCGCGTCTTCGGCGTCGTTCGACACGGGCCCGAGAGCCTACCCGATCCACGCGCCGCGCCCGCCCCCACCCCCTGCGGGGGCCGGAACGAACCGGGCCGGCCCACGACGACGCTCGCGGCCCCCGGCCGCCACCGCACGAAGCCCGGGTGGTGCTGTCCGCCCGCCTGGCCGCCCCCGGCCCGCCCTCGGTGCCCCTCGACGGGGCCCAGCGCGCCGTGCTCGCGCGCGTCGCCGCGCGCCTGGCCGACGGCACGTACCGGCTCGAGCCCGCGCCGTGTCCATGCGGCGCCGCGCGGGACGTGGAGCTGGCGCGCCGGGACCGCTACGGCCTGCCGGTCCGCACCGTGCTGTGCCGCGCGTGCGGCCTTGCGCGGACGGACCCGCGGATGAGGACCGAGGCCCTGCGGCGCTTCTACGAGGAGGACTACCGGGACCTCTACACCGGGCCGGCGGCGCGCGAGCGGTTGTTCGAGGGGCAGATCGCCCTGGGGCGCTCGATCCTCGCCCACGTCGGCCGCGTGCTGCCGGCCGGCGGGACCGTGGTGGAGGTGGGCTGCGGCCCCGGCGGCAACCTGGTGCCCTTCGCCGAGGCCGGCTACCGCACCGTGGGCGTGGACCTGGGCACGACCGGCTTCGAGCTCGGGCGCGCACGCGGCGTGGATCTTCGCCAGGGCGACGCGGCCTCCTTGCTCGCCGAGGGCGTCGGGCCGGTGGACCTGCTCGTCCTGCACCACGTGCTCGAACACTTCGAGGACCCGATCGAAGCGTTGCGCCCGATCCGGCGCCTGCTCGCGCCGCGTGGGGTCCTGTGGGTCGAGGTGCCGGGCCTGCACGCGATCCACACGCGATACGCCGGCGACTTCCTGCGCTACCTCCAAAACGCGCACCTCTTTCACTTCACGGCCGCGACGCTCGCGTACGTCCTCCGCCGCGCCGGGCTGGAACCGGTGCACGTGGACGAACACGCCCTGGCCCTCGCGATCCCGGCCCCGGCCGGCGACCGCACACCGTTCCCGCCGCCATCCGGCGCCCGCGCCACCCTCGCCTACCTGCGCCGGCTCGAACGCGCCCGCACCCGCGGTCGCCGGACACCGCCGAAGGTCACGCCTCCTGCGCCCCCCTCCGCGCCGCCTCCTCCGGGCACCCTCGATTCATAATAGGACGATATGCGCCCGTGCGCCCGTCGCATTCGTGGCGGGAACGAGATCCGCACCGTCCAGCGCGTCCCCGGGTGCCGCGTACCTCACCCCTTCATCGTCGGCCTCGCCGCCGGCTTCACCCGTGCGCCGAGCGCGGGCGGTCCGCTCCGTGCCCGCTGGGCGCGCCTTCACGGCCCGGCCGGCGCTTCGGAAGGCAGCCGCAGGCGGCCCAGGTCCGCGGGGGCGGGGCCGGGCGGCACCTCGACCGCCAGCAGGTGCGGCCCGCCCGGGGCCCCCTGGACGACGAGTTGCAACGGTCCCACGGGCACTCGGTCCAGCTCGAAGCGGCCCTGCGGATCCGTGCGGTTGCCCGCGCCGGGGCCGGCGGCGTCGCCCACCGCCCCACCCCCGAACACCGGCACGACCCAGGCCCCCGCGACGGGCGCCCCGCCGTCGTCCTCCAGCACCCCGCGGGCACCGCTTCGCCGTGCGCACGTCCGACCCTACGGCGGCCCGGCGGCCGGCACGGGATCAGGGGGCCGGGCGGTCGGGGCAGTTGGGCAGGCGGCTCGACAGGGGTGCGTTCGTAAGACCGTCCCAGTTCGGCGGGGGGACCTCCCGAAAGCACGGGCGCGGGGCCTCGCCGTCCGCGAGCAAAAGGTCCAGGAAGCCGTAGCGCGCCACCGCCTTGCCCTGGTTCGCGCCGCCGGTGCCGGTCACGATCTGCCGCAGGCTCCGATCCCCGACGGGAACCTCCGGAAAGTCCATGAGCGTATGGATGTGGCCCGCCAGCACGAGATCCACGCCGGCCAGCGCCGCCTCCACCAGCAGGTGCTGGGCCACCCCCTCGTCCGCCCAGCCGTTGCCGGTCAGCTCCGGATGCGGGGGGTAGTGGGTCGCGACGAGGTTCGCCTTCGTGGCGGTGGGCGCCGCGTGCAGCAGCCCCGGCAAGCGACCCTCCACCGAGGCCGCCAGGGTGCCGTTGCCCGTGTCCAGCATGGCCACGTGGACCCCGCAGACGTCCACCGTGTAGTTGCCCGGCCCGAAGACGCGATTGTAGATCGCCCGCGACGAGGCGAACACGTCGTGGTTGCCCGGCACCGCGGCCACGGGCACGGGGATCCGGCGAAACAGGTCCGCCATCAGCTCGAACTCCACGTCCGTGGACAGCTCCGTGACGTCCCCGAGGAACAGGAGGGCCACAAGCGGCGGTCCGTCGTCGCGGGCGGCCTCGTCCTGCAACACGTCCACGATGCGCTCGAACTGCTGCGGGTTCGTCTGCACGTCGCCCAGGGCGGCCAGGCGCAGCGCCGGGCCGCACGGGACGGCGCCCGCGATCCACACGGGCCGATCCGTCCGCAGCGGCACCTCGACGGTGCGCACGGACTCGAACAACGGGGCGGGCCCGAGCACCTCGGCCTCGTCCGCCGGGCCCACGACCACGACCGCCCGCGGGTCCACGTTCTCGAGGACGACCGAAAGCGACCCCGGCGCGCGCGGGGCGGCCTCGAAGGACAGGGCGAAGGGGCCGGGCCCGGCCACGCGGGCCCGGATCGTGCCACCGCCGAGATCCTCGAACACCCCCGTGGCGTACCAGCTCGTCGCGTCGCCGGCGGCGTAGGCGGCCGGGGTCTGGAAGCGAGCCTCGACGCCGCTGGCGGTCGCAAGGCGTGCCAGCTCGTTCTCGGCCAGCACGCGGCACTCGGCGGCGGTGTAGTCCGGTTGGGAGCACTCCGGCTGCAGGCACCCCGGCACGCACCAGGGCAGCGTCGCGAGCACGGCCGCGGTCCGGATCGACCGCCTCGCCGCACGAGACGGCCGTGCGCCCGTTCCGGCGCGCACGTTACGTTCGGTCTCGGATCG